>Ga0172371_10001430_pt1 | contig 37876 bp, 41 predicted proteins | sample Lak12m_FD_114543 | JGI IMG/M metagenome (GOLD analysis project Ga0172371, IMG submission 114543) | Freshwater microbial communities from Kabuno Bay, South-Kivu, Congo - kab_022012_12m | ecosystem: Environmental > Aquatic > Freshwater > Lake | place: Democratic Republic of the Congo: South-Kivu... | reverse complement strand
TTGGCGCGCACCTTGTCCCGGCGAAGTTTCTCTTCGGTCTGGGTGGCCCGAAACAGGTTGGCGGCAAGCTCGGTGCTGCCCATGTGGTCGAGGATCTTGTGGCTTTTCTTGAGGCCTTTGCGCGCGTGAATTTCCTTCGCGCCCAGGCCGCCGTACAAGCCCTTGTAGCCGTGGTCCTGGAAGATCGCGTAGTCGAGGCCGGTTTCCACGCCCGCTTGGCGCGCGACCGCGGCGAGATCGCGGTTGTGCTTGGCCAACTCGTCCCGCAGCATCAACCGGCGTTCGTCTTCGGAGAGACCGGCGTAGCGCTCGGCGTCGCCGAGCTCCTGGCGCCGTGTCTGGACCGCAAAATAGGTCTGCCCGTTGGCGATGACCGGCTTGGACGGGTCGCCGTTCTGCACTATCAGGTAGCAGGCATAGCGCGACAGCCGGACATCGGGTATCTGCCGCTTGGCGCCCGAACCGATGTCGACCATTTCGAGGATATCCTCGAAATGGTCTGCGACGGCGTGGCCGCTGTTCGCGCAGGCTTCCCTGGCCTTGTCGATGACCGGCAGAAGATGACGGTACTCGGAATACTCCAGCACGCGGGCCAACTGACGGGCCGTCCAGAACTCGTTTCCGTCCGGATCGACCCTGCGAATGGCCTCGAAGGTCTGGTGGTGGGTGTTTGCTACGCGGCCGTCTGTCATACGCCCAGCTCCTTGAGATAGCGCTTCATCTTCGTCCTGACCTCCGCCAGCTCCTTCTCCAACTGCTCGATTTCCTTCTCCACGGCCGCAACGTCGATTTCTTCCTCTTCCTCGAACGTATCCACGTAGCGCGGGATGTTCAGGTTGTAGTCGTTTTCGGCGATCTCCTTGACGCTCGCCACGTGGGCGTACTTATCCACGTCCTTACGCGCCTCGTACGCAGCGAGAATCCGGTCCATGTGGGCATCGAGCATGACATTCTGATTCTTGCTCTGCTGGTACTCGCGGCTTGCGTCGATGAACAGCACGTCTTTGCAGCGCGCCCTGGCCCCGCCCTTCTCGCGCGAGCGGTCGAAGACCAGGAGCGCCACCGGTATCGAGGTAGTCGGGAACAGATTCGCGGGAAGGCCGATCACCGCATCGAGCAGGTTGTCTTCTATGAGTTTTTGCCGGATGCGCCCTTCGGCGCCGCCCCGGAAGAGCACCCCGTGCGGGACAACCACCGCGACACGCCCTTCCTGAGGCAGGGCGGTCTCGACCATGTGACTGATGAACGCGTAATCGCCTTTTGATTTGGGCGGCACACCGCGCCAGAACCGGTTGAAGCGATCGTGTTCGGCGTTGTCCGCGCCCCACTTGTCCATTGAAAACGGAGGATTTGCCACCACCACGTTGAAGCGCAACAGTTGATCTTTGCCGATCAGGGCCGGACTATTCAGGGTATCCCCCCACTCGATGCGCGCGGAGTCCTTGCCGTGCAGGAACATGTTCATCCGGGCCAGCGCCCAGGTGCTGCCGTTGACCTCCTGTCCGAACAAGGCGAAGTCGCGACTGCCAGCGGCCTCGATCAACCCGGAGACTTCAATCAGCAGACCGCCCGAACCGCAGGTCGGATCGCAGATGCGATCGCCCGCCCGCGGACGCGCAAGCCGGGCGAGCAGCCGCGACACCTGCTTCGGCGTATAGAATTCGCCCGCTTTCTTGCCCGCGTCCGAGGCGAAGCGCTCGATCAGATAGATGTAGGTATTTCCGATGACATCACTCGACACGCGGGTCGGGCGCAAGTCGAGCTTGGCGAAATCTTCCAGCAGGTGCTTGAGGCGGCGGTTCCTATCCTTGGTCTTGCCGAGGTTGGCTTCGGAGTTGAAATCGATATTGCGGAACACGCCTTCGAGCTTGACCTTGTTCGTATCTTCCACGTGCTGCAAGGTGATATTGATCAGCTCGCCGATGTTCGCCGCGTTGCGCCGCTCGTACAGACTGTAGAAGTCGGCCAGATAACTATCGGTCGTCTTGCCGGTCTTGTCGTCTTTGAGCTTCACCACGGGCAGCACGAAGCGTTCGCGCTGCAGCCTGCGGCGGATACGCTCCTCGTCCTCCCCGTACTGCTTTCGATACTCCTCGTAGTGGTCTTTCCAAAGATCGCTGACGTACTTGAGGAACAACATCACCAGGATGTAGTCCTTGTACTGCGCCGGGTCCACTACGCCGCGAAAAGTGTCGCAGGCAGCCCAGGCCGTGGCATTTACTTCCTGTTGCGTGATTTCGTCAGTCATCTCGATCTCGCTTTCGGTGCTCTAGTGCGATTGCTGGAGCGGAAGCCCCGCTCCAGCGTTCCTGCTTACCGCTTGCCGCAGGGCGGGTTAAACTGCGCCCGCAGTTCCTGCTCGATACGCATGCGATCGCGCTCGTTGCAATACAACACTGCGACGTTCAACTGCCGATAGCCCTGGCGCTTCCAGCAATCCGCGCGGTCGTGGTTTGCGACCCGTTCCTGCACGTCTCCTGCTTCGCCGACATCGACCACTTTCCAGGTTTCGGCGTCCGCGTTGCGGCCGAGGATAACGTAGACGCCCGACTGCTTGCGCAGGGAGCTGCTATCGTTGAACGGCCCTTCGAAGTTGTAGTTTCCAATTTTTATTGCCGTAATGAATTGCCTTTCATAGCTGGTGACACTGGTTATGTGAAGCAGGCGGATGGGGTGTTCGCGCACACCATCCGCCACCCGACCCGGCATTCACCGGGTATCCTGCGCTCGACGCATCAGAATTCCGTCTACGAGTCGCTTGCGGCGCTCGCCAATTTCTCGCCATAGGCGCTGTTCCTGTTCCATCAGCGCCGCCAATTCCACAATTTTGTGCTGCCGCTCCAGATCCGGAACCGGGAGTTCCAGCGCCTCCAACGCGCCCTTGCCAACCGTCTGCACGTAAGTCCCGGTTCCCAAGTCCGCCAATTTGGCCTGCGTGCTTGGATTATTGATCACCCATTGCAAATAAGCCGGTAGAACGTCCTTGACCGCCACGCGTATGATCATCAAGGGCGCCGCTACTATTGTTTGCGCCAAATCGCGAGTCACAAGCGACGCCGAAGTTCTGTTTCCCCGAGCACGAAAAATAATGTCGCCAGCCTTTACGATATGGCGCTCGATACTCCCGCCCAATTGCACACGCGCGATTCCATCCTCTTGAATACAGTTTGCCTCGTCCAAGTTCTTCATCTGGATTACCAGGACGTTGCCCTCCGCGGTGGAATGAAGCCGTTCCCGGAACGGGTAGCCAGCATGCACCGATGCAATTTGGCGTAATTGTTTTTTTATGTGCAGAAAACCCATGTCTGTTTATACATTAGCCGGGTCATATTGTCAATAACAGAAAAGGCTTTACTGCTTATAATTACTCACAAAATATCGTAATAATATGTTTTTACACGAGATTATGCGATTTTCATCCGACTAGTGCCGCAGCGATAAAAAATCTCCAGATACAAAATGTTGTCTGTATAATCCACCCCGCATCGTTCAATCCCAGTCTGTCCGCTGCTCTCGCGGTACTCTTTCAGTTCCCCGATTTAACCAAAAATAATCTGCCTGGACTGGCATCGCGTAACCAATCGCGACAGGCCGATACCAGGAGTATTACATGTCTTTTTCCGCACTCGGCCTGCGCGCCGAACTATTGCTTGCCGTCGGCGAGCAAGGCTATACCAAACCCACCCCGATCCAGGCGCAGGCGATTCCCGCCGTGCTGGCCGGCCGCGACCTCATGGGCGGCGCCCAGACCGGCACCGGCAAGACCGCCAGCTTCACCCTGCCCATCCTGCATACGCTCGCCGAGCGCGCCGGTTCTTTCAACGGACGCGCAGCGGTGCGCGCGCTGATCCTGGTGCCGACGCGCGAGCTCGCGGCCCAGGTGCAGGCCAGCGTCTATACCTACGGCAAGCATCTGCTCAAGATCCGCTCGCTGTCGGTGTACGGCGGCGTCGGTTTTCACCCGCAGGTGCAGGCGCTGAAGCGCGGCATCGACATCCTGGTGGCGACGCCGGGCCGCCTGCTCGACCACCTCACGCAGCGCACCGTGGACCTGTCCCGCGTGCAGGTGCTGGTGCTCGACGAAGCCGACCGCATGCTCGACATGGGTTTCATTCCCGACATCCGCAAGATCCTCGCGCACGTGCCCAAGCAGCGCCAGAACCTGCTGTTCTCGGCCACTTTCTCGGACGAGATCAAGAAACTCGCCGACGGTTTCATGCACAACCCCCTGTTGATCGAAGTCGCGCAGCGCAATACCACCGCCGAACTGATTTCGCAGCGCGTGTGCCCGGTGGACCGCGAGAAGAAAAAGGACCTGCTCGCGCACCTGATCACCGCGGGCAACTGGAAGCAGGTGCTGGTGTTCACGCGCACCAAGCACGGCGCCAACAACCTCGCCGAGAAGCTGGTCAAGTCCGGCATCCGCGCCGACGCCATCCACGGCAACAAAAGCCAGCCGGCGCGCACGCGCGCGCTGGCCGAGTTCAAGGCCGGCAAGATCCGCGTGCTGGTCGCGACCGACATCGCCGCGCGCGGCCTCGACATCGACGAACTGCCGCACGTAGTCAATTTCGAGCTGCCGCACGTGGCCAACGATTACGTGCACCGCATCGGCCGCACCGGCCGCGCCGGATCGAGCGGCGAAGCCGTTTCGCTGGTATGCGTGGACGAACTCGGCCTCCTGCGCGACATCGAGCGGCTGATCAAGCGCGAGATCAAGAAGGAGGTCGTGCCCGGATTCGAAGTCGATCCGCGCATCCGCGCCGAACCTATCGTTCAGGGCAAGCGTGGCGGCCAGCAGCAACGCCGCCCTTCGAACGCGCCGCACAAGGCCGGGGGCAACCGTGGCCAGAATGCGCCGCGCCAGCCTGCCGGCCGTGCCGGCAGCAGAAGCAGCCGCGACTCGGGCAGGCGCGCGTTCGCTTACTAGGCGGACCCGTTATCGCGGGACGGCAAAAGGGCCGGCGGGCAATCGCCGGCCTTTTTGTTTCCGGCAACGCTGAAATACGCCGCCGGCGGATCAGTCCGCCGGCACGGCCCGCTGCAGTGCCCAGTCGCGCAGGGCCTGTACTTTTTCCGCCATGATGACGGAAAGGGGGCGGGTGCGGCTGGTCTCGGCCAGCACATGCTCTGTCGCCAGCGGCTGCTTCGCCGCGAGCGCTTCGTAGAGCGCGGAGACGATGGCCTGCTCGATCTCGGCGCCGGAAAAACCGTCGCAGGCTGCCGACAACCGTTCCAGGTCGAAGCCCGCCGGGTCGAGCTTGCGCCTTTGCAAATGTATTTTGAGGATTTGCCGGCGCGCCTCGTCGCCGGGCAGATCGACGAAGAAAATCTCGTCGAAGCGGCCCTTGCGCAGCAATTCGGGCGGCAGCCGCTGAATGTCGTTGGCGGTGGCGACCAGGAATACGCGCCCGCTGCGCTCGGCCATCCAGGTGAGCAGGGTCGCGAGCACCCGCTGCGACACGCCGCCGTCGGACGCGCCGCCCGCGTCGCCCGATATGCCTTTCTCGATCTCGTCCATCCACAGCACGCAGGGCGACATCGCCCCGGCGATCGCCAATGCCTGGCGCAGATTGCGTTCGGTCTCGCCGTGGAACTTGTTGTAGAGGGTGCCGAAATCGAGCCGGAACAGCGGCAGGTACCAGGCACCGGCCACGGTCTTCGCGGCCAGGCTCTTGCCCGCCCCCTGCACGCCCAGCAGCAACACCCCCTTGGGGGCGGGCAGGGGACCCGATGGATCGCCGGAGATGAAAATCTCGCGCCGCACCGCGAGCCAGCGCTTGAGGTTTTTCAGCCCGCCCAGCTCGTCGATCTTGGCGATCCCCGTCTCGAGGCCGAGGATTTCGCTCGCCTTGAGGAACTCGTGCTTGGCCTTGAGGACGTTGCCGATGTCGGACAGCGTGATCCTGCCATCGTCGCGAATGGCCATGCGGATCAGGCGGCGCGCGTCCTCTTCGGACAGGCCGCCGACGTGCTGGACCAGCATTTCCAGCGCCTCGCGCTGCCCCCTTACCCGGGTGCCGCTGGTGCCGACGTACTTGCCGATTTCATCCTGCACCAGCGCCTTGATCGCATTGCGGTCCGGCAGCGCCGGCTTGAAGCTCACCGCCATTCGCGACAATTCATCGGGCAAATCGATTTTGGCGGACAGGAACACCTGCATGCGCGCCACCGCCGCGTACTTCTGCGCGATGTTCTTGATCGTGCGGACCACCATCGGATCCTCGAGGAAGGGATGCGCGTCGAGGAACAGGAACACGCCGTTCTGCGGCGATTTCTCGATGTGGCGCAGCGCCTCGACCAGATCCTGCGTGTTGTAAGGCTGCTCGCCGCCGTTCCAGCGGCGCAGCCCATGGGTCAGATTCCAGACAAAGAATCCCTGACCATTGAGCGCGGCGACGCGCTCCAACAGGTTGATCACCTTCTGCTCCTCGTGCGACTCGACCACGACCAGCGGGATCTGGGTCGAGAGCAGGCTTTCCAGCTGCTTGATGTCGCTCATGATGCGGTGCCTTGTTCCTTTATCCTGTTCGGGCTTGCGCGGCAGGTAGTATCATACCGCGAACTTTTTTCAGCACCCACAAGGACGGCCTTAGATGAAAGCAGTGCTTTGCAAGCAATACGGTTTGCCCGATACGCTGGTGGTCGAAGACCTTGCTTCGCTCGTGCCCGCCGCGGGCCGGGTGGTGGTGAGCATGAAGGCGGCCGGGGTCAATTTTCCCGATGCGCTGATCATTCAGGGCAAATATCAGATGAAGCCGCCGATGCCCTTCTCCCCCGGCACCGAACTCGCGGGCGTGGTGAAAGCAGTCGGCGAAGGCGTGAAACAACCCAAGCCCGGCGATGCGGTCATCGCCTACGCCGGCTATGGCGGATACGCCGAGGAAGTCGCGGTGGACGCACGCGCCTGCATCCCGATGCCGCCCGGCGTGGACTTCAAGGTGGCGGCCTCCTTCATGATGACCTACGGCACCTCCTATCACGCGCTCAAGGACCGCGCCCGCCTGCAGCCGGGCGAGACCCTGTTGGTGCTCGGCGCCGCGGGCGGCGTCGGCAGCGCTGCGGTCGAACTCGGGAAGCGCATGGGCGCGCGCGTGATCGCCGCCGCCTCGAGCGAGGACAAGCTCGAAGCCTGCAGACAACTGGGCGCGGACGCCACCATCAACTATTCCAGCGAGAATCTGCGCGAAGCGGTGAAGCGCATCACCGAAGGCAGCGGCGTGGACGTGGTCTACGACCCGGTGGGCGACAAATTCGCCGAGCCGGCGATGCGCGAAATGGCCTGGGGCGGGCGCTATCTGGTGATCGGCTTCGCCGGCGGCGAAATCCCGAAAATCGCGCTCAACCTGCCGCTGCTGAAGGGCTTTTCCATCGTCGGGGTGTTCTGGGGCAATTTCACGCGCAGGGAACCGCGGAAAAACGAAGCCAACGTGCGCGAGCTGCTCGACTGGATCGCGGGCGGCAAGCTGAGACCCCTGGTGAGCGCCGCCTATCCGCTGGAGCAGGCGGCGCACGCCTTGAACGACGTGATGCAGCGCAAGGTCAAGGGCAAGGTGGTGCTGGTCGCGGATTGAACATAGCGCCAGGGCGTGAGCACTCCGGCTAACCCGCCGCCGGCCGCGGCTCGCGCATGTAGCCCAGTCGCTGCGGCGCCTCTTCCGACCGCATCAGCGCCAGCGGCAGGCTGGCAGCGCCGGTGTTGAAATACACCCCCGCGGCGTCATCGCCCTCTTCGATCAGGGCCAGCAGCCGTTCCTCGTCGAGCGCGTGGCCGTCCGCGTAAGACAGCGCTTCCAGCCCGCGCGGCAGGTCGCGATCGAGCAATACGCCCGGCCCGTGCTCGGTAACGAGCAGCAGGTTCCCCGCCTCGTCCATCCACGCCGCCCGCAGGCTCGCGCAGGGGACGCCCGCATGGGTTTCGAACGACAGGGGATGCGCGTGCGCGATGCGGTAGACGAGCGGCGTGTAGTCCAGCGCGACGTAGACCCGCTGCGGCCCGTTCTGGAAATACCAGCGCCCCTCCCCGTCGCGGCCGTAGTTGCGGCCGATGAATTCGATCAGCTTGCGATGGGTAACGGGCTCGAATCCGGGCGCGGCGCCTTCCGCGCCCTCGCGCGGCGCTCGCTTGATCGACCACCGGCCGCGGCGGTCCAGCGCCAGCCAACCGTAGACCGCGGGGACATTCGGCCATTTGGCCATGGCGCGGGTGACGACGTCGTCCATGACTCCAGATCTCAGTTGTCGAACGATGGTGCTTGGCAGTATAGGCCGGAACCAGCGCGGCGGCGAACCCGGCGCCCTGCGGCATTGACACTGGTATGACCGGCGTTATACTTATCCCATGAAAACCGCGATCTCGATTCCCGACCCGGTATTTAAGTCAGCCGAACAGCTTGCGTCGCGCCTGCGCGTTTCGCGAAGCGCGCTTTATTCGAAGGCCCTGGAGGCCTTTCTGGAAGAGCACCGGGACGAATTGGTAACCTCCCGCCTCAATGAAGTGTACGGGGCGAGTGAAGGCGCTTCTGTGATGGATTCCGATCTTGCTTCCATGCAGTTGCGATCGATCCGCTGCAACAAATAATCATGCGTCGCGGTGAAATCTGGTGGGCTTCCTTGCCGGAGCCGGCAGGGTCGGCGCCCGGATTTCGGCGACCGCTGCTGATCGTTTCGGCGAATAGCTTCAACGAGAGCCGCATCAACACGGTGATCGCCGTCGTCATTACGTCAAACCTGCGCCTGGCCGACGCACCGGGAAACGTGCGTCTTCCGGTCAAGGGAACGGGACTCTCCATGCCCTCGGTTGCAAATGTTTCGCAGATCGTGACGATCGACAAGTCGTTTTTTACAAAGCGCGTGGGAAAGCTTGTGCCGCGCTTGCTCTCGGAGGTTGAAGAAGGAATGCGGCTCGTACTGTCGGTTTAGGCGGAGCCTCCGCGTATCAATCTGATTTGCGCGGAGAGCCGCAGGAAGCCCGCGGCCCAACTGGGCGCGCATCCCTCGCACAACCAGTCCGCATCTTGCCCGCAGCCGCGCTTGCGCCTATAGTACGGCGCTTCAAGCGAAACCGGGGGCGCCGGAAATGGCACGCGAACAATTCACCTTCTGCCACAGGCTGCGCGTGCGCTGGGGCGAAGTGGACAAGCAGGGCATCGTATTCAACGCCAATTACTTTCTCTATTTCGACGTCGCCATCACCGAATACTGGCGCGCCATCGGCATCGACTACCCGGACGGCATCGTCAAGGCCTATGGCACGGACATGTTCGCGGTCAAGGCCACCGCGGAATATCACGGTTCGGCCGAATTCGACGACTTTCTCGATATCCATGGCCGCACCGCCCGCCTGGGCCGCTCCAGCATGTTGTTCCTGCTCGAAATCTGGCGCGGCGACGAGCACCTCGTCAGCGGCGAACTGATTTACGTCAACGCCGATCCGGCCAGCAAGAAATCGGTCCCTATGCCCGAAGCGCTGCGCCGGAAAATGATCGCCTATGAGCGCGTCGCGCCCGACCTGGCCGGAGCCCAAGCCTGATGGCGATCAGGTACTACTGGGAAGACTTCACGCCGGGCCGGGTATTCGAAACCGCCGCGCGCACGCTGTCGGAGGAGGACATCGTGCGCTTCGCCCGGGAATACGACCCGCAGACTTACCATACCGACGCGCAAGCCGCGCTCAGCTCTCCCTACGGCGGGCTGATCGCGAGCGGCTGGCAGACCGCCGCCGTGGGCATGCGCCTGATGTGCGACTGCTACCTGCTCGAGACTTCCTGTGTCGGCTCCCCGGGACTGGAGGAACTGCGCTGGCTGAAGCCGGTGCGCCCGGGGGATGCGCTGCGCCTGCGCAGCACCGTTCTCGGGACGACCCCCTCGGGCAAGCAGCCCCAGCGCGGCACGGTGCTGTTTCTCTGGGAAATCCTCAACCAGAACGGCGAGGTCGTGCTTTCCATGCGCGGGCGGCAGTTGTACCTGCGCCGCGCGCCGGCGCCATCCGAATCGACCATGGGTTGAGGCATGAGCTACAAATATTATTGGGAAGACTTCTATCCGGGGCAGGCGCGCGAAGCCGGCGGCTACAGCCTCAGCGAAGAAGAGATCATCGAATTCGCCCGGAAATACGATCCGCAGCCCTTCCATACCGACAAGGACAAGGCGGCGCAATCGGCCTTCGGCGGACTGATCGCGAGCGGCTGGCAGACCGCGAGCCTGTGCATGCGCATGCTCTGCGACCTCTATCTGATCGAGTCAGCCAGCATGGGCTCGCCCGGCGTGGACGAAGTGCGCTGGGTGAAACCGGTGCGTCCCGGCGACACGCTGCGGCTGAAATCGACCGTGCTCGAAACGCGCGCCTCGGCGAGCCGCCCCGACATGGGCACAGTGCGTTCGCGCTCCGAGGTGTACAACCAGCACGGCGAGCTGGTGATGCACATGTCGGGCGTCGGCATGTTTCGGCGCCGCGCGCCGGGCGCGTAGCGCCATCCGGGCACGGCCCGCGAAATGACGGACTCGCGGGACACTAACGCTTCCCGCCATAGCCGATGAGGCCCATCAGCAGCCGCGCGCAGCCGTACGCGCTCCAGATGAGGACGCGTCGCCACAGCGGCTGGCGATGCCACATGCTCTTCGCCACCACCTTGGCGCCGTTCTGCATGTGATCGTTCAGGCTGCGGCGCAGCTCACGCGAAAAATGCGCGTCATCGACGACGATGTTGGCTTCGCGCGCCAGCATCAGGCTGAACGGATCGATGTTGGACGAGCCCACCGTGGCCCAGCGCTGATCGATCACGGCGACCTTGGCGTGCAGGAAGCTCTTGTGATATTCGTAGATCTCCACACCCGAGTCGAGCAGCGAGCCGTACAGCGCGCGCGTGGCGTAATGCAGCAGCACGTATTCGACCCGGCCCTGCAGCAGCAGCGCCACGCGCACGCCGCGTCCGGCCGCCGTCCGCAGCGCATGGCGAAAGCGCGCGCCGGGAAAGAAATAGGCGTTGGCGATGATGACCTCCTTGCGCGCCCCGGCGATGGCGTCGAGGTAGGCATCCTCGATGTCCGATCGATGGCGCAGGTTGTCGCGCACCACCAGAGCCGCGCGCTGATGCCCCGGCGCGCCGGCGGTGACCGGCGCATGCCGCTGCGCGCTGCGCCGCAGACTCGCCCAGGCGACCCGGTGCCACAGGCGCTCGGTCTGTTCCAGCACGCTCGCGATCAACGGCCCCTCGATGCGAACCGCATAGTCGTAGCGCGGCGGCGTATGCCGCGGGGTGTACATGTCGTCGATGATGTTGATGCCGCCGACAAAAGCCACGCGGGCGTCGACCACCGCCAGCTTGCGGTGCAGGCGCCGCAGGCGCTTGCGCCGCAGGGTGAGGGGCGAGGTCTTCGGGCCGAAAATCAGCACTTCGATGTTGGCCGCGAACAGCAGGCGCCGCGTCTGCTCGAACAAACCCTTGGAGCCGAAGCCGTCGACGAGCACATGCACGTTCACGCCGCGCCCGGCGGCGCGCACCAGCGCGGCGGCAATGCGCCGGCCGGTGTCGTCGTCGTTGAAAATATAAGTTTCGAGATAGATCTCGCTTCGCGCCGCGTCGAAAGCCCGCTCCAGCGCCGGAAAATAGGCGCTCCCGTTCGTCAGCAGCTGCAGCTTGTTGCCGCCCAGGAATTCGAGTGTCATCGCAGTTCCAGCTCGACGGAGAGCGCGGCATGGTCGGAAATGCGCGACCAGGGCAGGCCGCGGTGCACCGCGGCGTGATGCACGTCGAAACCGCGCGCGTAGATGCGGTCCAGGCGCAGCAGCGGGAAGGCGCTCGGGTAGGTGCGTGCCGGCCGCCCGCGCTGGTCGCGGAACGCCTCCTTCAGGCCGAGTTCGGCCACCAGTCCGCGCCCGGCGGAATTGCGCCAGTCGTTGAAATCGCCGGCGACCACCAGCGGCGCGTCTGCCGGCACCAGGCGTTGCACGCGCTCGGTCAGCGCCGACAACTGGCGCCGGCGTCCGCGCTCATCCAGGCCGAAGTGCACGCACAGGCAGTGCAGGCGCCGCTCACCCAGCGCGACTTCGCAATGCAGCAGGCCGCGTTGTTCGAAGCGGTGCGCGGACACGTCCTGGTTCTCCGCGCTGATGATGGGAAAGCGGCTGAGGATGGCGTTGCCGTGGTGTCCGTAGTCGTAAATCGCGTTGCGGCCGTAGGCGTAGTCCTGCCACACCTCGTCGGCGAGAAACTCGTACTGCGGCTCCACCGGCCAGTTGGCGACGTCCCTGGCGTGATGCTTGTGCTCGCCCTGCACTTCCTGCAGGAACACCAGGTCCACATCGAGCAGGCGCAGATGGTGGCGCAGCTCGTGCACCATCATGCGCCGGTTGAAATGTGAAAAACCCTTGTGGATGTTGTAGGTGGCGAGGCGCAGCTTCATCCCGACCCGATACCAGACTTCGCTTGGTCCACGGCGGAACTCAGGGTTTCAAGCCCTGAAACAGCTTCTCGCGCCCGACCTTGATGAGAAATTCGCCGTCGTACATGAAAACGTCGGCGGTGGCGAACGTGTCGCCGAACGCCTCCGGGATGAACGAGCCGGTGCCGATCACGTCCACCGGCGCGCGCGCGTGGCCGAACATCTTGCACTTGAACGGCGTGAATCCGCTCGAGCCGACGATGCGCGCCGAATTGAACCCGGAAGCGTCCAGGGTCTGGCGCATTTTGATCACGCTCGCCACCGACACGCCGGTGCCGAACAGCACTTTGCGCACGCGGTCCTTGACGATGTTGAGGGTGTCCGAATCGTAGGCCTCCTCGCCCATCACCGCCCGCACCGCCTCGTACTCGTTCAGCACATGCAGCCAGTTGGCCACCAGCTCGACCGACTGCTCGTAATCGAGCCCCTCTGCATAGCGCTCGCCGTGGGTGTCGATGCGAAACGCGAGCGCGCGCTCGCTGCCGGTATCGTTCGGCAGGACGTCGTGGTACCACCAGTGGCAGACCTCGAGCGCGTCGCTGAACTCGCGCGCATAGTAATCGACCAGCACGGTGAGGTTGTCCTGCGGGTGCGTGTCGGCGTACATTTGCGCCGCTCTCAGGGTGGAGCCGGCGTAGCCGACGATGGCATGCGGCATGGTGCCGAGGCCCGCCTCCAGGCCGTAGAAATGCGCGGTCAGGTCCTGCGAGCCCCCGATGAAGCCGATCGCGCCGGAGAGCTTGGCGATGCGGCTGCCGACGGCGGCGCCGTAGGCGGCCAGCACCGACAGATCGTCGCCGCAGGCGTGGCGCGCATGCATGTCGATGAATGCCACCTTGGGCAGATCGGTCGCCATCTTGTAGGCGTTGTAGGCGGATACGCAGGCGGTGCCAACGCGGCGCAGGATCAGCGTCTCCAGCTCGACCAGTGCGGCGAAAGAGCCGGTGTAGGTGAAGATCGGCTTCTGGTCGGGGACGAAAGCGCCCTCCTCGTACAGGCGCGTGATCTTCAGCGGCACGACGTCCTGCGGGTAGTATTCGCGCAGGATTTCCAGTGCCGGGTTGACCGCGCAAACGGTGCCGCGGCGCAGGAACACGCCGTAGGTCACGGTCTTGTCGCCGAACTTCTCCACGATCTGGCGCGACTTGCTGAAATACTTGTCGGTGCGCGAGAGCACGTAATCGGCGCGTTCGCGGCGTTCCGATTCGACTTTCAAATCCAGGGGTTTGTTCATGGCAATGGGCCGTTGGTCCGGATGGATTGCCATTATGGACGGCGCGGCACCCCCGCGGCAAGCGCCGGGCTTGCCCCGCTCCGAGCCGGCGCGGGGCCACGGGGCTTGACCCAGGTCAAACGCGGCAGGCGCGGCTTCCCCTAGGATCTCCCGATTCGGAACATTGGCTGCGACAGCACTCAGGCGTGATAACAGACCGAATCGATGCAGTGACCCGGATACCGCCCGAGCGCATGCGCGCGGCGCCTCCGGTGCCGAAGGCCGCAAAAATCGAGATTTCGCCGCGTTGCAATTTCCGCTGCGCTCACTGCGCGCTGCCCGGGCGCCGGGAACAGCCCAGGCGGGACATGGACTTCGGACTGTTCCGGCGCATCACCCGCGAAATGAGGGAGGCGGGCGTCGAGGAAGTCGGCGTGTTCCACCTCGGCGAACCCTTCATGGGGGCGAGCCTGCTGGTCGGCATTCACCGAGGCCCACGTCACCGCCGCGGGCAAGCTCTCGGCCTGCTGCTTCGACGCCACCGCCAACTGGACCATGGGCGACCTGACCAGGCAGCCGTTCATGGATGCCTGGCATGCGCCCGGCTTCGTGAAATTGCGCGCGGCCCATCTGCAAAAGGATGTGCGCGGCACGGCGTGCGAAAAGTGCGTTGCTTGTGGCCGCTTATAGCTGAGCGGATCTGCCGAGCCTTTGCGGCAGCAGCAGGATGGCGTCGCGGTTGGTCCAGGAAGGCGTGCGCGCCGCTGCCTCTTTCCACGGCAGCCATTCGTAACGCAGGTGTTCGGCCGGTTCCAGCCGCACCGGCACGACCGCGGGCAGCTCCAGTCCGAACACGTGTTCCCGGTTATGCGTCACGCCGTCCGCGTAGCGGCTGCGATACTGCTTGAAGATCGCGAAGCGGTTTTCGATGTCCCAGTCCGCGAGACGGTATTGCGCGGCGTCGATGCCGGTCTCCTCGCGCACTTCGCGCGCGGCGGTTTCGGCGAGCGGCTCGTTCTCGTGATCGATGCTGCCCGTGACCGACTGCCAGAAACCCGGCCAGCCGGCGCGCTCCAGCATGAGCACCTGCAGTTCGGCGGTGTAGATCACCACCAGGACCGAGCGCGGAATTTTATAGCCGTGCGACACGCCAGGCAGGTGCAAGGCCGGATCAGGCCGAGGGCAGCGGCGGCAAGCCCGCGTCCCAGCCATCCGGGCCGCTGACGATCGCCCAGAACGGCTTGCCCTGCCCCTGCCAGTATTCCGCGACGCCGTCGAGCACCTCGACCGCGGTGACGAACTCTAGCTTGTGGCCGGCGCCGAAATGCTTGCCGTGCTCGAGCAGCAGCACATAGCCCGGGGCGGGGTGCCAGGAGAGATCGCCGAGGCAGTCTTCGAACGCGTCCCAGTTGCCGCCGAACCATTCGGGAAACTCGAGCGCCTTGGCTACGAGCCCGGTAAAACCGCTCCGGTCGTGCACATGGCCGATGTCCACCCGCCACAGCGCGAAACCCGCCGCCTGCGCCGCCTCGGCGACGAGCCGCGTGTCCGGGCCGGCGAGATAGACCCCGGCCCGGCCCTTGTCCTTGAGCAGCTGCTCCAGGAAGTTACCCACGGTCGCGCTAGCTTTTCGCCGGCCCGGCCTGCCGCAGCCGGATGTGCAGCTCGCGCAACTGCTTCTCGTCCACCGCGCTGGGCGCCTGGGTCAGCAAACACTGTGCCCGCTGCGTTTTCGGGAAGGCGATGACGTCGCGGATCGAGTCGGTGCCCGCCATCATCGCGACGATGCGATCCAGGCCGAAGGCGATGCCGCCGTGCGGCGGCGCGCCGTACTGCAGCGCGTCGAGCAGGTAGCCGAATTTCAGCTTCGCTTCCGCGGCGTCGATGGCGAGCGCGCGGAACACCTTGGACTGCACCTCCTCGCGGTGGATACGCACCGAGCCGCCGCCGATTTCGGACCCGTTCAGCACCATGTCGTAGGCCTTGGCGATGGCTTTGGCCGGATCGGTCGCGAGAAAATCCTCGTGCCCGTCTTTGGGCGCGGTAAAAGGGTGGTGCATGGCAACCCAGCGCTGCGCTTCCTCGTCGTAGTCGAACATGGGAAAGTCCACCACCCACAGCGGCTTCCAGCCCTGCACGGCGAATCCTTTTTCATGGCCGATTTTCACCCGCAGCGCGCCCAGTGCGTCGTTGACGATCTTGGCTTTGTCGGCACAGAAGAAAATAAGGTCGCCGTCCTTGGCCGCGGAGCGCTCAACGACGGCCTGGAGCGCCGCATCGGAGAGATTCTTCACGATCGGGGATTGCAACCCCTCGCGGCCTTTCGCCACGTCGTTCACCTTGATATAGGCGAGGCCCCTGGCGCCGTAGATGCCGACGAACTGGGTATAGGCATCGATCTCGCCGCGGGTGAGCGCGCCGCCGCCCGGGATGAGGAGGCCGGCGACGCGTCCGCCGGGCGCCTTGGCCGGGCCGGAAAACACCTTGAACTCGACGCTTTTCATGATGTCGGTGAGTTCGGTGAACTCGAGCGCCACGCGCAGGTCCGGTTTGTCCGAGCCGTAGCGCGCCATCGCCTCGGCATAGCGCATCACCGGCAGGGGATCGGGCAGCACCACATCGAGCGCCTGCTTGAACACGGCGCGCATCAGCGCTTCCATGACGCCGCGGATTTCCTCCTCCGCCAGAAACGAGGTTTCGATGTCGATCTGGGTGAACTCGGGCTGGCGGTCGGCGCGCAGATCCTCGTCGCGGAAGCACTTGGTGATCTGGTAATAGCGGTCGAAGCCGGCGATCATCAGCATCTGCTTGAACAGTTGCGGCGACTGCGGCAGGGCGAAGAACAGGCCTGCGTGCACGCGCGAGGGCACCAGATAGTCGCGCGCCCCCTCGGGGGTGGACTTGGCGAGCATCGGCGTTTCGATGTCGATGAACCCCGCCGCGTCCAGATACCTGCGCACCGCCATCGCCACCTTGTAGCGCAGGCGCAGATTGGCCTGCATTTGCGGCCGGCGCAAATCGATCACGCGGTTGGCGAGGCGGGTGGTTTCCGACAGGTTTTCCTCATCGAGCTGGAACGGCGGCGTGATCGCCGGGTTGAGAATTTCGAGCGTGTGGCACAGCACCTCGATCTCCCCGCTTTTCAGCTTCGGATTCACCAGCGCGGGCTCGCGCCGGATCACCTCGCCGCTCACCTTGAGCACAAATTCGTTGCGGATTTTCTCCGCCACCGCGAATACCTCCGGCCGGGTCGGATTGCACACGATCTGCACCATGCCCTCGCGGTCGCGCAAATCGATGAAAATGACCCCGCCGTGATCGCGCCGGGTATTGACCCATCCACACAGGGTGACGGTCTCGTCGAGCTCGGCGGCGCTGACCTGGCCGCAGTAGTGCGTACGCATGTTATTTGCTATCGGTTATGAGTAATGGGTAATGGGCGACGCGGCAGCGCCCATTACCCATTGCACATGGCTAAGAACCTATTACAAAACGAGGGGATATCCCCCGAGGGGTCTTCCTTCGGGAAGCATCCCTTCATACTCCCCTATGTCAGAGGCCATTTCGGCAATTCTGAAATGGCCTATCGGTCATCACTTCCTTCTTCCGCTTCCGTTGGGCGAGGCCACGCCCATGGAAATCACGTATTTGAGCGCCGTGTCCACGCTCATGTCGAGCTCGATCACGTCCTTGCGCGGCATCATCACGAAGTAACCGCCGGTCGGATTGGGCGTCGTCGGCACATAGATGCTGACGAAATCGCCCTGCAGGTGGCGGCTGGGGTCGCCACCCGGTGTTCCGGTCAGGAACGCGATCGTCCACATGCCCTCGCGCGGCCACTGCACCAGCAGTGCCTTGCGAAAAGCCTCGCCGCTGGAGGAAAACAGCGTGTCGCTCACCTGCTTTACGCTGGAATATATCGAACTCACCACCGGAATGCGATGCAGGATTTCGTGCCAGAAATGCACCAGGCGCTGGCCGATCAGGTTTGCCGTGACCGCGCCCGTCAGAAACACGATCAGCAGCGTCAGCAGCACGCCCATCCCCGGGATATGCATGCCGAGCCAGCTCTCGGTGCGAAACTCGATCGGCAGCAGCAACAGGCTCTGGTCGAGCATGTCGACCACCAGCTTGAGCACCCAGACGGTGATGACCAGCGGGATCCAGATCAGCAGCCCGGTGATAAAGTATTTTTTCATTCCGCCTTGGCGGTGCTCGCCGGCGCTGCCGCAGCAGGCCGGGCTTCAGCCTTGCCCTTGCCCTCGCTCTTGCTCTCCCTCGCAGTCCCGGTCTTGCTCTGGACAGGAGTTTTGGGCGCGGGCTTGGCGCCGCTGTTCTTGAAGTCGGTCGCATACCAGCCGCTGCCTTTCAGCTGAAATCCGGCGGCAGTGAGCATCTTGCCGAAAGTCGCCCTGCTGCACTCGGGACAGACGCTCAACAGGGGATCGCTCACCTTGCGCAGGTACTCTTTCTGGAACCCGCAGGACGAGCAACGATATTCGTAAATAGGCACTATCTGCTCCAAGCAGCGAAAAAGAGGTGAATTATAACGGAAAAGCTGGGTTTCCCCATCGGCCATCTGGGGGCAATCCCTGCCTTTTCAAGGGGCTAGCCGTTCGACGCACAGGGCTAGAAGGGAATGTCGTCGTCCATGTCCCTTCCGCCCGATAGACATTACCTGCTCTTGGGCACAGGGCTAGAAGGGAATGTCGTCGTCCATGTCCTGAAACTGGCCGGCAGGCTTCTTCGCCGGCCTGGATTCCCCCGCCGCGGGCGGCTCGCGCATCTCGCGCGCCTCGCCCCCGCCCATGCCACTCCTGGAACCGAGCATCTGCATGGCGTCGGCGATGATCTCGGTGGTATAGCGATCCTGGCCTTCCTTGTCCTGCCATTTGCGCGTGCGCAGCTTGCCCTCGATATAGACCTGGCTGCCTTTTTTCAGGTATTCCCCGCATATTTCCGCGAGCCGGCCGAAGCTCGAGATGCGGTGCCATTCGGTCGCCTCCCGCTTTTCGTTCGTGGCCTTGTCGGTCCATTTGTCCGTTGTGGCCACCGAGAAATTGCACACCGCCTTGCCATCGGGCAGGAAGCGGGTCTCCGGGTCTTTGCCTAGGTTGCCTACGACTATCACTTTGTTGACCGATGCCATTTCGACTCTCCTCTCAAATTTTTCGTCCAAGTGCAAGGACTACCGCGCCGGCCCGTTGCCCAGCGCCGCGCCCGTCATCGTGTCCACGCCGCCCTTGCGCGCGCGCTGCGGCACGCGCATGCCTGCGGCGCTCATTCCCCACAGCACCATCAGCGCGGCGCCGAAAACGAATACCGGTGCCTGCCCCTGATGCTGCATCAGCCAGCCGCCGCCGAAACCGCCGACGAACAGCCCCAGGGACTGGGTCGTGTTGTACACCCCCAGCGCCGTGCCCTTGGCGCGTCCCGGCGCCGTGCGCGATACCAGCGAAGGCAGACTCGCCTCGAGCACATTGAAAGCAACGAAGAAGCCCAGCAGCAGGATGACAAGCGCGGCGAAATTCTCCAGCGCGAACACGAAGCCCAGCTGGGCCAACGCCATCAGCGCGATGCAGGCGAGGAATACCGGCTTGATGCTGTCCTTCTTCTCGGCGTAGAAAATCGGCGGCAGCATCAGCACGAAGGACGCCAACACCACCGGCAGGTAGACTTTCCAGTGCTGGTCGACCGGGAGCCCGCCCGAACTCACCAGGGCGAGCGGCACCACCACGAAGATCGCCATCTGCACCACATGCAGCGAGAAAATGCCGAAATTGAGCCGCAGCAAGTCGGGGTTTCCGAGCACGTCGCCCAGCCGGGCCGGCTCGACCTGCTCATCGGCTTCGATTCTTGCCAGCGCTTCTTCCGGCACCACGCTCACCACGACCCAGATCGCGATGAGCGCCAGCACGCCGGTGAGCACGAAGATGCCGCCCATACCGATGTGGCGGTAGAGCAGAGGCGAACCGACCAGCGACAGGGCGAACATCAAGCCGATGCTCGAGCCCACCAGGGCCATCGCCTTGGTGCGGTGCTGTTCGCGCGTCAGGTCGGACAAAAACGCCATCACCGGCGCGGAGATCGCGCCCGCGCCCTGAATGGCCCGGCCGGCGATGACGAGGGTGATGTCGTCCCCGATGGCGGCGATGAAGCTACCCAGCGCGAACAGCGCGAGGCCCAGGATGATGATGCGCTTCCTGCCGTAGTGATCCGAGGCCATGCCGTAGGGAATCTGCAGCACGCCCTGGGTCAGGCCATAGGCCCCGAGTGCAATGCCCACCAGGGTGTGGTTGCCGCCGCCTTTGATCTGCATCGCATGCACCGCGAACACCGGCAAGATCAGGAAAAGCCCCAGCATGCGCAAGGCAAAAATCGAGGCAAGAGAGAGACTTGCGCGAATTTCCAGGGGGGACATGCGGTTGGGGGAAACGGACGGCATAACGTGGTGGTAGCGCAGTGGCAGTGTAATCTCGTATATTAGCAGGTTTAAATCCCCACCCGGCGTCAAGAACCTGCCGGAATCCATGGACCAAATCCGAATTCGCGGCGCACGCACGCACAATCTGAAGAACCTGAATCTCGACCTGCCGCGCAACCGGCTGATCGTGATCACGGGCCTCTCCGGTTCGGGCAAGTCCTCGCTCGCCTTCGACACGCTCTACGCCGAAGGCCAGCGTCGCTACGTCGAATCCCTGTCCGCTTATGCGCGGCAGTTCCTCCAGCTCATGGAAAAGCCCGACGTGGACCTGATCGAGGGTTTGTCGCCCGCGATCGCGATCGAGCAAAAAGCCACCAGCCACAATCCGCGCTCCACCGTCGGCACGGTGACCGAGATCCACGACTATCTGCGCCTGCTGTACGCCCGCGTCGGCACGCCTTACTGCCCCGAGCACGCGCTGCCGCTGGAGGCGCAGTCGGTGGCGCAAATGGTCGATCACGTGCTCGCCCTGCCCGAGGACTCGAAGCTGATGATCCTCGCGCCCGTCGTCGCCGGTAGAAAAGGCGAGCAGGCGGATCTGTTCGCGGAGCTGCGCGCGCAGGGCTTCGTGCGCCTGCGCGTGGACGGCAAGATCTACGACATCGACTCCTTGCCGAAACTGTCCAAGAACGTCAAGCACACCACCGACGTGGTGGTGGACCGGCTCAAGGTCAGGCCGGAACTGAAGCAGCGCCTGGCGGAATCCTTCGAGACCGCCCTGCGCCATGCCGATGGCCGCGCCATCGCCGTGGAGACGGACTCGGGCAGGGAACACCTGTTCTCGTCCAGATTCGCCTGCCCGGCCTGCAGTTATTCCCTCGCGGAACTCGAACCGCGCCTGTTCTCCTTCAACAACCCCCTGGGCGCCTGCCCGGAATGCGACGGCCTGGGCGCGATCGAGTTCTTCGATCCGCGCCGCGTGGTGGCGCATCCGCACTTGAGCCTGGCGAGCGGCGCGATCAAGGGCTGGGACCGGCGCAACCAGTTCTACTTCCAGATGCTCACCAGCCTCGCCGCGCACTTCGGCTTCGACGTCGAAGCGGCGTTCAACCAGATGCCGCAATCGGCGCAGGACATCGTGCTCTACGGCAGCAAGGAAAAAATTCCCTTCTCCTACCTGAGCGAGCGCGGCCGCACCGTGGTGCGCGAGCACGACTTCGAGGGCGTGGTGCCGAATCTGGAGCGCCGCTACCGCGAAACCGATTCCATCGTGGTGCGCGAAGAGCTGGCGAAGTACCTGAACAGCAAACCCTGCCCGGGCTGCAAGGGCGCGCGCCTGCGCGCCGAGGCGCGCAACGTGAAGGTCGGCGACATGGCGATTTTCCAGGTCAGCGCGTTACCGCTCAAGCGCGGCCTCGCGTTTTTCCAGGGCCTCGCGCTTCCCGGCCACCGGGCGGCGATCGCCGAGCGGATCGTGAAGGAAATCGCCTCGCGCCTCTCCTTCCTCAACAACGTCGGCCTGGATTATCTTTCTCTGGACCGCGCAGCCGACAGCCTCTCCGGGGGCGAGGCGCAACGCATACGGCTTGCCAGCCAGATCGGTTCCGGCCTCACCGGCGTCATGTACGTGCTCGACGAACCCTCGATCGGCCTGCACCAGCGCGACAACGGACGCCTGCTGGCCACCTTGAAGCACCTGCGCGACCTGGGCAACACGGTGATCGTGGTCGAGCACGACGAGGAGGCGATCCTTGCGGCGGACCACGTGGTCGACATGGGCCCGGGCGCGGGCGAGCACGGCGGCAAGCTGGTGGCCGAGGGCTCGCCGCAGGAAGTCATGCGCAACCCCGCCTCGCTCACCGGAAAGTATCTCTCCGGGCGCATGGAAATTCCCAGTCCGAAGCGCCGCCACCGCTACGACAAGGCGCGCCTGCTGCGACTGCGCGGCGCGAGCGGCAATAATCTGAAGCGCGTGAACCTGGATCTGCCCGTGGGCCTGTTCGTCTGCGTCACCGGCGTGTCGGGCTCGGGCAAATCGACGCTGGTGAACGACACCCTCCACCAGGCCGTGGCCCGGCACCTCTACGCCAGCAGCGCCGAACCCGCGCCGCATGAATCGGTCAGCGGGCTGGAATTCTTCGACAAGGTGATCAGCGTCGACCAGAGCCCGATCGGGCGCACGCCGCGCTCCAATCCGGCCACCTACACCGGCCTGTTCACGCCCATCCGCGAACTGTTCGCGGGCGTCCCGGCGGCGCGCGAGCGCGGCTGCGGGCCGGGGCGATTCTCCTTCAACGTCAAGGGCGGGCGCTGCGAAGCCTGCCAGGGCGACGGGGTGCTCAAGGTGGAAATGCACTTCCTGCCCGATATCTACGTGCCTTGCGACGTCTGCCACGGCAAACGCTACAACCGCGAAACCCTGGAAGTGCAGTACAAGGGCAAGAACGTGCACCAGGTGTTGAAAATGACGGTGGAGCAGGCGCACGAATTTTTCAGCGCCGTGCCCATCGTGGCGCGCAAGCTCGCCACCCTGCTCGAAGTCGGCCTGGGCTATGTCGAGCTCGGCCAGTCGGCGACCACGCTATCGGGCGGCGAGGCGCAGCGGGTGAAGCTGTCGCTGGAACTGTCCAAGCGCGATACCGGGCGCACGCTCTACGTCCTCGACGAGCCCACCACCGGGCTGCATTTTCAGGACATCGACCTGCTGCTGCACGTGCTGCACCGGCTGCGCGACCACGGCAACAGCGTGGTGGTGATCGAGCACAACCTCGACGTGATCAAGACCGCGGACTGGATCATCGACCTCGGCCCCGAGGGCGGCGATGGCGGCGGCCGCATCATCGCCCAGGGCACGCCCGAGGATGTGGCCGCGAACCCGGCGAGCTTCACCGGGCGGTACCTCAAGCACGTGTTGGAGCGGAAGAAGGCGGCGGCATGAACAGCGGAAAATCGGGGACAGACCGCGTTTTCTGAACCGCCTCAGGAGAATTTGGAGAAAACGTGGTCTGTCCCCGGTTATTTAGCGGGCCAGTTCGGGCATGTTCCGAAACAGTTCCAGCACTTCCGGGTTGGCGAGGGCATCGGTGTGGGTCACCGGCATGCCGTGCACCATCGCCTTCACCGCGAGTTCCACCACCTTGCCGTTCTTGGTGCGCGGAATGTCGGGCACCTGCACGATGCGCGCCGGCACGTGGCGTGGCGTGGTGTGCTCGCGGATCTGGCGGCGGATGCGCTCCTCGAGTTCTGCGTCGAGTACCAGCCCCTCGCGCAGCTTGACGAACAGCACCACGCGCGTGTCGCTCGGCTGCTTGGGCGGCCATAGCTGGCCAATTGCGACCGATTCCTCCACTGCGTCAATTTTCTCGACCTGGCCGTAGATTTCCGCGGTGCCGATGCGCACCCCTCCCGGATTCAGCGTCGCGTCCGAGCGGCCGTATACGATCATGGTCCCACGCTCGGTCAGCTCGCAATAATCGCCATGGCACCAGACATTGGGAAAGCGCGCGAAATAGGCGTCGTGATAGCGCTTGCCGTCCGCGTCGTTCCAGAAACCGATGGGCATGGAAGGGAACGGCCGCGTGCAAACGAGCTCTCCCTTCTGCCCCAGCAGCGCGCGGCCTTCCTCGTCCCAGACCTCGACCTTCATCCCCAGGCTGCGGCATTGCAGCTCGCCGCGCCACACCGGCAGGATGGTATTTGCATCGGCGAAGCAACCCATGATGTCGGTGCCGCCGGAAATCGACGACAGGCATACGTCGCGCTTGATCTCGCGGTAGACGTAGTCGTAGCTCTCGGGCACCAGCGGCGAACCGGTGGAGATGATGGTCCGCACCGATGCCAGGCTGTGTGTCTTCCCGGGTTTCAGTCCGCGCTTGGCGATCGCATCGATGAACTTGGCCGAAGTGCCAAACTGGGTGAAGCGCTCGGCATCGCAGTAATCGAACAGGATCGCGGCGTCGCGCATGAAGGGCGAGCCGTCGTAGAGCATCACGCTCGCCTCGGCGAGCAGACCCTGGAACAGCAGGTTCCACATCACCCAGTTGCAGGTGGTGTAGTAGAAGAACCGGTCGCGCGGGCGCACGTCGAACTGCAGCTTGTAAGTCTTCAGGCCTTGAAGCAGCGTCCCGCCGGCTCCGTGGACGATACATTTCGGCTTGCCTGTGGTACCCGAAGTAAACAGGATGTAGAGCGGATGGTCGAAGGGCAGCTGCTCGTAGGCGATTTCACCCGGCACGTAGCGCGCGACCCAGTCGGCGTAGCGGCGGGCGCCGGCAATCGCGGACACGTCGGGCTCGGCCGCAAGATGCGGCACCACCACCACCCGGCGCACGCTGGGCAGTTGCGCCGCCATTTCCCGCACGCGCGCGAGCGAGTCGTGCGCTTTGCCGTTGTAGAGGTAGCCGTCGGCGCAGAACAGCAGTTTGGGCGCGGTCTGGCCGAAGCGGTCGAGCACGCCGTCCGCGCCGAAATCGGGCGAGCAGCAAGACCAGACCGCGCCGATGGAAATCGCCGCCAGCGCGAGCACTGCCGTCTCCGGCATGTTGGGGGTGAAAGCCGCGACACGGTCGCCGGCGACCAGGCCCTCGGCGCGCATCGCCTGCGCGGCGCGCGACACCGCCGCATGCAGTTCGGCATGGCTGATGCGGCGGCGGAAACCGGTTTCGTCCCAGAACACGAACGCATCGGCAGCGTCGCGCCGGCGCAGCATGTTTTCGGCGAAATTGAGCCGCGCATCGGGAAACCACCGCGCGCCAGGCATGCGCTCGCCGTCGACGAGCACGGATGCGCCCTTTTGCGATGCAATCACGCCGCAGGAGTCCCACACGGAGTCCCAGAACTGCTCGGGGCGATCCACGCTCCAGTCGTAGAACTCAGGATAAGTATTGAAGCCTAGCTTCCAGCGCCGGACCGCCTGCCGCGCGAAAACGGTGATATTGGCGTGTTCGATCAAGGCGTGGCCCGGTTCCCATATCGGTCGTTCTGGCATGCGGCTACCCTTATGTCATGTTTCGCATGGATATATAGTAACCTCGCGCCGAAAATCGTGTTCTGCCGGCGTTTGGACAAGAGCTAGCCTAATGAGTAGAATGGCCGCGCAATCAGCCCCGAAACGCCTCCCCGCCAGACCGGGCCCCCAATCGAGATAAGGAGCATTTCATGAAACGTTACGCCCCGATCACCCTTGCCCTGCTGCTGTCGGCCGCACTGACCGCGCCCGCCGGCGCCCAGGAACTCACCGGCACCCTCAAGAAAGTCAAGGAAACCGGGACCTTCACCGTCGGCCACCGCGAGTCCTCGATTCCGTTCTCCTATCTGGACGACAAGCAGCGGCCGATCGGCTACGCCATGGACCTGTGCATGAAGATCGTCGACGCGGTCAAGGCGGAACTGAAGCTGCCCAGCCTCAAGGTGAACCTGCAGCCGGTCACCTCGAGCAACCGCATCCCGTTGCTGCAAAACGGCACCATCGACATGGAATGCGGCTCGACCACCAACTCGGTGAAGCGGCAGGAGCAAGTATCCTTTGGCCCGACTTATTTTGTCATTAATATCACCGCTGCGGTAAAGAAGAACTCCGGAATCAATTCCTTGGTCGATCTAAACGGCAAGACAGTCTCGACCACCTCGGGTACCACCTCGGTCCCAATGCTCAAGGCGTACGAGAAGACTAAGAACGTTTCTGTAAAGGAGATTTTCGGAAAGGATCACGCAGAATCGTTCCTGCTGCTTGCCGATGACCGCGCATCGGCATTCATCATGGACGACATCCTGCTCGCGGGCCAGATCGCCAACGCCAAGAACCCTGCCGACTTCAAGATCATCCCAGATTCGCTGCGGAAGGAGCCCTATAGCATGATGATCCGCAAGGATGATCCACAGTTTAAGGCTCTGGTCGACAAGACCGTCGGCGGCATCATGAAATCCGGCGAGATCGACAAGATCTACGATAAGTGGTTCATGAAGCCGATGCCCCCTAAAGGAATCAACATGAACTTCCCCGTGACGCCCGACATCCGCGATGCGTTCAAGAACCCGAACGACAAGGGCGTGTAGTAGCCCGCGGCGCGGAATCGAGGCCGGATGGCGGCGCGCGCCCATCCGGCCTTTTTTTTGGCCCGACATTGCGTAGCTGCTTTCACCCGGAGCGAGGTCGAGGATGAAGCTGAGCATCTTTCTTGAGCAGATACCGGACGAAGGCATAGCCTGGTGGCAGAACCTGGCCTCCGGCCTGGGATGGACCCTGAGCACGGCATTTCTCGCCTGGATCATCGCCTTCACGCTGGGCTCGATCGTCGGCGTGGTGCGCACCACAGACCGCCGCTGGCTGGTGAGCATAGGCAATGCCTATGTCGAGCTGTTCCGCAACATCCCGCTGATCGTGCAGTTCTTCGTCTGGTATTTCGTGGTGCCGAACGTGATCCCCGCAGTGAAGGCCTGGATCATAGCAGCGGACCCGACCGAATTTCAGTTCGCCACTTCCATCGTCTGCCTCGGCCTGTTCACCTCGGCGCGCATCGCCGAGCAGGTGCGCTCGGGCATCCAGTCGCTGTCGCACGGCCAGCGCAACGCCGGCTACGCCATCGGCCTGACCCAGGCGCAGACCTACCGCTATGTGCTGCTGCCGATGGCCTACCGCATCATCATCCCGCCGCTCACCTCCGAGGTGATGAACCTGATCAAGAATACCGCGGTCGCCTATTCGATCGGCCTGGTCGAGCTGTTCTTCCGCACGCGCGAAATGGCCGAAATGACGTTCCGCTATTTCGAGGCCTTCGCTGCGGCCACGCTGATCTACATGGTGATCGCCTTTGCCGCCAACCGCGTGATGGCGGTGATCGAGAAGCGCGTCGCGGTCCCGGGCTATATCACAGGCGGCAAGCAATGAGCGATCTCGACTTCGCCATCATCGGCCGCGTGCTGCCCTACCTGATGAAAGGGCTGCAATACACCGTGCAGCTGACGCTGGTCGCCGCACTGGGCGGCACGATTTTCGGCACGCTGCTGGCGATGGCCAGGCTGTCTTCGTTCAAGCCGCTCGCGCTGATCGCCTCAGGGTACGTCAACCTGATGCGTTCGCTGCCGCTGTTGCTGGTGATCTTCTGGTTCTACTTCCTGGTGCCGGTGCTGGCGCAGACGGTCATGGGCTGGGAGCGGCCGCCACAGATCGGCGCCGAACGCTCCGCCTACATCACGTTCATCATGTTCGAAGCGGCATACTTCTGCGAAATCATGCGCGCCGGCATCCAGAGCATCGCGCGCGGCCAGGTCGGCGCGGCCTACGCCGTGGGCCTCACCTACTGGCAGGCGATGAAGCTGGTCATCCTGCCGCAGGCATTCCGCAACATGCTGCCGGTGCTGCTGACCCAGTCGATCATCCTGTTCCAGGACGTGTCTCTGGTGTCGCTGCTCAACGTGACCGATTTCGTCGGCGCAGCGGTCAAGATCGCGCAGCGCGACAGCCGCATCGTCGAGATGTACCTGTTCGTGGCCGTCGTCTATTTCATTCTGTGCTATTCGCTTTCGTTCATGGTGAAGCGCCTGCAGCGCAGAATCGCCATCGTGCGCTGACCCAACCGAGGAATTCCGAACATGATCGAGATCAAGGACGTGAGCAAATGGTACGGCAGCTTCCAGGTGCTCAGCCATTGCTCCACCCACGTCAGGAAAGGGGAGGTGGTGGTGGTGTGCGGCCCTTCCGGATCGGGCAAATCGACGCTGATCAAGACGGTCAACGCACTGGAGCCGTTTCAGAAGGGAGAGATCAGCGTCGACGGCATATCGGTCGGCGATGCGAAGACCGATCTGCCCAAGCTGCGCGCGAAAATCGGCATGGTGTTCCAGAATTTCGAGCTGTTCCCGCACATGAAGATCACCGAGAACCTGACCATCGGCCAGATCAAGGTGCTCGGCCGCGGTCCGGATGAAGCCAGGGACAGGGGGCTGAAAATGCTCGACCGCGTCGGACTGATCGCGCAAAAGGACAAATTCCCGGGGCAGCTCTCCGGCGGCCAGCAGCAGCGCGTCGCCATCGCGCGCGCGCTGTCCATGGACCCGATCGCGATGCTGTTCGACGAGCCGACCTCGGCGCTGGATCCGGAAATGATCAACGAGGTGCTCGACGTCATGGTCGAACTGGCCCAGGAAGGCATGACCATGATGTGCGTGACCCACGAGATGGGCTTCGCGCGCAAGGTGGCGCACCGCGTTATTTTCATGGACCAGGGCACCATCGTCGAGGACGCCACCAAGGACGATTTCTTCGGCAAACCGCGCTCCGAGCGGGCGCAGCAGTTTTTATCGAAAATCCTCCACCATTAGCGTCGCCGGCCCGACGTTTCTGAACAAGGAGTCCAAATGGTTCTGCTCGAATTTTCCATGTCGCCCCTGGACAAGGGCGACAGCCTGAGCCGGTACGTGGCGCGTTCGCTCGACCTCATCGACAAAAGCGGACTGCCGTACCAGCTGACGCCGATGGGCACCATCGTCGAAGGCGAGTGGGAGGAACTGATGGCGCTGGTCACGTCGTGCTACAAGACGATGCGCCAGGACTGCGACAGGATTTCCACCTCGATCAAAATCGATTATCGCGCCGGCAAAAGCGGCCGGCTGAAAAGCAAGATTCGCTCCATCGAAAGCAAACTGGGCAGAACGCTTTCGACCTGATCATGCAAGACGACATCCAGACCCTGCGCCGCATCCTGCACGAGAACCGCGTGATCGCCGTGGTCGGGCTGTCGGCCAACTGGTACCGGCCCAGCTACTTCGCGGCGAAGTACATGCAGGAGCATGGCTATACCATCGTCCCGGTCAATCCCGCCTACCAGGAGGTGCTGGGGCAGAAATGCTACGCGAGCCTGCGCGAAGCCGCGGCAAAAAGCGCGTTCAAGATCGACATCGTCGATTGCTTCCGCAAGACCGAGGAGATCCTGCCCATCGCCGAGGACGCCATCGCCATCGGCGCCAGGGTGTTATGGCAGCAGATCGGCGTCGTCAACGAAGAGGCCGCGCGCAAAGCTCAAGGCGCCGGCCTCGACTCGGTGACGGACCGCTGCGTCAAAATCGAGCACGCGCGCCTGTTCGGCGGCCTTAACTGGGCGGGCGTGAATACCAAGGTAATTTCCGCAAAGCGGCCGCGATGGTTACCCTACTGAGCTTACGACCGTCCGATTTGGGGGATAAACAAAGGGGCAGCGCCCCCTTTGTCGAACAGCAGGCCGGCGTCAACATGGGCGTCATCTCGGCCAAGCGCCCGCGCTGGCTGCCTTACTAAGGCGACATATTCACCATGGCAGACAGAAAGTTCGGCTTCGGCACCCTGTGCCTGCACGCGGGACAGATACCCGACGCCGCCACCGGCGCGCGCGCCGTGCCCATCTACCAGACCACCTCCTACGTGTTCGATTCCGCCGAGCACGCGGCGAGCCTGTTCAATCTGCAGACCTTCGGCAACGTCTACACGCGCCTGTCGAATCCGACCACCGCGGTGTTCGAAGAGCGCATGGCGGCGCTGGAAGGCGGGCGCGCGGCGCTCGCGCTCGCCACCGGCCAGGCGGCGGAAACGACCGCGCTGCTCACGCTGTGCGAGCAGGGCGACGAGATCGTATCGGCGTCGACGCTCTACGGCGGCACCTACTCGCTGTTCGAGGTGAATTTTCGCAAGCTCGGCATCAACACCACCTTCGTCAACCCCGATGATCCGGAAAACTTCCGCCGCGCGATCACCAAGAAAACCAAAGCGGTGTACGCCGAGACCCTGGGCAACCCGCTGATCAACGTGCTCGACATCGAGGCAGTGGCGCAGATCGCGCACGAAGCCGGCATTCCGCTGATCGTCGACAACACCTTCGCCTCCCCATATCTTTGCCGCCCGTTCGAGTTCGGCGCCGACATCGTGGTGCACTCGGCGACGAAGTACATCGGCGGGCACGGCACCACCATGGGCGGGGTCGTGGTCGAGTCGGGGAAATTTCCCTGGGACAACGGCAATTTCCCCGGCATGACCGAACCCTCGCGCGGCTATCACGGCGTGCGCTTCTACGAAACCTTCGGCGACTTCGGCTATACCATGAAGGCGCGCATGGAAACGCTCAGAACCTTCGGCCCGGCGCTGTCGCCGTTCAACGCCTGGATGCTGCTGCAGGGCCTGGAAACCCTGCACCTGCGCATGAAGGCGCATTGCGACAGTGCCCTCAAGGTGGCGCAGTTCCTCGAAGCACACGCCCAGGTGAACTGGGTGAACTATCCCGGCCTGCCCTCCAGCCGCTACCACGCGCTCGCCCAAAAATACCTGCCCAAAGGCTGTGCCGGCATCATGACCTTCGGCGTCAAGGGCGGCGCCAGGGCAGGCGAGGGGTTCATCGATGCGGCGCAGTTCATGAGCCACCTCGCCAACGTCGGCGACGCGCGCACGCTGGTGATCCACCCCGCCTCCACCACTCACCGCCAGTTGTCCGAGGAAGAGCAGATCAAGGCCGGCGTGGCGCCCGACATGATCCGCATCTCGGTCGGGCTGGAGGAAATCGATGATATCCTCTGGGACCTGGACCGGGCCCTCGCCGCGGCGGCGAGCGCCTGAATAGCCGATCGCGATTCGCGGCCGGGCCGATGTCCTGCTTGTTCTTGACCACCGAGCCTAAACCGACAAAGGATAGTGCGCATGCCCGCTTTTGACTGGCGGTTTCCCTACACCTCCTACCGCAAACCCGTCCTCGCCCGCAACATCGTGGCGACATCGCAGCCGCTCGCGGCGCAGGCCGGGTTGCGCATGCTGCAAAAGGGCGGCAGCGCCGTGGATGCCGCCCTGGCGACCGCCATCGCGCTGACGGTGCTCGAGCCGGTTTCCAACGGCATCGGCAGCGACGCCTTCGCCATCGTCTGGGACGGGAAAAAGCTGCATGGTCTCAACGCCTCGGGCCGTTCGCCCGCCGCATGGACGCCGGAATTTTTCAAAGACCACAAGACCGTGCCGCAGCGCGGCTGGAACTCCGTGACCGTGCCCGGCTGCGTCTCGGCCTGGGCGACCCTGGCGGAGCGCTTCGGCAAGCTGCCTTTCGCCGAGTTGTTCGAGCCGGCCATCGGTTACGCGCGCGACGGCTACATGGTCTCGCCCACCATCGCAAAACAGTGGGCGAATCAGGCGCCGGAGTTGCAGGCGCAGCCCGGCTTCAAGGAAGCCTTCATGCCGCGCGGTCGCGCGCCACTGCCGGGCGAGCAATTCAGCTTTCCCGACCAGGCGAAAACGCTGGAGCAAATCGCGCAGAGCCGCGGCGTAGCCTTCTACCGCGGCGAGATCGGGCAAAGAATCGCCGTTCACGCCAAAGAGCACGGCGCGCTGATGACGGCAGCCGATTTCGCCGCGCACACTTCGGATTGGGTCGAGCCGCTGGCGCAGGATTACCGCGGCTATACCCTGCACGAGCTGCCGCCGAACGGCCAGGGCATCGCCGCGCTGATGGCGCTGGGCATCCTGCAGCACTTCGATGTGGCGCGCTATCCGGTCGATTCGGCCGACAGCCTGCACCTGCAGATCGAGGCGATGAAAGTCGCGTTCGCCGACGTCTACCGCTTTGTGTCCGATCCGAAGACGATGGCGGTGAGAAATCAGGAGCTGCTCGACCCGGCGTATCTGGCCGCGCGCGCGAAGCTGATCGATCTTGCGCGGGCGCAGAACTTCAACCACGGCACGCCGGGGAAGGGCGGCACCATCTATCTCACCGCCGCCGATGCGAGCGGCATGATGGTGTCCTTCATCCAGTCCAACTACATGGGCTTCGGCTCGGGCGTGGTGGTGCCGGGCACGGGCGTCAGCCTGCAGAATCGCGCCCATACGTTCACGCTGCAGGCGGGGCATGCGAACCAGGTCGGCCCCGGCAAGCGCCCGTTCCAGACCATCATCCCCGGCTTCGTCACCAAGGACGGCCAGCCGCTGATGAGCTTCGGCGTGATGGGCGGCAGCATGCAGCCGCAGGGCCACGCGCAGGTCATGGTGCGGCTTGCCGACTACGGGCAGAACCCGCAGGCCTGCGCGGACGGCCCGCGCTATCGCGTGGTCGAGGGCCTGCGCGTCAACGTCGAGTCCGGATTTTCGCAGGCGGCGCTGGCGGAACTGGAGCGCCGCGGCCACCAGCTGGAGCAACTGGCGCAGGGCTATCTGGATTTTGGCAGCGCGCAGCTGATCTACAAGCTCGAAGGCGGTTATCTGGGCGCCTCCGACCCGCGCCGCGACGGGCAGGCGGCAGGGTTCTGAACAAAGGGAATTTTCCATGCTGAAGCTGTGGGGACGCAACAATTCGGTCAATGTGCAAAAGGCGATCTGGTGCCTGGAAGAACTACAGCTGCGTTACGAGCGCATCGATGCCGGCATGCAGTACGGCCTGGTCAACGAGCCCCCATTCCGCAGGATGAATCCCAACGGCCTGGTGCCGGTGATCGATGACGGCGGCGCGGTGATCTGGGAGTCGAACGCCATCGTGCGCTACCTGGCCGCGAAATACGGCAAAGGCACGCTGTGGCCCGAAGACGCGGCGGCGCGCGCGCAATCGGACAAATGGATGGACTGGTGCGCCACCGTGTACTGGCCGCCGATGCGCGAGATATTCTGGGGACTGATCAGGACGCCGCCGGAGAAACGCAATCTGGAACTCATCGAGACGTCGCGCAAGAAGTCCGGCGAGAACCTGGATATTCTGGATGCCGCGCTCGAAGGCCGCGACTACATCGCCGGCAGCCAGCTCACCATCGGCGACATTCCGCTGGGCGCCATCAGCTGGCGCTGGTTCGGCATCGAAGGCCTGGAACGGCCGCCGCGGCCCAACGCCGAGGCCTGGTTCAAACGCCTTTCCCGGCGCGCGGCGTTCCGCAAAAGCGTACTGCTGCCGCTCAACTGAAAACCATGACTCAGGCTAAATTCAAAGACAAGATCGCCGTCGTCAGCGGAGCCGCCAGCGGACTCGGCCTCGCCATCGCGGAACGCCTCGCCGCCGAAGGCGCCAGGGTAGTCGTGTCCGACATCAATGCCGCCGCCGGCCAAGCCATCGCCGCGCGCCTGGGCGGCACGTTCGCGCACGCCGCTGGTGGACAAGCAGATCGCTGACCAGGCGCGCACCCGCGGCATCCCGCCCGAGGAAGCGATTCAGACGATCATGCTCGAGCCAGCGGCGGTGAAGCGCCTGATCGAGCCCGGGGAAGTCGCCGACTTCGTCGCCTATCCGTGCGGCGCGAGCGCCGGCGTGATCACCGGAGCGGCGCTGACCTTGGCCCTGGGCTGGACGGCGCGGTAGCCGCCAAACGCGCATCGCGCTCTTCTATCGAAAGTTTCGCCAGGTTCTTCACTGCGGCGTAGAAGCGCCCCAGATTGCCGCCTTCCTGTGCGAGCAGGGCCTGGAACGCCGGCACCAGTTCGGTATAGAGCGCCACCGAGGCCAGTGTCGCATTGTTGGGATGGGCGGAGAACCAGCGGTCGTAGCCGGCGAACCCGCCCCATGAGCGCTTGAGCCGCAGGTACTCTTCTTCCATGGCGGCGAAGCGTTGCGCCTTTCCCGTGCGCTTTTGTTCCACGGAAAGCTCCTGCCGGTAGTACTGCTCCAGTATCGTCCGATACTTCAAAATCAGCGCCACGAACTCGCGTTTCATGGCTTGCGAACGATCGAAGGCGGCGCGCTCGCGGTCGTTGCCGTGTTGCGCGAGCCAGCGCTCGACGCCGACCTGCTCCACCGTCGTCGCGAAGGATTCGTTGAAACGCGTGTCGTTCTTTACATAGAGCAACTGGTGCGCAAGCTCGTGGAACATCAGGCGCGCGAGCCCGGCTTCCGGGTATTGAATGAAGGTATTGAGGACCGGGTCGTCGAACCAGCCCAGGGTGGAGTATGCCGGCACGCCGCCGACATGGGCATCATCGCCCCGGGCGCGCAAGGCCGCGGCCTCTGCCAGCGCATCGGCCTCGGCAAAGTACGCGCGGTAGGCGACGCAGCCGGCGAACGGAAAACAGGAGCGCACCGCCTCGATCGAAAATTCCGGCGCGGCGAATACATTCCATGCAACGAACGGCCTTCCCACGTCGGCATAGCGCCTGTAGCTGCCGTTGTCGGGCAGCGCCAGCTCGCGGCTCGCGAATTCGCGCAGGCGCAATACCGCCTGCAGCTTGGTTTTGAGCGCAGGCGGAGCGGCATCGCCCGCCAGTTGCTCCTCGATGGAAGAGGCGCGGTGCATCAGATCCAGGTGCCCGCCCACGGCCTGGGAGTAGTAGCGCAGCGCGTCGCAGCCGCAGACGAGCGGCGCCAACGCCACGAGCAGCAGCCAACAGCGCAATCGCATCATCGGCTTTCGTGCTCTCGCGGGCCGCGACCCTCGTGGTCGAACGCGCCGCGCTCGAGGAAGGCGGCGATTTCGCGCGCGACGCGCGCGGACGCGAGCATGCCGCCGTGGCTGACCGGCAGCACGATGCGATCGCGCATGCCCGCCACCTCGGTCTCCTCCAGCCGCACCACGCCGTCGTTGGTGCCCGGCAGGCGCATGAGCAGCCTCCCCAGGCCCCATGGGCGGCTGCCGGCGATCACGCCCAGCTCGCACTGCGGCCGATAATCCTCCGGCAGGCGGCGCCAGATGTCGCGGCTGGCCCCGAGCAACTGCTCGGCCGCGGCCAGATTGGCGACGCGCAGCCCGGCCACGCAGGCGCGCACCGGTGTCCCCAGCAACACGACGCGGCCGACGCGCTGCTCGCCGTAATTCCTCAAATAGCGCAGGACCACCAGACCGCCCAGGCTGTAACCAAGCAGATGCACCGCGGGGTCCCGCAACCGGGCAATGCGCGCTGCGAGCTGGCGCGCATGCTCATCCAGTCCGTGCGCCATCGAACGGTAGTCAAAGGCGTAAGCGGCATAGCCGCGGCGCGATAGCAGCAGGCGCAGACCTTGCATCGCCCATCCGCCCGTCCACAGACCGTGCGCGAGGATCACTGGCTCTCGCATCGAGTGCTCCGCATCAATGGGCATCCAGCCGGCATCCTCAACTCCGGCGCGCCCGTGCGAGCAGGTACGCGCCCGCCAGCCCCGGAAGCAGGCTGAACACGAGATAGGCTTTGCCAAAGCCGCCGACCAGCCCGACAACCACGCCGAACAAGGGTGGCGCCGCCAGGGCCCCGATGAAGGTGAAGAATTGCGTGCCGCCGGTGATCGCGCCGACCTGGCCCGGCGGCGCGCGCCGCGCCACCTCGGCGAGATAGACGCCGTTCCAGCCAACCGCCGATGCTCCGAACAGGGCGCTCGCCAGAATCACCGCCGGCAGTGGCCAGTCCACGCTGAAACCCGCCACGGCCGCGCCCGAGAACGCCATCATGACGCCCAGCAGCCCGAGCATGCGGCGCGGCGACAGCCAGCGATCGGCTGCCGCTCCCCAGGCTATGCGTCCGATGATTCCGGCCGCGTGGGCCGTAGAGTAGATCAAGCCGGCGGCCACCAGCCCGTAGCCCAGCTCCAGATTCAGATAGGACACGAAATAGGTGAACAGCGCGAGCTGCATCGTGCCGAAAATCAGCGACACGATGGCCAGTTCCAGCACCGGCGGATGCGTGAACACCATGCCGAGAGGCGCGAAGTAGCCCGTCGACGCGCCGCTTCCGGCGCCTCCCGCCTCGGCCACCCGCACGGGCTGGGTCAGGAGCGCGACCGCGAGGCACAGCAGCGCCAGCGCCGCGGCGCCCCAGCGCCAGCTCAGGTACAGAACCAGTGGCGGCGCCAGGACGCCTGCGAGTGCGCCGCCCAGAGGCACGCCGGTCTGCTTGATCGAAAAAATCAGCGACATCATGCGCGGCGGCGCGGTCCGGGCAAGCAGGTGCGAACTCACCGGGTTGACCAGACCGTAGCCCGATCCGATCAGTCCCGCGGCTGCGAACACCGCGGGCAGCACCGCACCGGTACCGGCGGCGAGCCCCGCCGCGGCGAGGCAGACGGAGATCTGGCACACGCGCACCGCGCCGAAGCGCGCGATCAAGGCGCCACAGGCCAGTCCCGAGAGCATGGCGACCAGGTATTCCAGCGCCACGAACCAGCCGATGGCCCGGGGTGACACGCCCAACTCGGCCGCCGCGACCGGCGCCATCACCGAGGGCGCGATCATCGCCATGGAGGTAATGGCCTGCACCGCGAGCGTGATCGCCAGCGGCAGGACGACGCCTTTCATGCGCCGACAAAACCAGCCGGAACCGCGCTATTCGAGAACTTCAATGGCACCGCCCACTGTAACCGTGACCAGGCTGATCCCGCCCTCGAGATTGGGCGCGGCCACCTCCGGCGCAGCCGCGGCCAGGGCGCGCGCCATGGCGAGGCGCGGCGGCGGCGCGCCGTGGCCGCTGTTCACGCTCAGGCGCTGGATTTTATAGCCGCGCCCGGCCAGCGCGCCGCGCACGATCTCGGCGCGCGCCTTGAACGCGGCCATCGCCTCCGCGATCAGTTCGTTCTCGGCCAGGCGGCGCGCCTCGGGCGAGACCGAAAAAACCAGGTTGCCGAGCTGCATGCCTGCCTGCAGCCTGCCGATCAGGCCCGAGGCCGCCTCGAAATCCTTGCTCTCGATGCGGATCTCGGCGCGCCCGCGCCAGCCCTGCAGCACATTGCCCTTGGCGTACACGGGAAAGGTCTGGTTGCTGCCCGAGCGCACGCGCACGCCCTGGACCTCCCGCGCGACCCGCAACGCTTCGTTGGCCGCCTTGTTGAGGGCATGGGCGAGCACCGCCGGGTTGGCGTCGTTCAGTTCGGCGTAGAGGCTGGCAGCGAGCGTATCGTTCGCCAGCTCGCGCTGCGCCTCAGCCTGCAGTTCGACCGTGTTATAGCGCGGCGCCGGATCGGCCGCAAACGTGTTGCCGGCCAGCAGCAGGACTGCCCCAACACAAAGAAATTTCAAAGCGCGCATGATAGCCTCTGAAGCAATCGAGGGGGCAATGAGTATAGCCGCTGGCGAGCAGGGTCGGCGCACCCGAGCCCGCGGATCGGCGTCCACGGCGGCTGGTATATGCTGTGGCACTATAGCAGGCGCATGATTCCTGCCGCTAACATCGATGTCAAACTCGGATGAGGGAACCAAGATGAGGAAACTATTGCGGGCGCTGGGTATTGCCGCCGCGGTAACACTTGCAGCGCCGCTCGCGGCCCAGGAAAAGGTCAACCTGTCCATCACCACCGGCGGCATTGGCGGCGTGTACTACCCGCTGGGCGGCGGCCTGGCCAATATTCTGTCCAAATACCTGCCCGGCTATCAGGCCACGGTGCGCGTAACCGGCGGTTCGGTGGACAATCTGAAGCTCATCGGCAGCGGCCAGGCGGAAGTCGCGTTCGTCATGTCCGATGCCACCTGGGACGCCTATAACGGCCAGGACAAGTTCAAGGACGGCGGCAAGGTCCCGGTACGCACGGTGATGGTGCTCTATCCGAACCGCATGCATGTGGTCACGATCGAAGGCACCGGCATCAGAAAAATGCCCGACATGAAAGGCAAACGCGTCTCCACCGGGTCCCCCGGCAGCGCGACCGAAGTGATGGCCTTTCGCGTGATCGAGGCCGCCGGTCTGGATCGGGACAAAGACATCAAGCGCGAGCGCCTTGGCGTGGCGGAATCGGTAAACGCAATCAAGGACCGGAAGATCGATGCCTTCTTCTGGGTCGGCGGCGTGCCCACCGCGGCGGTAAGGACGCGTAAATTAATTAAGGTACCAACTATTTGTTGGGATGGATGACGTAGTTCCACTCGCCATGAAATCTATTGGGTTGCAGCTTAACTCGTTTCATCTCTTCAACGCTCACGTTGCG
>Ga0172371_10001428_pt1 | contig 37894 bp, 46 predicted proteins | sample Lak12m_FD_114543 | JGI IMG/M metagenome (GOLD analysis project Ga0172371, IMG submission 114543) | Freshwater microbial communities from Kabuno Bay, South-Kivu, Congo - kab_022012_12m | ecosystem: Environmental > Aquatic > Freshwater > Lake | place: Democratic Republic of the Congo: South-Kivu... | reverse complement strand
TTCCATCTCGAATACCCCAAATAGCCACACCTTGCATCACGATCGAATACCCAAAATAGCCACACCTTGCGTCACGAATTCCAAACCGGCCAATTCATACGAAATTCACGCCGGCGCTGACAGCCAGGCTTTGGGTCGATCGGCCGATGAGTCCCTGCGCATCGAAAATCCGCGCCTCGGCGAGGCCCCCTCCGTCCGGTCCCAGCAGCGTGCGCGCGTCGATGCAGACCCACTCGCCGCGCGCCTTGCGCAGCAGATTGATGGTGAGGTCCGAGTTGACGAAGATGTAGCGGTCGAAACCGAGCACCGCGCTGATGCCGTTGCCCGAGTCCGCCGCGACCGCGACGCGCTGCAGCGCGCTCGGCTCCTCACCCGCGACCAGCGGATGGCGCATACGAAACCACACCGCCGACGGGCCGCGGAAGAAAACGCCCGCGGCGATCCTGCTTTCGATCAGGTCCTGATAGCCGAGCATTTTGGTCGAAAAGGGAAAGCGCTGCTCCGGCGAGGACTCGACCGATTGCGGCGCCTGCGGCAGCGGATGCCCCGGAAGGCCGGGCGGAAGTTCGAGCGCGCCTTCGCGCTGCGCGACCGCGGTCAGGCGCGCCACCTCCTTGCCGCCGGCCAGCAGCCGCCCGGAAAAATGCGCGACATTGCGCCCCGCGTATTCGGTCTCGACCTCGACCGTCAACTCGGCGATCGGTACCGGGCGCAGCAGGTTGGTGGTGAGCCGCGCGATGTGCGTAAGTTCCAGCGCTGCCGCGGCGCGCTCGATGCTGCGCGCGGCGAGCGCGATCGGCGGCCCGCCGTGCTGGTGGTCCGGATGCCATGGGCCGCGCGTCAGGCCGCTCGAGGCAAAGGCGCCGTTTTCGAGCGGGACATAGGCGCTCGCGGGCGGGCCCGCTTCGCGTCCGCCGCCGGAACTGTGGGCTGTCATCGGCGGCTCACAGCAGCAGCTCGCGCGCCGCGCCGCGCACGTCCATCTCGAATTCGAGGCCGGCCACCGGCGGCCGCGCGAAATGCCAGGCGAGGCCGCCCGCCGCCGCGCCGCGCGCCGCGATCTCCGCGCCGACCAGGGCGCCGATGTCCTGCACCGTATAGGCCTGCGTGCTCACCGCGTCCTTCCAGGAAAAACCCAGCGTCGCCAGGCGCTGCTCCATCTCCGCCACGACGAAGCGCACCTTGTCGCGCATGGCGTCGGGCGAGGTCTCGCCGTTGCGCACGGTGCGCTCGGCAAAGCTACCGGCGCCGCCGCGCGCCTCGCCGCCGCCGGCGATGATGAAGCTGCCGCGCTGCGCGATCGGCGCGGGCACGGTGTAGGAGAACGCGTAGAGCACAGGCTCGGTCGGCGGGTCGTACGCGGGGCAGACGTTGGTGCGCGCCACCGGATTGACCTCGTCCTTGTAGATGCCCCAACGCGCGAGCGTTTTGACATACTCGCGGTTGAAGTCATGAAAGCCCTGCTCGCTGAACGGCGCCGCCGTGCGCAGCTCGCAGGCGGCGAACGCGGTGCTCGGGCGGCCGAGCGCGCGAAGGTGCGCCTCGACCGCGGCGAAGCCCGCAGCGAGCGGCAGCGGCCGCGCCAGGCGCGCGCGCGCGATTTCGAACCCGGGTTCGGCCGCCACCCCGCTCGAATACTGGAACACCGCCTTGAGGTAGCGGTAACCGCCTTCCCTGAATACGACTACGCCGGACATGCCCTTGCTCCCGCAAAAAGGAAGTCCGAACGTATCACAGGCCCTCGCGCAGTGGCAACGGCTGCGACGCGCGCCTTCGACCCCGCGCCTCAGCTCGGCATCGCGCCCGAATCCTTGACCACCTTGCCCCAGCGCGCGATCTCGCTTTTCACGTGCGCGTCGAGCTGCGCCCGCGCCGAGGGGGCGATCAACGCCTTGCTGAAACGCGTCGAAGGCCGCCAAGGGGCGAAGCGGGCACGAAGCTGATACAGTCGTGTCCGTGTTCCCAGCCCAGCGGAGGAAAAAATGACATTCTTCGATGCGATCAAGAGCGGATTTTCCAAATACGCAGATTTCAACGGGCGCGCAACGCGCTCCGAGTTCTGGTGGTGGGTGCTGTTCGTCTTTCTCGCCAACGCGGCCGCGTCCATGCTCAGCCCGGTCGTGTCGGGCTTGTTTTCCCTGGGCGTGTTCCTGCCGAACATCGCGGTCGGCGCGCGGCGGCTGCATGACACCGACCGGAGCGGATGGCTGCAGCTGGTCGCCATCATTCCCTTGATCGGCTGGATCCTGCTGATCTACTGGTGCGTGCAGGAAGGCAAGGAGCCCAATCGTTTCGGCACTGCCGCCGCCGCCACGCAAGCGCCTTAAGCGCGTTCCGCGTCAACCCTACCGACGGACACTTCATGACTGCCATCGCGACACCCAAGCCGAACAAGCCTTTCTCCCTGATCCGCGAGTTCCATCTTGCCGACTGGGTCACGCTGGCCAACGCGGTCTGCGGCACCGGCGCCCTGTTTTCCATGATGAGCTACCTGCAGACGAACGATGTGCGGCATGTCTACTTCGCCTGCTGGCTGGTCCTTGCCGCGCTGATTTTCGACGTGCTGGATGGACGCATCGCCCGCTGGCGGCAGAAGACCTCCGCGCTGGGCCGCGAGCTCGACTCGCTCGCCGACGTCATCTCCTTCGGCGTCGCCCCGGCCCTGATCGCCTACGGCTGCGGCATGCAGGGCTTCTACGACCGCATCGTGCTGGCCTTTTTCGTCGCCTGCGGGGTCTCGCGCCTGGCGCGCTACAACGTCACCGCAGAGACGCTGTCCGGGGACGACGGCAAAGTGAAATACTTCGAGGGAACGCCGATCCCGAGCTCGCTGCTGCTGGTGATCGTGCTGTTCGCCGCGGCCTTGCAGGGTGCATTGGGCGAGGCGCTCTGGTTCGGCCGGATCGAGCTGGCCGGCTTCACGCTACATCCGCTGGTGCTGCTGTTCGCGGCGTCCGGCTCGCTCATGGTCAGCCGCATCCGCATCCCGAAGCTCTGAGCTGCCGCCGCGGCCTGGCCTGCGGCGCTCACGGCTATACTTCCAGCGCCTTCACCTTCGCCGCGACCGCCACCGCGTACGAATCGGTCATGCCGGAGACGAAATCGGTAACCGCGAGCACGCGCGCGTAGAGATCCGCCGCCGGCCTAAGGAATTGCCCGGGGAGGAAATCCAGCAGCGCGCGCTCGCGCGGCGATGGCGCGCCGGCCGCGCCGGCCTCGGCCGCGCCGACGAAGGCGTCGAGCAGTTCCCCCAGGATCGCCGCGCCCGGGCTTTGCAGGTTCAACACCACCGCCGACTGGTACACGCGGTCGCGCGCCAGCGCGCGAAACGCCTCCAGCGCGCGGGCGTGCGGGATCAGCGCGATTAGCTCCTCGTCGAAGTCGCCTTCGAGCATCGCCGGCTCGCGCGCGGCAAACACCTCCGCCGCTTCCGTCACCAGCGCGTCGATGGTGCGCGCGCGCAGGTACTCCACGCGCTTCTCGTCGCTCGAAATCGCGCCCGCCTTTTGCCACGCGGCCGGATCGCTGACGATGCCGCGATACAGCGGTTCGATTTGGGCGTAGCGTACCTCGCCCGCGCGGAACGCGTCCTCGACGTCGATCACGCAATAGCTGATGTCGTCGGCCGCTTCCACCTGGAAGGCGAGCGGATGGCGGCACCAGCAGGCGGCGCCCGCCTGGCGCGGGATCAATCCCGCCGCCTGCGCCACCGCGGCGAAGCGCCCGCGGTCGGCGTGGACGAAATTGTGTTTCCTGCCGGAGATGCCGACCGGCGCGGCGAACGGCAGGTGCGCCGCGCGCGGATACTTCGCCACCGCGGCCAGCGTCGCGCAGGTGAGCTGCATGCCGCCGGCGTTGTCGGGCATGCCCAGGCGCGCGAGGATCCTAAAGGTCTGCGCGTTGCCTTCGAAGCGACGGAAGTCCTCGCGCTCCTCGGGCGCCAGGCGCGCGAGCACCGAAGCGCCCAGCGCGGAGCTTTTGAACCAGGTCTGGATCGCCGCCTCGCCTGCGTGCCCGAAGGGCGGGTTGCCGATGTCGTGCGCGAGGCAGGCCGCCGCGACCACCGCGCCGAAATCGCCGGCGCTGTAGCCGGCCGCCGCCATTTCCGGGTGCCGGTGCAGCACGTGGTCGCCCGCGAGCACGCCGAGCGAGCGCCCGACCGAGGCCACTTCGAGGCTGTGCGTCAGGCGCGTGCGCACATAGTCGTTCTTCGCCAGCGGGAACACCTGCGTCTTGTCCTGCAGGCGGCGGAACGCCGAGGAAAACACGATGCGGTCGAAATCGCGCTGGAATTCCGAGCGCGGCCCGGCCCCGCCCGCGGGCGCGCCACCCAGGCGGTGCTGGGAAAGAAGCGCAGTCCAGTGCATGCGGTCGGGGGTCATGGGCGATCATATTACGGGCAAACGGGCCGATGGTGCAGCGGCGCAGGTTTGCGACAAACAGTGCGGGCACGGCGGACAGGTTCCCTCTCCTCGCCCTATCCAGGCGCCAGAATTGGCAACTCCGCGAGTAGCAACGAAAAAGCCCATGCGAAACACGCTGCCCAACGTCCGCGACCTCGCCGCCCCCGAGGGCCTGCGCGATCCCTACGCCGTGTACGCACGCTTTCGCGCGGCGGAAGCCGCCGGCGCGGGGATCAGGCTTGCCTGTTTGTACGGCGGACGCGAACGCTCGTCGGCCATCTTCAGCAACAGGAGGCAGGTCAACTGCTCGAAGTAATCGCCGTAGCTCATGCCGCCGTCGCGCAGCACGCTGCAGTAGTTCCAGAGTTTCTGGACGATGGTGGCGGAGTTCATTTGTGCTCGATGTCCGCAAAGGTGAAGCCGCGTCGAAACACCCGCGACTCGTCGCTGGCCCGAAGCATATCCCAAAGCAAGGTCTCGTCGTTGCTCTCAGGCTTCATAGATCGGCTTCAGGTCCGGGACGATGGAATCGCGCCGGTGCGGATTGAGCAGAATTTCCGGGGTGACGATGTCCACTTTGCGACCGCCGAACGCAGCCGGAAATTCGTCTTGCATTGCCACGACGTCGAACAGCGACGCGCGGCTGTCGGGCAAGAATTCGACCATCAGGTCCACGTCGCTCTCGGGCGTCAATTCGTTTCTGGAAGCCGAACCGAACAGGCTCAGTTTGGCGATGCCGTACTTGCGGCACAGCGCAGCGAGCTTGGTCTGGGAGATACGCAGCTTCTGCGCAACCGGCTTTGTTTCCTTCGACGGTGACGCCACGGGCATGGACTTTGCACCATAGACCGGCGGCGCGGGCGAGCGCAACACCGGCGTCGCGTCGGCCGTTTCCCACAAGACCGAAATCGGCAAGGCCCACAGCTTGTCGGCAAAAGGCAGGCGCTGTGCGCCGAGATAGAGCACGACGCCGCCGGCAAATCTGTCTCCGGCCGTTTCGGCGAGCGCGCGCCGGCGGCCGGTGCGGATCCCGTCGGCGTTCAACGGCCTGGTGGGTCTCAAGGTCACCTACGGCCGCATCAGCCTGCACGGCACCGGCCTTTTGTCCTGGACGCTGGACTCGATCGGGCCGCTGCCCGGAGAACCGCGCCAGCGCTGGCTGTTACAGCGCCCAGGGATTGAATACTTGCGGGTAGGCCGCGAAATCCTGCACGTTGCGGGTGACCACGGTGAGGCCGTGGCATTGGGCGGTGGCCATGACGAGGCCGTCCATCACCGGCAGCGGCGGTCCGGCCAGTTCCGAACGCGCGGCGATCTGCGCCCAGACGTGGAGCGCGGCGGCATCGAGCGGCAGGATGCGTCCGGCGAAGCGCTGCTCCACCTGGCCCAGCCGGGCGGTGAGTTTCTGGCTGCGGCGCCGATCGCGCTCGCGCAGCTTGAGTATGCCTTTTTCGATCTCCCCCAGGCTGATGACGCTGAGGTAGAGGCTGTCTTCATCCTGCTCGTCCAGCCAGGCGATCACTTCCGGCGCGGGGGATTTCCTGGCGTATTCGGAAAGCGCGCAGGTATCCAGCAGCCAGCTCATAGCCCGACATTGCGCCCGGTGTCGCGGTCGCGGGAAAAATCAAGGTCTTCGGCCGCGAGTTCCGGACACAGCAGCGCGGCGGAGAGTTTGCCGCGGCGGCGGGTGAGCCTGGCGTACTCTTTCGCCGAAACCACCACCGCCGTCGGCTTGCCGTGCACGGTGACTACCTGCGCGTCGCCGCCCGCCGCCTGTTTGATGAGCTGGCTCAGCTTGCCCTTTGCCTCCTGCAGTTGCCATTCGCTTTCCATGCGGCCTCCGCCCAATTCTGACTAGTCTGACCAGAATATAGCACAACGCCTGCAGATCGGTAAGGCGTGAACTCATAGTCCCCCACGGTGCCGAAAGCGCAGGCGCCGCCGCCCCGACCTGATCCGATTGCAAGGTCCGGTCGGCCCGGGGGCGGGCCTCCTACACCCAACGAAAGTTGTAGGAGGGGCGCACTCGCCCCGACCTGATCCGGTTGCAAGGTCCGGTCGGCCCGGGGGCGGGCCTCCTACACCCAACGAAAGTTGTAGGGGGGGCGCACTCGCCCCGACCTGATCCGGTTGCGAAGCCCGATCGGCCCGGGGGCGGGCCTCCCACATCACCGCGCCGATCTTGTAGGAGCGGCGCCCTCGCCGCGACAGGTCCGTTGAGGGAGCGGCGCCCTCGCCCGGATTCGTACCTTGACCGGCGTAGAGAGGTAAAATCGCACCCATGAACGCTGTGGCCGAGATCCGGGACGTCAAGCTCTACATGCGCCAGCTGGGCGAGCAGGCGCGCGCAGCGTCGCGCCTGCTCGCGCGCGCGGACAGCGCGACCAAGGACCGCACGCTCGCCGCCGCGGCCGCGGCGATACGGCGCGAAGCGGCACGGCTGCTCGAAGCCAATGCCGGAGACGTGGCCGAGGCGCGCGCCCGGGGCCTCGCCGCGGCGCTGCTCGACCGGCTCGCCCTCACCCCCGCCGGCGTCGAAGCCATGGCCGAGGGCCTGGAGCAGGTCGCGCGCCTGCCCGATCCGATCGGCGCCATCACCGAGCTGCGCGAACGCCCGAGCGGCATCCGCGTCGGCCGCATGCGCGTGCCGCTGGGAGTGATCGGCATCATTTACGAATCGCGCCCCAATGTCACCGCGGATGCCGCCGGGCTGTGCCTGAAGTCGGGCAACGCCGCGATCCTGCGCGGCGGCAGCGAGGCGCTGCGCTGCAACCGCGCCATCGCCGCGTGCATGCACGAAGGCCTGGACGCGGCCGGGCTGCCGCGCACGGCGATCCAGGTGATCGAAACCAGCGACCGCGCCGCGGTGGGCGAGCTGTTGACGATGAACCAGTACGTCGACATCATCGTGCCGCGCGGCGGCAAGGGTTTGATCGAGCGCGTCATGAACGAGTCGCGCATCCCGATGATCAAGCACCTCGACGGCGTGTGCCATGTGTACATCGACGGCGCGGCGGACCTGGACAAGGCGACACGCATCGCCGACAACGCCAAGACCCAGCGCTACGGCACCTGCAACACCATGGAAACGCTGCTGGTGGCCGAGGCCGTGGCGGCGCAGGTGCTGCCGCCGCTGGCGAAAATCTATTTCGACAAGGGCGTGGAGCTGCGTGGCGACGAGCATTCGCGACAGATCGTACCCGCGATCAAACCCGCGAGCGAGGACGACTGGTACGCGGAATATCTCGCGCCCATCCTGGCGGTGCGCGTGGTGAAAGACATCGACGAAGCGATGGAGCACATCGCCAAGTACGGCTCGGCGCACACCGACGCCATCGTCACCGAGGACGCGGCGCGCGCGCAGCGTTTCCTGCGCGAAGTCGATTCGAGCTCGGTGATGGTCAACGCCTCGACGCGCTTCGCCGACGGCTTCGAGTACGGCCTGGGCGCGGAAGTGGGCATTTCCACCGACAAGCTGCACGCGCGCGGGCCGGTGGGGCTGGAAGGCCTCACCTCGCAGAAATACGTGGTGCTCGGCGACGGGCAGATCAGAACATAAGGGCGCCTGACGGAATTGCCGTCGGGCGGCTGACTTAGGGGAGCACGAGGGGAAGGTTCCCCTCGTATCGTCAGGAAATATCATGAAACTCGACTGGTATTTCGATTTCATTTCGCCCTACTCCTACCTGCAGTTCGAGGCCTACCCCGAACTGATGCAGACGGCGCAGTTGCGCCCGGTGCTGTTCGCGGGCCTGCTCGACCACTGGGGCGGCAAGGGGCCGGCGGAAATTCCGGCGAAACGCCTGCAGACCTACCGCTACACCTACTGGCAGGCGGGCCAGCACGGCATCACCATGATCTATCCGCCGGCGCACCCGTTCAATTCGATCCACGTGCTGCGCCTGGCGATCGCGCTCGAGTGCCGTTACGAGGTCGTCAAGGCGATTTTCGAATTCATCTGGAAAGAAGGCCGCTCGGCGACGGACGAGTGGCCGGCGCTCGCCGCACGGCTGGCCCCGGGCGCCGCTGCCGCCGATGCGATGATCGCGGAGCCGCGCGTGAAAGACGCGCTCGCCGCCAACGGCCGCGAGGCGATCGCTCGCGGCGTCTACGGCGTGCCCACCTTCGACACCGGCAAAGAGCTGTTCTGGGGGCTGGACGCGACCGACATGCTGCTCGATTATCTGGAAAACCCGGGCGTGTTCGACGAGCCGGAGATGCGGCGCATCGCCAACCTGCCCGTCGGCGCCGCGCGCAAACTTTGAACGCCCCCTGATTGAACGCGTCCAGGCAGAGCGTCTGCGGCATCCTCGGCGGCACCTTCGACCCGGTCCATCTGGGCCATGTCGCGCTGGCCGAGGCGGCGCTCGCCCGGCTGCCCCTCGCCGAAGTGCTGTGGCTGCCCTCGGGCAGTCCCGGGCACCGCGCCGCACCCGTCGCGGGCGCGCGCGACCGGCTGGCGATGCTCGAGCTCGCCACCGGCGCACATCCGCGCTATCGCATCGACGCGAGCGAGCTCGAATCGGGCGAGCCCACCTACAGCGTGCATACCCTCACCCGGCTGCGTGCGCAGCTGGGGAACGCGCGGCCGCTGGTGCTGCTCCTGGGCAGCGATTCGTTTTTGAGCCTGCCGACTTGGCTGCGCTGGCGCGAGCTGTTCCAGCTCGCGCATATCGCCGTCGCCAGCCGCCCCGGCCATCTTCCCGCGGAGGGCGTGCCGGCAGCCGAACTCTCGGCCGAGCTGGTCCGCCGCGCGGCGCGGCCCGATGAACTGGCGGCGAGCGCGGCGGGCAGGATCGCGGGCTTCGACATGCCGCCCGTGGACATCTCGTCCTCGGCCGTGCGCGCGCAGCTCGCCGCCGGGCAGGACGCGCGCCATTTGCTCCCCGCCGCCGTTCTCGCTTATATTGGATCCCGACGCCTGTATATGAAGGAGATACGCAAAACCTAATGGATATCCGCAAAATGGAAAAAGCGGCGGTGGCCGCGCTCGAAGACATCAAGGGCCGCGACATCGTCGTGCTCAAAGTCGCCCATCTCTCGCCCTTGTTCGAGCGCATGATCATCGCCAGCGCCGACTCGACGCGCCAGGTCAAGGCGCTCGCCGACAACGTGGTGGAGAAGCTGAAGGCGCTCGGCGTGCGCGTGCTGTCGGTTGAAGGGGAACAGACCGGGGAATGGGTGCTGGTCGACCTCGGCGCGATTATCGTGCACGTGATGCAGCCCACCATCCGCCAGTACTACAATCTGGAAGAACTGTGGAATCATCCCGAAGAGAAACCGAAGCGGCCGCGCGCGCGCAAGAAGGCCGCGGATCCGCAGCCAGCCGCCGGGTGAGCGCGCGCGCAAGCTTGCGATGAAACTGGTCGTGATCGCCGTCGGCACGCGCATGCCGTCCTGGGTGGTCGAGGGCTACCGCGAATACGCCAAGCGCATGCCGCCGGGCACGACGCTCGATCTGATCGAGATCAAGCCCGAGGCGCGCACCGGCGGAAAGACTGTGGCGCAAATGCTCGCTGCCGAAGCCCAGCGCATCTGCGCCGCGCTGCCCAAGGCCGGCCGCGTGGTCGCGCTGGACGAGCGCGGCCGGGACTTGAGCACCTGCGGCCTCGCGGTGCAGCTCGAGACCTGGATGCAGGAGCGCGGCCCGCTGGTGTTTTTGATCGGCGGCGCCGACGGCCTGGACGCCGGCCTGAAAAAGACCGCCGTCATGCAGCTGCGCCTGTCGGGCATGACGCTGCCGCACGGCCTCGCGCGGGTGCTGCTGGCCGAGCAGTTGTATCGCGCGCTGAGCATCCTCGGCGGACACCCCTACCATCGCGAATAGCGGCAGGAGGTTCTTTTCGGAGTCGCCGCAACGGCTTGCGGCGCAGGGGGAGCATGCAGGAGCGCCTCCCCATATCGAATAGAATCCGCACATGCTGATCACCCATTCGTATATCTACCTCGCCTCGCGCAGCCCGCGCCGGCGCGAGCTGCTGGACCAGCTCGGCGTCGAGCACGCGGTGCTGACGCAGCGCATCAAGGCGGAGCGCGGTCCCGACGTGAACGAGGATCCGCTTCCCGCGGAGAAGCCGCGCGACTATGTGCTGCGCGTGTGCCGCAACAAGGTGGAGAGCGGCTGGCTGCGCGTGGTGCAGCGCAAGCTGCCGCAGCGCGGGGTGCTGGCCGCGGACACCACCGTGTGCATCGGCGACGCCATCCTCGGCACCCCGGCGGATGCGGCCGAAGCCGCCGATTTTCTCGCGCGCCTGTCGGGCCGCGAACACGAGGTGCTCACGGCGATCGCGTTCAAGTGCGGCGAGCGCATGGAAACCGCGCTGTCGGCGACCGCAGTGCGCTTTCGCGCGCTCGAGCCGGCCGAGATCGCGCGTTACGTCGCCAGCGGCGAGCCCATGGACAAGGCCGGCGCCTACGGCATCCAGGGTTATGCCGGCGCCTTCGTCACCGAGATTCGCGGCAGCTATTCCGGCGTGATGGGCCTGCCGCTCTACGAAACCGCCCAGCTGCTGCGGCGCTTCGGCATCGGGCCGTAGGAGCGGCGCCCGCGCCACGACCGGTGCCAAGACCCACCACTGGTCGGCCCGGGGGCGGGCCCCCTACCGCGCACTATCGATGCGGTAGGAGGCCCGCCCCCGGGCTGACTGCTTCGATTTGTGGGAGCGGCGCCCCCGCCCCGACTGCTTCGATAGTAAGTAGAATGCCCGCATGAGCGAAGACATACTGATCAACGTCACGCCGCAGGAAACCCGGGTCGCAGTGATGCACGCCGGCGTCACGCAGGAACTGCACATCGAGCGCGCCGCGAGCCGCGGGCTGGTGGGCAATATCTACATGGGGAAAGTCGCGCGCGTACTCCCCGGGATGCAGTCGGCCTTCGTCGAAATCGGCCTGGAGCGCGCCGCCTTCCTGCACGTCGCCGATATCTGGGAGGAGCGCCCGAACGGCCATGGCGGCGGCGAGGCGGGAAAGGCTGCGCAGAAACCGATCGAAAAAATCCTCGCCGAAGGCCAGCCGCTGCTGGTGCAGGTGGTCAAGGATCCGATCGGCACCAAGGGCGCGCGCCTGTCCACCCAGGTCAGCATCGCCGGCCGCATGCTGGTGTACCTGCCGCAGGATCCGCACATCGGCATTTCGCAGCGCATCGAAGACGAAAGCGGGCGCGCCCTCCTGCGCGACAAGCTGCAGCAGATGCTGCCTGCGGACGAAAAGGGCGGCTTCATCATCCGCACCATGGCCGAGTCCGCCACCGACGCCGAGCTGCTGAACGACCTGCAGTACCTGAGGAAGCTGTGGCAGAACCTACGCGCGAAGAGCTTGTCCTCGCCCGCGCCCGCGCTGCTGCACCAGGACCTGTCGCTGGCGCAGCGCGTGCTGCGCGATTTCGTCAACGAGAACACCGAAAGCCTGCTGATCGATTCGCGCGAGAATTTCCTCAGGCTGCAGGAGTTCGCGCGCGACTACACGCCGAACGTGCTGGCGCGGATCGGGCACTACACCGGCGAGCGGCCGCTGTTCGACCTGTACAACGTCGAGGACGAGATCGAGAAGGCGCTCGCGCGCCGGGTCGAACTCAAGTCCGGCGGCTACCTGATCATCGACCAGACCGAGGCGATGACCACCATCGACGTCAACACCGGCGGCTTCGTCGGCGTGCGCAATTTCGACGACACCATTTTCAAGACCAACCTCGAAGCGGCGCAGGTGATCGCGCGCCAGCTGCGCCTGCGGAACCTCGGCGGCATCATCATCGTCGATTTCATCGACATGGAAAACGAGGAGCACCGCAACGCGGTGCTGGCCGAGTTCAACAAGGCGCTCGCGCGCGACCGCACGCGCATGACGCTCTCCGGCTTCACCCAGCTCGGCCTAGTGGAGATGACGCGCAAGCGCACGCGCGAATCGCTCGCCCACGTGCTGTGCGAGTCCTGTCCGACCTGCGGCGGCCGCGGCGAGGTCAAGGCGGCGCGCACCGTGTGCTACGAAATCCTGCGCGAAATCCTGCGCGAATCGCGCCAGTTCAACGCGCGCGAGTTCCGCATCCTCGCCGCGCAGGTCGTGATCGACCTGTTTCTGGAGGACGAGTCGCAGTCGCTCGCGATGCTCGAGGACTTCATCGGCAAGCCGGTGTCGATCCAGGCCGAAGCGAGCTACGGACAGGAGCAGTTCGACATCGTGCTGCTGTAGGAGGCCCGCCCCCGGGGTCGACCTGATCCTCCCGCTGTAGGAGGGGCGCCCTCGCCCCGGCCTGATCCTTCTGCTGTAGGAGGGGCGCCCTCGCCCCGGCCTGATCCTTCTGCTGTAGGAGGGGCGCCCTCGCCCCGACCTGATCCGGTTGCGAAGTCCGGTCGGCCCGGGGGCGGGCCTCCTACAACTTCATCGAGCGCAGGTCGGCCCGGGGGCGGGCCTCCTACAACTTCGTCGAACGCGGGTCGGCCCGGGGGGCGCCCCTCCTACAGCCGGCGCGAGGTCGAATCGATATAGTCGGCGGGCGGCGGCGAAGGCAGCGGCCGCGGCCGCGACAGCAGCAGCCAGCTCGCCGCCGAGGAGATGAGGCTGTAGACGATGGCGCCCCAGAATGCCGACCAGAAGCCGCCGACGTGGAAGCCTTCCACGAACGAGGCCACGAACCAGAACAGCAGCGCGTTGATCACCAGGGTGAACAGCCCCAGGGTGAGGATGCTGATGGGCAGGGTGATGAGCACCAGCAGTGGCCGGATCAGGGTATTGACCAGGCCCAGCAGCAGCGCGGTCACCAGCGCGGCGTAGAAGCTGCCGACGCTGACCGAAGGCAGCACGTAGGGCACCGCCAGCAGCGACAGCGCGTTGATCAGGCAGACGAGCAGGAGCCGCACGTCCCTAGCGCCGCTCGCGCCCCATGGTGTAGAACTCGTCATTGGGGCGCATGCTGATCAGGTTGGCCATGCGGTTCGATAGGGCGAAGAACGCGGCGACGGCGCCGATGTCCCAGATGTCCTCGTCGGAAAAACCCTGGGCGCGCAGGGCCTCGAAATCCGCGTCGCCGATGGTCCAGGGCTGGAGCGCCGTCTTCATCGCGAAATCGAGCATGGCGCGCTGCTTTGGCGTGATGTCGGCCTTGCGGTAGTTCACCGATACCTGGTCGGCGATCAGCGGGTTCTTGGCGCGGATGCGCAGGATCGCGCCGTGCGCGACCACGCAGTACTGGCACTGGTTGGCGCCGGAGGTGGCAACCACGATCATTTCGCGCTCGGCCTTGGACAGGCCGCTCGGCTTTTCCATCAGCGCGTCGTGGTAGGCGAAGAAAGCGCGAAACTCCTCCGGGCGGTGGGCCAGGGTGAGAAACACGTTGGGCACGAAGCCGGCCTTGTCCTGCACCGCGACGATGCGTTCGCGGATGTCCTGCGGCAGATCTTCGAGCCTGGGTACCGGGTAACGGCTGATGGCGCTCATGCTGTGCTCCTTGCGATGTCCGCCGTGCTCGGGCGGACGGGAAACGAAAAAAACTGCGGCTGAAGCCTGCGGCCTCTCCTGGTGCCGCCCGCCCCGCCCACGTTCTCGATCATCACCGTCTGCTTGAGGTCGACGGTCATCGCCTGGGCGATGGTGCGCCCGAGGGTGTCGGTCGGCCCGCCGGCCGAGAACGGCACCACCATGGTGACCGGTTTGGTAGGGTAGTTCTGCGCCTGCGCGCCGTTCGCCAGCAGCGCCAGCACGGCTATTTTCAGGATGGATTTCAGGTCCAAGGTTCTTCTCCTCGTCTTGGGTTCGCCGATGTTAGTCCAGCCTGCGGCGGCACCATTGATCTACATCAAAACGCCCCTTCGCGCAGCGAACGGCGCCGGCAGCGGTAACGTGGCGCGCCCGACAGGATGAATCTGGGCACTGGTGCGAGGTCATTTTGTTCTGAAAGATAGGGGTGACCATCATGCCGTTCCCGCTCGGTGCGCTTGGAATTGTATTTCTGCGTTGTCGCGTGTAGCGCCTTGCCCGACTTCATGTGCAATTCCGTTAGTGAATCGAAGTATTGGGAAACCAGGGGTTGACACCGCTTATTATTTCCATAATACTGGAAGCATGGAAAATTACACTGCTGCAGATAGTCTCGCTGCCCTGGGACATGAAACGCGCTTGGCGATATTTCGCTTGCTGGTGCAGGCCGGACCCGAAGGCATAGCCGCAGGCGTCATCGGGGAGGAGATCAAGATTCCCCCGGCGACCCTTTCATTTCATCTTGCCAACTTGAGCCGGGTCGGGCTGACCAAGGCAAGGCAGGAGAGCCGCTTTATCTATTACTCCGCCGATTACGATGCGATGAACAACCTTCTCGCCTATCTCACCGAGAACTGTTGCCAGGGCAAGCAATGTTTGCCCAAGTCGGTCTCGATTCCCGCCACGATCAAGCGGCGGCGCACGACGCCCGCCCGCTGATGCCCTCAAGGTTCCGATGAACGAGCGCGTATTCACCGTCCTCGTTCTGTGCACGGGCAATGCTTGCCGCTCACAGATGGCTGAAGTCATTCTCAACCATGACCTGGGCGATCGCGTCCGCGCCCTGTCCGCCGGGACCGTGCCCCAGGCGAAAGTGGCCGATGGGGCCGTAGAAGCCCTTCGGCTCGTCGGTCTGTCGGCGGCGGATCTGTATCCGAGGAATGTGGATGCCGTGATCGACGAGGAAATCGACCTCGTTGTAACCGTATGCGACAACGCCAAGGAGAGCTGCCCGACCTTCCCGCGCCCCGTGCCGCGCATGCACTTGGCGTTCCACGATCCGCACGGCGGGCCGCTGGAGAATTTTATTCGCGTGCGCGACGAAATCCGCGCCCGCCTGGTTCCGGCGGTGCGCGAGGCTCTCGGTTTGTCGGACAGCCCATGTCCGCCGAGAGTGACATGACAGCCAAAGTCGCAGCGCACGTGCCGATGAGCGTGTTCGAGCGCTATCTGACGCTATGGGTGTTCCTCTGCATCGTCGCAGGCATTGCTTTTGGGCAGACGCTGCCCGGCCTGTTTCAGGCACTGGGCGGGATGGAAGTTGCGCGGGTCAACATCCCGGTCGGCCTGCTGATCTGGGTGATGATCATCCCGATGCTGGTGAAGGTGGATTTCGGCGCGCTGCATGAAGTCCGGCAGCACGTCCGCGGGATCGGCGTCACGCTCGTCGTGAATTGGCTCGTCAAACCGTTCTCCATGGCCTTCCTCGGCTGGCTGTTCGTGCGCAACCTGTTCGCGCCGATGCTGCCCGCCGACCAGCTCGATAGCTACATCGCCGGACTGATACTGCTCGCGGCGGCACCGTGCACTGCGATGGTGTTCGTGTGGAGTCGGCTGTCCGATGGCGATCCGCTGTTTACGCTCTCCCAAGTTGCTCTTAACGACACCATCATGGTGTTCGCTTTCGCCCCGATCGTCGCACTGCTACTCGGCATCTCCGCGATCACGGTGCCCTGGGACACCTTGTTGACTTCGGTGGTCCTGTACATCGTGATTCCGCTTGTGCTCGCGCAGTTTTGGCGCAAGTTCTTGCTTGCGAAGGGACAGGCCCGCTTCGACGCGACGATGGCAAGCCTAGGCCCGTGGTCGATCACGGCGCTGCTTGCCACGCTCATCCTGCTGTTCGCGCTTCAAGGCAAAGCCATCATCGACCAGCCCTTGGTCATTGCGCTACTTGCCGTGCCGATACTGATCCAGGTGTTCTTCAACTCGGCGCTGGCCTACTGGCTCAACCGTTTGGTCGGTGAGAAGCACAACGTCGCCTGTCCTTCGGCGTTGATCGGGGCGTCCAATTTCTTTGAGCTGGCGGTTGCCGCCGCTATCAGCCTCTTTGGCTTTGAGTCGGGCGCGGCATTAGCGACGGTGGTCGGTGTGCTGATCGAAGTGCCGGTAATGCTTCTCGTGGTGAAGGTGGTCAATTCCACGCGCGCCTGGTACGTGCGCAGCGTCTAACAAGGAGACAAGAGATGAATACGGCAAACATCAAGGAAGTCGTCAAGAAGAAATACGGCAAGGTAGCGCTGAGCGTTCAAGGTCAAAGCCAGCGCGCTCCGTGCTGCGGACCCGCCCCCGCGGGAAGAGGCGGCTGCGACCCGATCACCTCCAACCTGTATAGCGAACATCAAAGCGGTGAAGTGCCGGAGCAGGCGCTGCAGGCTTCGATGGGTTGCGGCAATCCGACTGCACTCGCCCAATTGAACCCCGGTGAAACCGTGCTCGACCTCGGCTCCGGCGGGGGCATCGACGTACTACTCTCGGCAAAGCGCGTCGGCCCTGCCGGCAAGGCCTACGGCTTGGACATGACCGATGAAATGCTGACGCTGGCGCGCGAGAACCAGAAAAAGGCCGGCGTAGCGAACGTCGAATTCCTCAAGGGCGAGATCGAGAACATCCCGCTTCCGGACAATTCCGTCGATGTGATCATTTCCAACTGCGTGATCAACCTGTCATCGGACAAGGACAAGGTGCTCAAGGAAGCGTTCCGGGTACTGAAGCCGGGCGGACGGTTCGCGGTGTCCGATGTCGTGGTCACCGGCGAGATCCCGGCCGAGATACGCAAGAACGTGGAACTGTGGATAGGCTGTATCGCCGGCGCGCTGCGCGACACGGACTACACCGCCAAGTTAGCCGGCGCGGGGTTCGAGAAGATCGACATCGAGCCCACCCGCGTCTACGACGTCGAGGACGCTCGGCAGTTTCTCGCCGGCCAAGGCATCGATGTGGACGCGATCGCGGCAAAGGTGAATGGCAAATTCATGAGCGCCTTTGTCCGCGCCTACAAGCCGGCTGGGAAATCTTGCTGCGAACCAAGCTGCTGCGCAGCGTAAGCTGTAAATGCGATTGGAGGCGCGGCAGCAGCTTGCGCTGCAACCGCTTGACGTAATACTCGAAACTGGCGCGCCCGACAGGAGTCGAACCTGTGACCTTTGGCTTCGGAATTGCAGATGTAATGGGCGCTGGTAGTTAAATCAAAACCTTGCAAGGCCCGCCAATTCGATTTGATGTCTAGGTTAGCGTCAAAAAGTCTCAGAACGGTTTCACACAGCTACGAAATGGCTACGCTGTTCAAGACGCGATGATACAGGAAGGGCTCGAAGATTGTGGTTGACGCATGCCGGCATTTCCGCCAACGTTTGAAGTAAATGAAGCGCCGCTTTCCTATTGGTGCTTTATGCATTTGACACCATATGTTATTAAAGGCATACTTATACCATGATGTGGGCAGTGCTGTTGCACGACGCTTTCGATGCCGAATTGAACGATCTGCCGGAAGCGGTGCAGGATGAAGTATTGGCTCATATGGGGCTGCTAAAGCAATTTGGGCCGGCATTGGGTCGGCCGCGCGTGGATACGCTGAAAGGATCGCGTCACGCGAACATGAAGGAACTGCGGTTCGACGCTGCGGACGGCGTGTGGCGCGTCGCCTTCGCTTTTGATCCCAAGCGGCAGGCGATTCTGCTGGTGGGCGGCGATAAGTCGGGCGGCAGCGAAAAGCGGTTTTATCGCCAACTCATCAAGAAAGCGGACGCGCGCTTTGATGAGCATGTAAAGCGAATCGAAAAGGAAAGGAGAAAGAGCGATGGCTAAGACCTTGGAACAGAAACTGGCGGCTCTGAGCCCGGCGCGGCGCAAGAAAGTGGAAACGCGCACGGCTGAGCTGATCGAAGACGAAAAGTCGCTTTGCGACCTGCGGCGCGCCCTGGCGCTGACACAAGAGAAAATGGCCGAAGAACTCGGGATCGGGCAGGACGGCATCTCACGCCTTGAGAAGCGCAGCGATTTGCTGATCTCGACGCTGCGCGGGTACGTCGAGGCGATGGGAGGAAAGTTGCGTCTCGTCGCGGAATTTCCTAATCGCGCGCCCGTGATGCTGAGCGGTTTGACGGCCGTAGAGGCTGGGGTGCTGGCGGCTACGCGTGGCAAAGGCGAGAAACTAGGGCGCAAGGTCAAGGCGGCGTAGCGACGGCTGTCTTCGGAATCTTCGTCGCCTGTTTCACAGGCATTTAAATCAATACACTACAGCGCCCGCCATCGCTGATTGTTGTGGAAAGTAGCTACGCAAAGGGTCACATGCATGATCGAAAGTTACGCACAAGCTATGCGCGTGTATCGATAGTTTCGCGCCCTGAACGGCTCCCCAGTCCGGGCAAAAGTGAGAACCAGTGAGCATTACGAATAGTGGTGGAAATTGACCAATAATCCTGCCGGATATCTACTGCAACTGCAATCTAATTAGGTTCGCCTTCCTCCTGAGGTCGGTTTCGATACCATCTAATCGGTTTTCGTATTCGCGCTCCCGCTCATGATTGCGAGGCCGTAGATCATCGAATACGGCGAGCAAAGTCGCCGCGTAATCGTTCAGCGCCGAAAGTGCGTCCTTGTCTCCGACGATCTTAGCTTTCATTTCGGCATACTTGGCAGAGACGCTCGATTTGCCGATTTGAACGCAGGGGGGATCGCCGCCAAGCGGTGTGTTACCCAAGCTGAGGTATACGAAGTCTAGCTTCCCCTGTAACCGACAGCTATTCATATTCTCAGTCGCTGTTGCGGCCATGTTATCGAACGCTTTTAGCGCTTCAGCCTTGAGCGACGCTGTGAATTCGGGACTCTTCTCTTGGGCGAGGCTTGGCGAAGCAATAATCGCTCCGATTATTGCAAGCATGTGAATAATGCGCATTTACTGTTCCTCCTTAACAGACACCTTGGTTCCCCGGCCAGGGCAAAAACTAAAGGGATGATGTTCTAATTCAAAACGGTTGGAGAGGGAGCGCCCGAATCACTCAAGCACTTTGCTAGTCTCTTAAAAAGGGTTGGGTGGCCGTTTCGTTTTTGCGGCTCTTGATTAACTGCAACGTGGAATCCTGGCACGCCTTTCGCGGCGAGATGGATAGACCCGTCCTTTTCGAGCCAAAATCCCACCTCAAGATAAACGCTTTTTCCTTTTTTGCTTACGCTCATTGCAGACTCCCATAGTAGGAAATGCCTCTAAATTGCGGCGAAATTCCAAAGTGACTTAACGTAGGTTCCCACTACAGTTGGAATACGTCGACACCAGCTGAGGTAGGCCTATAGTGAATCAACGAAATCCTTCGCCTGTTTGAGACCCCACCCGGTTTGCGCTATCACGATTTTGATGGCATTAACCTTCTCGCCTTTATGAACCAAGGCGCGCGCCTGCGCCCAGTTGTCGGAATCGTTGGGCGGGTAGGCCGATGGTTTGGGTGCAGCTGGGGCTCGAAACCGCATTACTTCGATGAGGTTCGTCCATTTTTCGGCCAGATCAATGCAGGCTTGGATGTCCGAACTCGAAGTCTTTGCTGAGTCGCGAATAAAAGGAATACTAATGAGCGGCTGGTCGAGGTCGTTTACACGTAGCTTTAGAGTTACGCTGCTGACCTTCCCATGCCCCACCTGAGACGCAGCCAGACTCCCAACAATGGCGCCAGCACCACCGGATGCGATCCCGCCAATTGCGGCGGCGGATAACGACGCAATTGCTCCAGCTTTATAAACGGCTAGATCATTTATTGCCAATTCGACGTTGAGAATATCTGTGACATCCACAAGCTTCTGGGTAAGTCCATAGACGGAAGTCCGGAACTGGATAAGAATTTTCGCGTCGTTTTCCGATAGGCCCAAGAACGTTTCTTTCGCGGCGTCAGAATAGTTCGGCTTGTAGGTGACGTTGTGTCGATGGCATGTCTCTTGGAATTCAGATACAAGATTATTTGAGCGCTGGCTAACCATAAACACGCCAAGAATAAAACCACCTCCAATTACAATCAAACCCACGGTCCAGCCGGCGGCGTATATCAGGAAAAGACCGAAAGCGATCACGATAGTCGACCACACTGCACCTGCACTGTTCTCGGCAGTTGCGACGAGTTTTGTTTCTGAAGTGAAGTTTGTTGGGGCTTTATCCATAATTGTGCACCTCCGCAAAATGCCGGATGTAGACCCCTCGCTCGCGTAACGGGAACCTTTGAATACGCCACCACACTAGCATAAATCCACAGGGGGGACCCGCCATGGCGCCCTACGCCAAAGGGTGGGAGGTCCCTGTGGAGTTATGCGGGTCAATTGGCGTGCTTGACAGTAGTAAGGGCCTGGGTAAAATGGGCAGTGTTGCAAGTCGCTCTTTAACAATCTATCGGTGTCCGTCTGGATTTATCCAGCGGGGCAATTTATTGACCCAGGACACACAGACCTAAAGATACGGCTCAAATCTCCGCGCGAGTTAATTCATTCCTTAGCCGGAACGAAATCATCTACATGCCCAAAGCGGCTTTGCCCAAAAAGTGGCTCATTCAATCTAATCATCTATCCGGCACAATCCCATTCTATCTATTGCAAATCGTCTAGAAGCCTTAAGCATCGAACATTACGTCCACCATTCACTGACAGCAGCCCCCTCCTCGTAGTCGTCGCGTCGGCGTTCGCTCGTCCGTCGCATCCCCAGCGCGTTAATCGATAGGTTTGTTTGTGCGGCCTGTGACTCCTTTTCAATTTCTTGGAGTTCATCATGGCTGTATTTTTGCAAGGCAGTACCTCGTCCATCAGGACGAAACAACTTGAGTCAGTTCATCAACCCGCGGGAGGGGATCGCGACGGAAGCGCCGCACCGCCCGCCCGCAGCGCGAGCGAGGACGGACGGGGCGGCGAAGCCGCCCCTAGACTTGAAAAGAGGATACATCTCGACAACGGAAAATACCGGATCAACCTCAGAAACTACGGCAAGGGCCTGGCGGAAATCGGCTGGTCGTTCGCTTCCAGCGTTCGACCGGGCAGGGTTGGACGAGGCCTGAGCGATGGACGGGAGGAACATGAAAAGCGCGCTGTCCGGCACGCCCGCTCCCGGATTCGGCATCTCATTCTGTCCGCCGGTGCCGATCATCTCTTGACCCTCACCTATCGCGATAACGTTACCGACTTCGACCGAGCCTGCGCAGACCTGAGCAAGTTCGTTCGGACGGTCAAGGCAAAGCGCCCGGGCTGGGTCTATATCGCTGTTCCGGAGCGGCAGAAGCGCGGAGCCTGGCACTGGCATATGGCGGTCCGTGGTCGGCAGGACGTTGTCCTTCTGCGTTCGATCTGGCGGCATATCGTCGGCGAAGGGAATATCGACGTGAATCCGCCACGAGGGGTCGGAAAGCAACGCACGCTTGCCCTGGTTAAATACCTCGGCAAGTATCTGGCCAAGGGATTTAGCGAAGGAAACCGGGTGCTCAACGGGCGGCGCTTTCGGGCATCGCTACAAATCCCAATCCCCTGTGAATCGTTCACGCTCCCACCTGCGGAGCGCGACAACGTGAGTGGCTACGCCCTCGCCCGACTGCACGAGGCTGCCGGCGCGATTGGCTTCGTGTGGAGTTCGGAAGAGCAACTCGCGGGCTGGGCCTGCTCCTGGAAATAGCGACATGAACACGCTCACCCTGCAACAGGCTGCCGCCCTGCTCAAGATTCATCCAGTGACCTTGCTTGAGAAGGCGCGCGCCGGCGAGATACCGGGCGCCAAGATTGGCAAGTGCTGGGTATTCGTCGAAATTGACCTGATCGACTATATCCGGTCACAATATCGGCGGCGGGCGTTGCAGGGTGAACATACGGAGGTTTCGGTATGTCACTCTTCAAACGCAAAGACTCCCCTAAATGGTGGGTCAAACTCCACCACAACGGACGACGAATACAGCAAAGTACTGGCACTACCGACAAGGCGAAGGCCCGGGAGTACCACGACAAGTTGAAGGCGTCCCTGTGGGATCAAGAGAGGCTCGGCGTTAAGCCGCGTTATCTCTGGCAAGATGCGGTAGTTCGGTTTGTGCAGGAAGTCGCTCGGGGTTCATCCGCAGCCGATCAGTCCCGGTTGCGGTGGTTGGATGGATACCTGCGCGGCAAGGCTCTTACGGACATCAACCGCGATGTGATGGAAACGATCATCGCGGCGAAGTGTAAGGAAGGGTCTGAGCCTGCAACCGTCAACCGTATTTTGCAGGTGGTGAGGGCAATTCTTCGTCGGGCAGTTTATGAGTGGGAATGGCTGGATCGGGCGCCGCGGTTCCGGTTTCTGAAGGAGCCCAAGCGCCGGGTGCGGTTCCTAGCCAAGGATCAGGCCGAAAGGTTGTTGGCGGCCCTCAATCCCCACTTGGCGGCCATGACGAGGTTCAGTCTGGAAACAGGGCTTCGCCAGGCGAATGTAGCCGGCCTGCAGTGGTCGCAAGTGGATTTGGCGCGACGCTGTGCGTGGATACATCCGGATCAGGCGAAGGCAAGAAAGGCGATTGCAGTACCGCTAACCGCTGCGGCTGTGGTGGTGGTGAGACAGCAGATCGGCAAGCACGCGACGCATATTTTTAGCTATCGCGGCAAGCCGATTCGGCAAGTCAACACCAAGGCTTGGCGGTCGGCGTTAAAGCGGGTGGGGATCGAGGATTTCCGCTGGCACGACCTGCGGCATACGTGGGCGAGCTGGCATGTGCAGTCCGGAACCCCTTTGCATGTGCTGCAGGAGCTTGGCGGCTGGGAGAGTGCGGAGATGGTGCGCCGGTACGCTCATTTGTCGAGCGAGCATTTGGCGCCTTACGTCGAACGATTCTCGCCGCTTCGTGTTGTGACGCGCGACGGGGCTACGAATTGGCTACGTTCTGTTGATGCAGCAGAGAGCGTGGCGTCGTAAGTCCCTGATGGAAATGGCGCGCCCGACAGGAGTCGAACCTGTGACCTTTGGCTTCGGAAACCAACACTCTATCCAGCTGAGCTACGGGCGCGTGCCGGGCAAAGTATACCGGCTTTTGCCCCTTCCCTCCACGCGGCGGTGCTTTCAGGGGGAGGGGATTTGCGACTATAATGCGCGCGTTTGCAAAGAGTTAGGACGCCGATGAGCCAGAACGAGCACGATACCGGGCACGAAAGCCCGATCAAGACACCCAAGCAGTTGATCACCGTGATTGCGCTTGCATTTCTGGTGCCGGTCCTGGTGATCGTGCTGCTGTCGCAGTTCTTCGCCAATATGCGCAGCGTCGACCGGGAAAGCCCGGCCATGGCGCACGAGGCCATGGCCAAGCGCCTGAAGCCGGCGGGCGAACTGGCCTTTGCCGATGCCGGCGGCGGCGCGGCCCAGGGGCCGAAGAGCGGCGAGGAAATCTACAAGGCCGTCTGCAGCGCCTGCCATGCGAGCGGGGCGGCCGGCGCGCCCAAGCTCGGCGACCAGGCCAACTGGGCGCCGCGGCTCAAGGAAGGCCAGAAGATGCTGGTGGAAACGGCGATCAAGGGCATGGGCGCGATGCCCGCGCGCGGCGGCAGCGCCGCCCTGAGCGACCTGGAAATGGAGCGCGCCGTGGTCCACATGGCCAACAGCGCAGGCGCGAAGTTCAAGGAACCTGCCGCGCCTGCGGCAGCGAAGTCCGCCGCGGACGCCGGCAAGCCCGACGGCAAGAAAATCTATGACACCACCTGCACCGCCTGCCACAGCACCGGCGTGGCCGGCGCACCCAAGGCGGGCGACAAGGCGGCCTGGGCGGCGCGCCTGAAAACCGGCGCGAATGCGCTCTACGCGAGTGCGCTCGCGGGCAAGGGCGCAATGCCCGCGAAGGGCGGCAATTTCGCGCTTGCCGACGCCGATGTCAAGGCTGCGGTCGATTACCTGACGGGCTTGGCCAAGTAACCGCTGGCCCTGCGCGCCACGAAGAAAGGCGGCCCGTCCGCCTTTCTTCGTGGCCGCGTAACGCGGGCGCCGGCCACCCCTGCCCGCACCCGCCCCGAGTCGCTGTTAGAATCAGGCTCTCGGCTTAACCGGCTCCGCGCGCTGCGCTCGGCATCATGAAGATTGCGATCGTTCTCGATCCGCTCGACGGCATCAAGACCTACAAGGACACGACCTTCGCGATGATGGTCGAGGCTGTCGGGCGCGGTCACGAACTGCACGCGCTGATGCAGGACGGCGTGATGTGGAAGCACGGCCGCGTGATCGGCGAGTCCTGCCGCCTCGAGCTGACCGGCGATCCGGAGCGCTGGTACCGCATCGAGCCGCCGCGCGAAGACCCGCTCGCGGACTTCGGCGCGGTGCTGATGCGCAAGGACCCGCCCTTCGACATGGAGTACGTGACCGCGACCTGGCTGCTCGAGCTCGCGGGGCGCGAGGGCGCCCGCGTGTTCAACGATCCGCGCGCCCTGCGCGACCACAGCGAAAAACTCGCCATCGCGGAGTTCCCCCGCTTCACTGCCCCGACCCTGGTGACGCGGCTGGAGAAGCAGATCCACGCTTTCATCGACGCCCACGCCGACGTGGTGGTGAAACCCCTGGACGGCATGGGCGGGGCGCAGGTGTTTCGCGTCACCGACGCCGACCCCAACCGCAACGTCATCGTGGAAACGCTCACCGGACACGGCACGCGCTCGATCATGGCGCAGCGCTATATCCCGGAAATTCGCGACGGCGACAAGCGCATCCTGCTGATCGCGGGCGAGCCCGTGCCCTACGGCCTCGCGCGCATCCCGAAACCGGGCGAAACGCGCGGCAACCTCGCCGCCGGCGGCACCGGCGTGGCGCAGCTGCTGTCGGCGCGCGACATGGAGATCGCCTGCGTGCTCGGCCCCGAGCTTGCGCGGCGCGGCCTGCTGCTGGTGGGCCTGGACGTGATCGGCGACTACCTCACCGAAGTCAACGTCACCAGCCCGACCTGCTTCCAGGAAATCCGCGAACAAACCGGCTGCAACGTCGCCGGGATATTCATCGACGCGCTGGAGAAAGCGTGCGCCGCTTGAAGCGCCGCGCGTCAACGACCTACTCAGAGTAAATGCCATGATTGGAATCCTGATTGTTGCCCACGGAGCGTTCGGCGAGGCCCTGATCCATTGCGCGAGCCATGTGCTCTCCAAGCGCCCGCCGGGCGTGCGCCAGCTCGGCGTCACCGTGCACGACGATCCCGAGGCGATCCTGCCGCAGGCGCAGGAACTGGTGAAGCAGCTCGACGTCGGCGATGGCGTGCTGGTGTTCACCGACATCCTCGGGGCAACGCCTTCGAATATCGCCACGCGCCTGCTGGTGCCGGGCAGGGTCGAAGGGATTTCCGGCGTCAACCTGCCGATGCTGATTCGCGCGCTGACCTATCGCGACGAAGCGCTCGCCGCGGTTGCCGCCAAGGCCATCAGCGGCGGGCAGGCCGGGGTGGTGCACATGAATACCGACGCCTGCAATGCCGCAAACCGAAGTTGAAATCGTCAACAAGCTCGGGCTGCACGCGCGCGCGTCGGCCAAGCTCACGCAGCTCGCGGGCGGATTTCACAGCGAAATCTGGCTCACGCGCAATGGCCGCCGCGTCAACGCGAAGAGCATCATGGGCGTGATGATGCTCGCCGCCGGCAAAGGCGCGAAAATCGGCATAGAGATCGACGGCAGCGACGCCGATGCGGCATTGCAGGCACTGCTGCAATTGATCGCCGGCAAATTCGGGGAAAACGAGTGAGCTTCACCCTCCACGGTTCGGGCGCGGGCGGCGGCATCGCCATCGGCCAGGTGCACCTCATTTCCATCGCGCGGCTGGAAGTGGCGCATTATGCGATCAAGCCGGAGCAGGTCGAACTGGAGGTGATGCGCTTCTCGGTGGCGGTGGACAAGGTGCGCGCCGAGCTGCAGGGATTGCGCCGCAGCATCTCCGCCGGCGCCCCGGCCGAGCTCGGGGCGTTCCTCAACCTGCACCTGATGATCCTCGACGATTCGCCCCTGTCGCAGGCGCCGCGCGAACTGATCCGCAACCTGCAGTGCAATGCCGAATGGGCCCTGGTGCAGCAGATGGATTACCTGGTGGCGCAATTCGAGAAAATCGAGGACCCCTACCTGCGCGAAAGAAATGCGGACGTGGTGCAGGTGGTGGAGCGCGTGCTCAAGGCGATGCAAAACCAGCCGGCCCGCGCGGACAGCGCGCCCGCGCACGAGGAAAGCCTCATCGTCGTGGCGCACGATCTGTCGCCGGCGGACATGATCCTGTTCAGGCAGCACCAGTACGCCGGCTTCGTGACCGACCTGGGCGGCGTGACCTCGCACACTGCCATCGTGGCGCGCAGCCTCAATATCCCGGCCATCGTCGGGGCGCACACCGCGCGGCAGATGGTGCGCGAAGGCGAGCTGGTGATCGTCGACGGCGCGCACGGCGTGCTGATCGTGGCCCCGGACGAACTGGTGCTCGCGGAGTACCGGCAGCGCCAGCGCGAACTCGAGCAGGGGCGGCAGAAGCTCAAGCGCATCCGCAGCACGCCCGCGACGACGCGGGACGGCACCGCGGTCGACCTGCACGCCAACATCGAGCTGCCGCAGGACATCGAGCAGGTGCGCGAGTCCGGCGCCACGGGCGTGGGCCTGTTCCGCAGCGAGTTCCTGTTCCTCAACCGCGACGATCTGCCCAGCGAAGACGAGCAGTTCGAGGCCTACCGGCACGTCGCGCAGGCCATGCACGGCATGCCGGTGACCATACGCACGCTCGACCTGGGCGCGGACAAGACCGTGAACGGCAGCGCGAGGGGCGGGCCCAACCCGGCGATGGGCTTGCGCGCCATCCGCTTTTGCCTGGCGGAACCGCAAATGTTCCTGACGCAACTGCGCGCCATCCTGCGCGCCTCGAATTACGGCAAGATCCGCGTGCTGATTCCGATGCTCGCGCACGCGCACGAGATCGAACAGGCGCTCACCATGATCGCGCAGTCCAAGGAATTGCTCGACGACCAGCGCCTCCCCTACGACCGGGGCATCGAGATCGGCGGCATGATCGAGGTGCCGGCGGCGGCATTGTCGCTGGGCGTGTTCGTGCGCAAGCTCGATTTTCTGTCGATCGGCACCAACGACCTGATCCAGTACACCCTGGCCATAGACCGCACCGACGACAGCGTGTCGCACCTGTACAACCCGCTGCACCCGGCAGTGCTGCATCTGATCGCCCACACCATCAGGACCGGGACGCGCATGCGCATCCCGGTGGCGGTGTGCGGGGAGATGGCGGGCGACGTGACGCTCACGCGGCTGCTGCTCGGCTTCGGGCTGCGCCAGTTTTCCATGCATCCGGCGAACCTGCTCGAGATCAAGCAGCAGGTGCTGAGGACCGACCTCGCCAGGCTGGAGCAGATCGCCAACCGGATCCTGCGCGTCGAAGACCCGGAAAAATCGCTGCAGTTGCTCGACAAGCTCAACGCCTGAAAAGCATCCCGCGCGGCGCGGCGATTGACAGCCCCCCGGCTTCGCGGGTATCTTCCATCCCAGCGCCGATTTGATGGTCAGCTTGCGGGCGCCGCCGGTCATGCAGATGACCGGGTGAAAAACAAATACGGCTAAAGCGCGGGAAACCCGTTTAGCGAAGCAAGCTGGACGGGTTTTGTTATTTGTACGAGGCAAAATGAGTGATCCGCGCTCGGTCGGAGCAGTCCGGCCGCAGACCATGCACTTCGATACGCCGCTCGCCTTCAGGAGCGGCGCAGTGCTGGGCGCCTACGACCTGATGTACGAGACCTATGGCACGCTGAACGCCGCCCGCTCGAACGCGGTGCTGGTATGCCATGCGCTCAACGCATCGCACCACGTCGCCGGCTATTACGCGGACGAGCCGGACAAGGTCGGCTGGTGGGACAACATGATCGGCCCGGGCAAGCCCCTGGACACCGACAAATTCTTCGTCATCGGAGTGAACAACCTCGGCGGCTGCTTCGGCTCCACCGGCCCGGCCTCGATCGACCCGGGGACCGGCAAGCCCTACGGCTCGCGCTTTCCCGTGATCACGGTCGAAGACTGGGTCGATACCCAGGCGCGCCTCGCCGACCGCCTCGGCATCGAGTGCTTCGCGGCAGTGATGGGCGGCAGCCTGGGCGCGATGCAGGCGCTGCAATGGGCGATCGCCTATCCCGCGCGCATCGCGAACGCGATCGCCGTCGCCGCGGCGCCCAAGCTCTCGGCGCAGAACATCGCCTTCAACGATGTGGCGCGCCAGGCGATCACCACCGATCCGGATTTCCACGGCGGCGATTTCTACGCCCGCAATGTCGCGCCGCGCCGCGGGCTGCGCCTCGCGCGCATGATCGGCCACATCACCTACCTGTCGGACGACGCGATGATGGTGAAATTCGGCCGCAGCCTGCGCTCGGGCGAGATCCATTTCCACTTCGGCGTGGACTTCGAGGTCGAATCCTATCTCCACCACCAGGGTGACAAGTTCTCCGAATATTTCGACGCCAACACCTACCTGCTGATCACCCGTGCGCTCGATTATTTCGACCCGGCCGCGGGCTGCGGCGGCGACCTCACGCGCGCACTCGCGCCGGTCAGGGCGCGCTTCCTGGTGGCCTCGTTCACCTCCGACTGGCGCTTCGCTCCGGCGCGCTCGCGCGAAATCGTCAAGGCCCTGCTCGATAATCGCGCCGACGTCTGTTACGCGGAAATCGATGCGCCGCACGGACACGACGCTTTTCTGCTCGACGATGCGCGCTACCACGCGCTGGTGCGCGCCTACTTCGAGAACGTCGCCCGCGACGTCGGAGCGGCAGCGCCATGAACGCCCTTGCGACGTTGGCGCTTTCGGGCCGCGCCGACCTCGGCGCGATCGCCGCCTGGGTGCCCCGGGGCGCGAGCGTGCTCGACCTGGGCTGCGGCGAGGGGCTGCTGCTGCACTACCTGAAGCAAAGCCGCGAAGTGCGCGGCTACGGCGTCGAAATCAGCGACGCCAACGTGCTCGCCTGCGTGAAAAACGATGTCAGCGTGATCCAGAGCGACCTGGAGGCGGGACTGGCGGGTTTCGACGCCGGCTCGTTCGATTACGTCATTCTGTCGCAGACGCTGCAGGCCATGCGCCACACCGAGGAAATCATCATGGAGATGCTGCGCGTCGGGCGCCAGGGCATCGTCTCCTTCCCCAATTTCGGCTACTGGCCGCAGCGGCTGCAGATCATGCGTGGCCGCATGCCGGTGTCGGACGTGCTGCCCTACCTGTGGTACAACACGCCCAACGTGCACCTGTGCACGCTGACCGATTTCGAGGACTTCTGCGCCGGCCACGACGTGCGCATCCTCGAGCGCGTCGTCATGCAGGAAGGCCGCCGCATCCGCATCGCCCCCAACCTGCGCGGCAGCGTGGCGGTCTACCGCTTCGAGAAATCCTGAGGCTGCGCCGCGTCCACCGCGTCGATCTGCTCGCGCATCCGCCACACCAGCCACAGCCCGGGGAGCGCGGCGACGAAAGTGAGCACGAAGAAATTCGCCCAGCCCAGGGCCTCGACCAGGCCGCCGGTGACCGGCCCGAACAGGATGCGCCCGAGCGAAGCGATGGCCGACAGCAGCGCGTACTGCGTGGCGCTGAAGCTGTGGTTGCACAGCGCCATGGCGAAGGCGACGAAGGCCGCGGTGCCCATGCCGCTCGCCAGGTTTTCGAAGCCGACCGCGAACACCAGCAGCGGGTAACTCTTGCCGGCCCAGGCGAGCAGCGCAAACGATAAATTGGATATGGCCTGCAACGCGCCGAACAGCAGCAGCGCGCGGGTGAGGCTCATGCGCACCAGCAGCAGGCCGCCGGCGAGCCCGCCGAGCAGCAGCGAAGCCAGTCCCAGGCCTTTGTTGATGGTGCCGACGTCGGTGAGCGAAAAACCGATGCCGCGGATGAGAAACGCCGTGGTCAGCGTGCCGGCGAGGGCGTCGCCGAATTTGTACAGCGCGATCAGCGCGAGCAGTTGCAGCGCCCCAGGCCGCGACAGCAGATCCTTGAGCGGGTCGACCACGGCCCCGCGCAGGCTACGCGGCGGCGTGCCGCGCGCCGCCGGCTCGGGCGCGGCGAGGCTGGTGACGAGGCCTATGCCCATCAGCGCGGCCATGGCGAAATACGTTTGGCGCCAGCCGACCTGATCGGCGAGGATCAGCGCGAGCCCGCCCGAGGCCAGCATGGCGATCCGGTATCCGAGGACGCCCACCGCAGCACCCATGCCGCGCTCCGCGGCGGGCAGCAAATCGGCGCGATAGGCGTCGATGACGATGTCCTGCGAAGCGGACATGAAAACCACCCAGAGCGCGAGACAGCCGAGCAGCCAGAGATCCGCCTGCGGCGACGAGAAAGCCATGCCGGCGATGCCCAGAATCAGCGCCAGCTGCGTCATCAGCATCCAGCCGCGCCTGCGGCCGAGAAACGGCGGCACATAGCGGTCCATCACCGGGGACCAGAGGAACTTGAGCAGATAGGGGATGCCGATCCACGAAAACCAGGCGATGGTCATGATGTCGGCGCCGGAAACGGTGAGCCAGGCCTGCAGCGTGCCCCCGGTGAGCGCGAGCGGCAGGCCGGAGGAAAAGCCGAGAAAGAGCACCGCCGCGATACGCGGGCTGCGCAAAATCGCCAGATAAGGTGACGGCATGCCGCCGATTCTACCTTCCCTGGAGGCGAAGAAGGTTGATTTACCGAGAGAAAGCCGGTAGCCTTGGCATCTTCTGCCGGCATTTCTGCCAGCGCGGAATTTTCCAGTCAGAGAGGCAATAATCATGAGTAACGGTACCGATGTATCCCGGGAAAAACTTGCATCCGACCTGAGGGTCGTGGTCGCCGACGCCGAGGAGTTGCTGCGCGCCACCGCCGGACAGATGGGGGAAAAAGCGGTCGTCGCGCGCGAACGCATCGAGGAGAGCCTGCGCATCGCCAAGGACAAGCTGTCGCGCGCCGAGGAAGTCATGGTCGACAAGACCAAGGCGGCCGCGCGCGCCACCGACGATTACGTGCATGATCATCCCTGGGGCGCCGTGGGCATCGCGGGCGCCATCGGACTGGTCATCGGCATGTTGATCAGCCGCCGCTAGCGATGGCGGCAAGGGAAGGCGACGCCGCGCACGGCGGCCTTCTGTTTTCGATCAGGCATCTGGGGCACAGCCTGCTCGGCGCGGCGAAGACGCGCCTGGAGATCTTCGCCACCGAACTCGAAGAAGAGCGGGTGCGGCTGGAGCAGCTGTTGCTGATTGCGCTCGCCGCGGCGTTCTGCTTCGCCATGGGCGTCGTGCTTTGCGTGGTGCTGATTGTGATCTATTACTGGGACACGCACCGGCTTGCCGCCGCCGGCTTCCTCGCCGCCGGCTTCCTCGCCGCCGGCGCGCTGTTGGGCTGGATCCTGCGCGACGTGGCGCGGGCGCGGCCAAAACCGTTCGCGGCCACGCGCGGCGAACTGGCCAAGGATAGTGCCATGCTGCGGGGACCGCAGGCGTGAACCGGCGCCTGATCGCAATCGGGCTCAGGCGCGCGCGCCTGATCGAGCACGCCGCGCGCGAGCGCGAAGACCTGGCGCAGTCGCTACAGTCGTGGGCGAAACCGCTGGGCGTCATCGACCGCTGCGTGGGGGCCGTACGCTACCTGATCGCGCGCCCGCCCCTCCTCGCGGGCGCCGTGCTGGTATTCACGCTGCTGCATCCGCGCAGCGCGTCCAAATGGGCGCGCCGCGCCTGGGCCATTTGGCGGGGCTATCGCTGGTTGACGCAGAAAGCCGCGGTCTAGCGCATGCGCAAACCAGTCATCGTCGGGACCGTGATGGAAATGATGGACCGGGAACGGAAGTACGTCCTCGGCGAAGTCGTGCAGATCGCCGGCCTGATGCCCTTGCTGATGAAGCCGCGCAACAAGCAGAAATGGTCGGCCGAGGACAAGCGCCAGATCGTCACCCATCTGCGCCGCCTGTCGATGGTCAGCCCCTATCTCGCGGTGATGGTGATGCCCGGCTCGTTCATCGTGCTGCCGGCGCTCGCCTGGTGGCTCGACCGGCGCCGGCAGAACAGCCTGCGCCAGAAACTTCCCCCGGGCAGCAGCCCCGCATAGCGCCGATGCAGGGGCGAGGGGAGGCATGCCCACGCCCCCCTGAACCTGGGGGCCGATGCAATCCCCAGGGAAGCCGCAATCTGCCGGCAGCGCCGCAGCGCTCTAGCCTACTACGGGCAACGACTGCAGATCCTTGCCCGGCCCGACCCGACGGTGGCGGATGACGCCGAAGACGATCGCCGCCAGAACGAAAGCGGCGGTGATCGCCGAAACCGTATCGTCCGGGTGGAACAAGGCAACAAGGGCCACGAGCATGAGCACGGTTCGCAGCACCAGGTCCCCGGCCTTGCGCTCCATCAGCCGCCCGAACATGGCGAGGGCGGTCCCGAAAGTGCCTATGGTCACGACTAGCGTACTGCCGATCTGCGTCCACCCCGGGTGAACCACGATTTCGGAGCGCGAGAAAATGGCGAAGGTCATGAGCGTGATCGGCAGGCAGATACGCAGCGCCTCCCACATGGTCTTCATGAACGAGGCCTCGGCGATTTTCGCCGAGATGGCGGCGGTGAGCGAAGTCGGCGGCGACAGTTCGCCCCATACCGACAACAGGAAGACGAAGAAATGCGCGACCCAGGGATTAATGCCGAGCTTGGTCATGGGCCCGACGATGACCACCGCGCCGATGATGTAGGTCGCCGTCGGCGGCAGGCCCATGCCCACCAGCCAGCCGAAAATAAAGGACATGCCGATCATGGCCACGATGTTCCATGAGCCGAGCTCGAGCAGCATGCCCCCCATGCGGTTGATGAAGCCGGTGACGGTGAACAGCCCAATCATGATCCCGAGGGTCGCGAGCAGCAGCGTCAGATAGGAGGTCATGTCCGCGTGGGTCTCGATGGAGAGGCGCACGTTGCCGAGGAAAGTCTCCTGCGCGGCCGCCGGATCCCTCAGCACGAACTTGAAGTAGAGGAAATTCAAGAGCAGAAGCACGAACATGAAGGCCATGGTATAGAGCGCAGCGAGCAGCTCGCCCATGCCGACCGCGCCCATCATCGCCATGAGAAACACGACACCGAGGAAGAAAATCGAGGTCTTGACCTGCTCGTAGGCCGATACGCCGGGCGCCACGATCGGTTCGCGCGGCAACAGGCGCACACAAATAAGATAAACGGCAAAAGCAAGCGAGGTGTAGTAGATGAACGCGAGCGCAAAACCCCGGGTCACCACGTCCCAGTAGGGCACGCCGAGGAACTCCGACATCAGGAAGGCGCCCACCCCCATCATCGGCGGCATGATCAGGCCGCCCATCGACGCCGCGGTTTCGGTAGCGGCCGCGAAAAACCCGGGCACGCCGTAGCGCTTCATCAGCGGAATGGTGATGCTGCCGACCACCACGGCGTTGGCCGAGCCGCTGCCGCTCACCATGCCGATCGACAGCGACCCGAGCACGGCCGCCTGCGGCACCATCTGGCGCGAATTGCCGGCAAGCCGCTGCATTACCCGGATCATCGCGCCCTGCGCGCCGAAGCCGTTGGCGACGGAAGCCAGCAGCAGGAAGGCCGCGATCAGGGTCAGCGCAATCTGGCCGTAAATGCCGTAGATCCCGTTCGACATCTCGACCGTGCTGGAGGTGACTATGCGATAAAAACTCGTGCCCGGATGCCAGAAGAAGTCGAGCGGACTCAGGTATCCGTACATGGTGTAGATAATGAGCCCGAAGTTGACCCAGAACAGCGTGGCATGGGCCAGCCGCGACAACTCCATCACCAGCAGGAACATGAGCAGGCCGACGACGAAATCCTGTGTCGTATAGGAGCCCTGCCGATAAATCGAGATCTCTTCGTATTGAAACAGGAAGTAGACGAAGGCATAGACGCAGATGCCGAGGTAGAACGCCACCAGCAGGTGATTTGCGACGGCGGGCAAGCGCGAGTACAGAAACTCCTTCTGGTACATGAACAGGATCTGCAGCATCAGCGCGATCGGCAACAGCCGGGACACCAGTTCCTGGCCACCGCCGGCGCCGGTGTAGCAGTACCAGATCACCCAGACGAACAGGGTAAGCGACAGGACAAAGGTCAGACTCCTGAGGTTGGCGCAGCGCTTCAGCCAGTCAATCGGCATGGGTGTTCCCCTGTTGGTGTAAGGTGGACTTGCCGTTACGGGCCGGCGCCGCACCGGCGCGACACATTGCGGCGCTCGGCGCAGGCGCGGCGACGCCCGGCGGAGCGCCAGCGGGCGGCATCGTCCGCTGGCGCCAGCGCACAGGCCATGGCATTTTGTTGTAGATGAAATCGGCGCGGGCGGGCGGGAGCCTGCGCCATCGCAGCCTCCCCGTCGCCAGCCCGTCAGGCGCTTACTTCGCGATCTTCCACTTGTCGTTCCAGGCTTTTTGCTCTTTCAGGAACTTGGCCAGCCCCGCATGCACCGGAATATCCGGATTGGCGCTGATCCCCTGCACCTGCATGCCGACAAAATCGCGGGCCATGGGCGTGAACCCTGGATCGGATTTGGCCAGGCTTTCGCGGTTCTTGTAGAACGCGCTGACCAGCTTGTAGACCGCATCTTCGGGCATGTCCGCGCGCATGTTGTAAGCGAACAGGATCGGCACCCCATGGATCGTTTTGACGCCGACGTCCTTGCTGAACGCGTCCTTCGGATCGACGTCGACGACGGCAAGCCCGGCGGCCTTCAGCTTGGCGACCTCTTCCGGGCACGGGTTGATTATCTTCACGTCCATGCGCACGTCGGTTTCCTTCCAGTAACTCGCGAGCGAGCGGCCGGCAGTGGTGTAGGCGACCGAACCGGCGATGGTGCCGGCCTGCAGTGCGTCGCTGTTGCTCTTGGCGTCGATCTGGACGTGCTTGAACTGGTAGCCGAGCGCTTTGTAGATGCGCTGGAAGTTGAGCCAGTTCATGAACCCGGCGGTGGTGAAAAAGACCGGCTTACCGCTGAAGTCGCCCCAGCACTTGTACTTGCCGACCTCCTTGGCCGAGACGGCCATGAACGACTCCATCGGGTAGGAATACCAGGTGTGCACCAGCTTGCCCATTTTGGGCGTGTAGTTCTTGAACCCGCCCTCGCCGCGATAGACCTGCGTCATGCCGACATCGGCCGTGTAGCCGATCTCTCCGTCGCCATCCATCGTCGCTTTCATCGCGCCGGTGGTCGACGGGTAGGGGTTGACGGTGATGGTGTATTGCCCGCCGAGCGCGTCCTCGGCGATTTTCACCATCGAGGCGGCGACCTTGTAGCCGTAGGAATCGACGCTGGACGTGGCCCAGCGGATCGACTTGCGCTCCTGCGCCTGCGCCGGCTCGATCGCCGAAAAGGCGAAAACGGCTGCGATGGCCGCTGCGGATAGCGCGAATTTGCAGCCCGGTCTGTTGTTCAACATTGGTTCCTCCTATAGGATGAATGAGTGTATTTTCTATTTTCGCGGAGCATTGCGCCGCGATCTGCCGGCCATTTCACTCTACCCCGGCGCTCCTGTCAACCGCGGGCGGGCAAAACCCGGCGCTGTGGTGAGCTTGTTGCGGCATGAGAAGCCGGGCAGTCGCGGACAATTCAGCCGGCGCTAGAATTTCCAGTCGTAATCGATGCTCAGCGGCGCGTGGTCGCTGAAACGCTGCGCTTTATAGACCGCGGCTTTCCTCGCCTTGGCTGCGATCCCCGGCGTCGCAATCTGATAGTCGATGCGCCAGCCCACGTTCTTGGCCCATGCCTGGCCGCGGTTCGACCACCAAGTGTAGGCCGCGCCGGTGGTGTCCGGGTGCAGGCGGCGGTACACGTCCACCCAGCCGCGCGCATCGAATACCTCGCTCAGCCAGGCCCGCTCCTCGGGCAGAAAACCGGAATTCTTCTGGTTGCCGCGCCAGTTCTTCAAGTCGATTTCCCGGTGCGCGATGTTCCAGTCGCCGCAGACCAGGACCTCGCGGCCGCTCGCCTTCAGGCGGGCCAGGTGCGGCATGAACTCCCGCATGAAACGGAATTTCGCCTGCTGGCGCTCGTCCGAACTCGAACCCGAGGGCAAATAGACCGAGATCACGCTCAGCTTGCCGAAATCGGCGCGCAGGTAGCGCCCCTCGGCATCGAACTCCCTCGAGCCGAAGCCGGCGATGATCTTGTCCGGCGCCTTGCGGCAATACAGGCCGACGCCGCTATAGCCCTTTTTCTCGGCGCAGCTGAAATGGCCCGAATAAGGACGCGGGGCCAGCGTTGCCGGCGCTAGGTCGGGCAATTGCGCCTTCACCTCCTGCATGCACACCACATCCGCGTTCTGCGCACCGAGCCATTCGAGCAGGCCTTTGCTCACCGCCGAGCGTATGCCGTTGAGATTGAGCGTGATAATGCGTAACATGACTGGGTCTCAGGCCCCGGGCCGCGCGCGCCAGGATCGGCAAATGTTGGATTTTCGCAAGGAATTCATCGCCTTCTGCATCGATTGCGGCGTGCTGCGCTTCGGCCGGTTCAAAACCAAGGCCGGGCGCATGTCACCCTATTTTTTTAACGCCGGCCTGTTCAACGACGGCGCAATGCTGTGGCGTCTCGGCCAATTTTACGCCAAAGCCATCCTCGCCGCGGGCCAGCCCTTCGACATGCTGTTCGGACCCGCGTACAAGGGGATCCCGCTCGCCGCAGGGGTGGCCATCGCGCTGGCGCAGGCCGGGCGCAGCGTCCCCTACAGCTTCAACCGCAAGGAAACCAAGGACCACGGCGAGGGCGGCCGCATCATCGGCGCGCCGCTCGCCGGCCGGGTGCTGATCGTGGATGACGTGATCTCCGCGGGCACCTCGGTGCGCGAATCGATCGAGCTGATCCGCGCCGACGGCGCGAGCCCCTGCGGCGTGGCCATCGCCCTCGACCGGCTGGAGCGCGGCACGGGCGAGCGTTCAGCCGTGCAGGAAGTGCGCGAGAATTTCCGCGTGCCGGTGATCGCCATCGCCGACCTCGACGATCTGGTGCAATTTCTCGGCGCCAAACCCGAACTCGCGCAGCACCTGGCCGAGATCGAACATTACCGCCAACTTTACGGAGCGGACGCACATGCCTGAATCCAGACTCGTGATTCTCGGAATCCTCCTCGCGCTGGCGGCTGCCCCCGCGTCCGCGCAACAGCGCATGTACAAATGCAAGGACGACAAGGGAAAGACCTACTATACGCAAACCCCGCCTGCGGAATGCCTGGGCAAGGAAATGGACGAGTTGAACAGACAGGGCACGCTGATTAAGAAACGCGAAGCCGCGCTGACGCCGGAGCAGATGGCGGCGCGCGAAGCCGAAGACAAGCGCAAGAAAGAGGAGGGGCTGGCGGCCAAGGAGGAGAAGCGCAAGAAGCAGGCCTTGCTCAACACCTATTCGAGCGAAAAGGACATCGAGGACAGCCGCTTGCGCGCGCTGAAACAGGCCGATCTGGCGGCAAAAGAACTGGAAAAGCGCATCGCCGAGACGCAACAGCGCGCGCAGAAGCTGGCGGCCGAGAAGGAGTTCTACTCCAAGAAACCGATGCCGAAGAAATTGCAGGAAGATATCAAGAACAACGAAATCGAGCTCAAGGGGCAGCAGGACACGCTGGCAGCGAAGAAAAAGGAATTGGGCGAGATCAACGCCAAGTATGACGAAGACAAGCGGCGCTACCTCGAACTGACGGGGGCAGCGCCGAAGGCCGCGGCCGCACCGCCGAAGAAGAAATAGCGCCGTTTGGGGCGCAGGCTAACTTTCGTGCAGCGAAAGTTAAGCTGCGCAGCAGCGGCCGCAGCCACAAACTCCAGC
>Ga0172371_10001427_pt1 | contig 37919 bp, 39 predicted proteins | sample Lak12m_FD_114543 | JGI IMG/M metagenome (GOLD analysis project Ga0172371, IMG submission 114543) | Freshwater microbial communities from Kabuno Bay, South-Kivu, Congo - kab_022012_12m | ecosystem: Environmental > Aquatic > Freshwater > Lake | place: Democratic Republic of the Congo: South-Kivu... | reverse complement strand
GGTGTTTCTCGTAACTGAGGGTCTTTGCCGCGGCTTCGACCGGTCTGGGTGACAAGCACCGGGTGTTCGGCTATCCCTGCGCTTTCGTGAACGGCAACATGTTTGCCGGTTTGTTCCAGACCGGGCTGTTCGTACGCCTGTCCGAATCCTAACGCCAGGAGTTGCTGCGCCTCAAAGGCGCCATCCGATTTGAACCGCTCCCCGGGCGTGTCATGCGCCAGTACGTCACCGCTCCGCCAGACATCGTGCACCAGCCCAGGCTCGCGGCACATTGGGTTCTCCGGGCATTCGAGTACGCTTTGTCGCTGCCGGCCAGGAAGAAAAGAGCGGGACCGCGCGGGCGCCGGCCCTGAACAGCGACGGACTCGACGCGGATTGCCAGCGTCGAGTTCCCGTGTAGAATACCGTCCATGAACCCGTTGATATTCAGGGAGTATGACATACGCGGCATCGCTGAAACTGAACTGCGTGACGACGATGTGTACCGGCTCGGCCAGGCGTTCGGGACCTATGCGCTTGGACACGGGGCGACGTTCTGCCCGGTCGGTCGCGATATCCGGCTCTCCGGCCCGCGCATCCAGCGGGCGCTGACGGACGGTCTGCGGTCGACCGGACTCGACGTCATCGACATCGGGGTCGTGCCCACGCCGGTCTTCTACTTTTCACAGATCTTCCTCGACTCCGTGGCCGGAATGATGGTAACGGCGAGCCACAACCCGCCTCAGTACAACGGATTCAAGGTAGGAATGGAGAAGACCACTATCTTCGGCGACGAAATCCAGCGCCTGCGTCGGCTGATGGAGGCCGGCCAGTTCAGGCATGGCGATGGGAAGTTGAGCTCAAGGGACGTAATCCCGGACTACGTCAAGGCAGTCCGCTCCCGGGTCGAAATCCTGAAGCCGCTGCGCGTGGCGTTCGACCCGGGTAATGGCTGCGCCGGCATCCTGCTCGAACGCCTGTTCGCCGACACAGCAATCAGCCCCGAGTACATAAACCTGCGGCCCGACGGCAGCTTCCCGGCGCACGTGCCCGACCCAACGGTACCGGAGTACATGAAACAGCTCGCCGATCTGGTTCTGGCCAAGGGTTTCGACTGCGGCATCGGCTACGACGGCGATTCTGACCGGATCGGCGCAATCGACGACAATGGCAGATCGGTCTACGGCGACCGGCTGCTCGGCATCTGCGCGACCGAAGTCATCCGCACGCATCCGGGCGCGAAGATCGTCTTCGAGGTGAAGTGCTCGCAGGCGCTGATCGAATACCTGCAACGGATTGGCGGCACGCCGTTGATGTGGAAGACAGGCCACTCGCTTATCAAAGCCAAGATGAAGGAGGAGGGTGCCCTGCTTGCGGGCGAGATGTCGGGCCATATGTTCTTCGCCGACGACTACTACGGTTACGATGACGCGTTGTTTGCTTCCCTGCGACTGCTCAGCATCATCTCCTCTACCGGCCGGAAACTGTCCGAACTCGCGGCCGAGATGCCGTCGTACCCGACCACGCCCGAACTGCGCGTCCCATGCCCGGACGACCTGAAATTCCGGATCGTGGACGAGATCCGCGATTACTTCCGCGGCAAATACAAGGTGATCGACATCGACGGGGCCCGAGTCGTGTTCCCGGACGGCTGGGGACTGATTCGCGCCTCCAACACTCAGGCGGTGCTGGTCCTCCGCTTTGAAGCGAAGACGGAGAAACGACTGACTGAAATCAGGAAGCTCTTCTACGACCAGCTCGCCGGCTACCCGCAGGTGGAGCTGCCTGACTGGAAAGAGCAATAGGGACGTCCATATCCCAGGACCCGGTAGCCAGATCAAAACGACTCCACCACGGCCACTGACTTCCGTCCGCGCCTCGCAATCGGCCCGGCCATCTGCCGCAGCGACTCCGAGCTTCGCCCATGTCCTGGATCGCTAACCGCCTCGCCCGTCTGGCTCACAAGGCCATCGGCTCCAGTCGGGTGCTTCCAGACGGCGAGCTGATCGCGGTCGCAGTCTCAGGCGGCGCGGACAGTCTCTGCCTGCTATACCTGCTCGAATCGCTGAACCGGAAGAACACGCACAACTGGGAACTGCGGGCCGTGCATGTTGAACCCGGGTTTGAGGGATGGAATTCAGCGCGTATCGTGAGGACTTGCCGAGCAATCGGCGTCGAGTGCGCGGTTATTCGCATTGGCGTGCCGACTGGAGCCGGACCGTCCCGGCATGACTCTTGCTACCGTTGTGCCCGCGCGCGGCGCAAGGCGTTGTTCTCCTACTGCGACCGGATCGGCAGCCGGAAGCTCGCCCTCGCGCACAATCTGGACGATGTCAACGAAACCTTCCTGATGAACCTGCTCTACACGTCGTCGGCCCGTACCATCCTGCCCACCCAGCCCCTCTTCGAGGGCAGGCTGACAATCGTGCGGCCGCTGTACTACGCCGACAAGACCCTAGTTGGACGTTACCTGAAATCGGCCGGCATCCGTACCGCGCGCAACCGCTGTCCGTACGAGCGCTCGAGTTCACGCGAAACGGTACGCAGATTCCTGAAGCGCCGGCACGCCGAAGACGCGCGTATCCGCAGCAACCTCTTCGCCGGGCTCCACAACATCAAGCCGGAATACCTTCCGCGGCCCCGACACTCAGCCGGCGTCCGCCCCTGACCTCCAAAAGGCAAGGCGGCCGACAGGCCGCCTGATAGCCCCATGCGGATTTGAACCGCAGTCTTCTGGCTGAGAACCAGATGTCCTGGGCCAGGCTAGACGATGGGGCCCTTTCGGAGAATACTATCTCGTACCGACCATCCGTCAAGCTTGGCCGGTAGTTCGGCCCTGATTGAACGAGCGAAAGAGGTCAGGCCTGCTGAGTGCCGGCCGCGCGCTTGCCCTGCTTCTTGCGCACGTGCTGACCCTTGTAGCGGATGCCCTTGCCGCGGTAGACATCCGGCGGCTTGGTGCCGTGAATGATGGCGGCAAGCTGCCCGACCGCGTGACGGTCGGACCCGCGCACCACGATGTCAAACATCTGCAACTTGGGGTCGTCGGGGTCGGGCACCTGATTGACCTCAAGCGTCACGCCGGGCGACGCCGCAAAGTCCACCACATGAGAAAAGCCGCAACTGATCTGGATACCTTCCTTGGTCTTTTGCGCCTTGTAACCCATGCCACGGAGTTCCAGCACCTTTTGATAGCCATCGGTCACGCCGACCAGCGCGTTGCCGATATGCGCCCGCAGCGAACCGACGTGAACACGCGCAATGCCGGGTCCGGCGTCCACCGCAATCTGACCGTCTGTCACCTTGACCATGACACCGGGAAGTACCGGCACCGCAAGCGCACCGAGCTTGCCCTTGACCATGACCTGCCCGGGCTGAACCTTCACATCAACGCCGGTCGGGATCGCGAGCGGGCGGTATGACTTTGCCATCGCTACCAGACCTTGCAGAGCGGCTCGCCGCCAACCCGCTTGCGGCGCGCATCGCGGTCGGTCATCACGCCACGGGAAGTCGTCAGGATCGCCACACCGAGGCCGCCGATGACACTGGGCAGGTCGTCGGCACCGACGTGCAACCTGCGGCTCTGACGCGAAATCAGCTCAAGGCCGCGGATCACCGAGGCGCCGTCCTCGTCGTATTTCAGGCTGACGATGATTCGCTTGGTGTGGCCCTCGCCTTCGACCTGGAAATTACTGATGAAACCTTCCTCGAGCAGCACTCGCGCGAGTTCGTACTTCAGGCGTGCATACGGCGCGGAGACCTCCTTCTGCCGGATGCGGAGGCCATTCCGGATTCGGGTCAGAAAATCGGCAAAACTATCCAAGATTCCTCCCTACCAGGTCGCCTTGCGCACGCCGGGTATCTCGCCCCTCAGCGCGAGGTCGCGGAAACACAGCCGGCAGAGCATGAATTCGCGATACACGGCGCGAGCGCGGAAGCAGCGTTGGCAACGATTGTGCCTGCGCACTTTGAACTTGGGTTCCTGCTGTGATTTGACTATCCAGCAACGGCGCGCCATTGCTACTTGCCCTTGGCAAAGGGCAGGCCCATCTCCGTAAGCAGGGCCCGCGCCTCATCGTCGTGCCTGGCGGATGTATGGAAAGTGATGTTCATGCCGAATACTTTCTTCACCTTGGAGACTTCCAGTTCCGGAAATATCGCCTGTTCCTGCAACCCCATCGTGTAACCTCCGCGGCCGTCGAACGAGTCCGGCTTGAAGCCATGGAAGTCACGGATCCGCGGGGAGGCGAAGTTGAACAGCCGGTCGATGAACTCGTACATCCGGTCACCGCGCAGCGTAACCTTGACGCCGAGCGGCAGCCCCTCGCGGATCTTGTAGGTCGAGATGGCGCGCTTCGCCATAGTACGGCACGGACGCTGCCCGGTGACCACAGCGACGTCTTCGCCGATCAGGTCGAGCACCTTGACGTCCGCGACCGCGTCCTTGGTCGTCGTGTTGACAACAACCTTCAGGAGCCGTGGGACCTGATGCCGGTTCTTGTAGCCGAAGCGCGCGGTCAGCGCCGGCACGACGCGCTTCAGATAGTCTTGCTTCAGTCTCGGTGTCATGCGTCGATAATCTCGTCACACTGGCGGCAGATTCGGACGCGCCGGCCGTCATGGGGCTCACGCCGGACCCGGCTTCGCTTGCCGCACTTCGGACAAAGCAGGGCGACGTTCGACACGTCAAACGGGTTGGGCAGGTCGACAATCCCGCCCGGCTTGCCCGCGCCCCGTGCCCGCTGATGTTTCTTGGCGAGGTTGAGCCCCTCGACGAAGACGCGGTAGTGACCGCTGTCTTTGTCCAGTTTCAGCCGGAGAATCTTACCCCGGCGCCCGCGGTCCTCGCCGCTGATGACCTCTACCAGATCGCCCTTGCGTAAGTACATGTTATACTACTTCGGCGGCCAGCGACACGATCTTCGTGTACTTCCGCTCACGTAACTCGCGCGCCACCGGCCCGAACACGCGTGTACCCTTCGGCTCGCCCTTGTCGTCAACCAGCACACAGGCATTATCGTCGAACCTCACGTAGGTTCCGTCGGGCCGGCGGTGCTCCTTACGGCACCGCACGACGATCGCCTTGGACTTCTCACCGGCCTTGACCGTGCCGTTCGGCAGCGCGTCTTTCACCGTCACCATCACCGTATCGCCGAGCCAGCCGAACCGACGCCGTGAGCCGCCATACACCCGGATGACCATGGCCAGCCTGGCCCCGGAGTTGTCGGTCACCACCAGCCGGCTGAAATCCTGAATCATAGCTTCTTCACCACCCGCCAGCGCTTCAGCCGCGACATCGGCCTTGTCTCGATGAGCTGAACGCGGTCGCCTTCCTTGCACTCGGCCCGCTCGTCGTGCGCATAGAGCTTGGTCCGCTTACGGATATACTTCTTGTACTTCGGATGCAGTTCGAGTCGGTGAACCGTGACCACGACGGTCTTCTGCATCTTGGCCGAAGCCACCTTGCCTACAACTGTCCGGCGATTCTCACGCATTCTTCTTCTCCGCCGCCTCGATTTCCCGGGCGCGCAGCACCGTCAGGCACCGGGCGATGTCGCGCCGGACCAACCGGAGCCGGAGCGGATTGGGCAGCTCCTCTGCCGACCGACGCAGCTTCAGTTTGAACTGCTCATCGCGCAACTCGGCCAGCTTGCGCCGGATTTCGTCGGGCGTCATCTCACGTAGCTCAGAAGCCTTCATAGCTCATCTCGCCGCGCACCACGACGCGCGTACGGCACGGCATCTTGCTGCCGGCCTGGCGCAGCGCATCGCTCGATTCCTGCGGAGTCAGACCACCCAGTTCGAACATCACCGTACCCGGCTTCACGACCGCGACCCAGAACTCCGGCGTTCCCTTACCCTTGCCCATGCGGGACTCTGCTGCCTTCTTCGACACGGGTTTGTCCGGGAAAATCCTGATCCACATCTTGCCGGCCCGCTTGAGCGACTTGGAAAGACAGATGCGGGCTGCCTCTATCTGTCGCGCCGTAATCCAGCACGGCTCCAGCGCCATCAGTCCCTGGTCGCCGAAGTCAACCCGGTTCGCGCGAGTGGCCTTGCCGCTCATCCGGCCGCGCATTGCGCGACGGTACTTCACCCGCTTCGGCATCAACATGCCTAGGCTCTCTCTCCGATGGTCGCATCGCCCTTATAGATCCAGACTTTCACGCCGACCGTACCGGCAATGGTTCGCGCCACGTCGGTGGCGTAATCGATGTCGGCCTTCAGCGTATGGAGCGGCACACGGCCCTCGCGATACCATTCGGTACGAGCGATCTCGTTCCCGCCGAGCCGACCGGCAACCATCACCTTGATGCCGGGGGCGCCGAGCCGCATCGCCTGGGTCACGGCCCGCTTCATCGCCCGACGATGGGCCACCCGCTGCTCAAGCTGCCTCGCGACGTTCTGAGCCACGAGCTTGGACTCCAGCTCCGGCACGCGAACGACCTCGACCATGATTTGCACGTCGCGTCCGATCAGGGCCTTCAGCTCCTCACGCAGCGAGTCCAAGGCCTGACGCCGGGTGCCGAACACCATGCCCGGGCGGGCGGTGAATACCGTGACTGTCGTCCGGTTCGCGACCCGCTTGATCAGGACATCCGAGATCATCGCGTCGGTCAACTTCGTCTCGATGTAGCGTCGGATCTTCAGGTCCTCGTGCAGATAGTCGCTGTATCCCTTCTTCGAGAACCAAGACGACTTCCAATCCTTGCTGATTCCGAGCCGGAACCCAATCGGGTGAGTCTTCTGTCCCATCTAGATCTTGGCTCCCTTTCTGGTAGCGACGCGGACTCGGACATGGACCGTCGGCTTTCTGATCGGCGTAGCCATGCCGCGCGGCCCGGGCTGCCAGCGCCTCGGCTTCAGGATCGGACCCTGGTCGACACGAACCTCGCTCACGACGAGGTCTTCTTCCTTCAGCTTGGCCTTCCCGGCTTTGACGATGGCATTGGCGACTGCCGAGCGAAGTGTCTTCATCACCGGGGCCTTTGATGGCTTAACCAGGAATGTCAGCGTCCGGAGCGCGGTAGGCACGTCACGTCCGCGGATCAGATCCGCGACCAGCGTCAGTTTCTTGGCGGACCCAGGCTGGAAACGTCCGACCGCAGTAGCTTCAATCACCGTCACTCCCTAGCCCTTCTTCTCCTCGGCCTTCTCCTTGCGCACGCCCGAATGCTGCCGGAAAGTCCGCGTCGGAGAGAACTCGCCGAGTCGGTGCCCGACCATCCGCTCGGTCACGTATACCGGCAGGAACTGACGGCCGTTGTGCACGGCAATTGTGTGGCCGACAAACTCCGGCGGGATAACGCTGCGCCGGGCATAGGTCTTCACGGTCCGCTTCTCACCCGCCTCGACCTGCTGGCGGACGCGCCGGAAAAGCTTCTGGTCGATGTATGGGCCCTTTTTGATTGAGCGTCCCACTACTTCCTTCTCCTCTGGACGATCATCCGGCTCGACTTCTTCTTCCGATTGCGGGTCTTGTACCCCTTGGCCGGGATGCCGCGTTCGGAACAAGGATGACGACCGCCCGAGCTCTTGCCCTCACCGCCGCCCATCGGATGGTCAATCGGATTCATTGCCACTGCCCGTGACACCGGCCTGATGCCGAGATGTCGGGAGCGACCGGCTTTGCCGATGGAAATGTCCTTATGCTCAGGGTTGGAGAGCCGCCCGACCGTCGCCATGCACCCGAGATGAAACCGCCTTATCTCGCCGGACGGCAGTTTTATCACCGCCATGTCCTCTTCCTTGTTGAGCAGTTGCGCGGCGGTTCCCGCCGACCGGACCAGGAACGACCGGCTCCGCGGATAGAGCTGAAGGTTGTGAATCTCGACCCCGACCGGCACGTCCGAAAGCGGCATGGCGTTGCCATCGCGGATCGACAGGCCGGTTCCCGAACTTACCGTATCCCCGACCTTCAGTCCCTGCGGACAGAGAATGTAGCGGTACTCACCGTCCGAGTAGCAGACAAGGGCAATGCGGGGCGACCGGTTGGGGTCGTACTCGATCGAGACGATCTCACCGGCGATGCCGGTCTTGTCGCGGAGGAAATCGATGATGCGGTACTGCTGCTTTGCTCCACCGCCAAGCCACTTGTTCGTCTTGCGTCCGGTGTTGTTCCGGCCGCCGGTCTTGGGCAGCGGTCGGAGCAATGCTTCATGGGGTTTTGTGCGGGTGATATCGTCGAACGTAGCGACCATGAAGTAGCGCCTCGCCGGAGTGGTCGGTCGATATGTCTTGATACCCATCTAGCGCTCCAGGCTCTCGATCCGCTCGCCCTGCTTCAGGGTCACGATTGCCTTCTTCCACTCCGGACGGCGACCGGAAAACCGGCCCATGCGTCGCATTTTGCCCAGGTAGTTCATCACCCGGACCTCGCGCACGTGGACCTTGAACAGCCGCTCGACTGCACTGCGCACCTGAATCTTGTTGGCCGCCGGGGCTACTCTGAATGTGTAACGGGACTGCTCGGCCTTCAGCCGTTCCGCCTTCTCCGTTACCACGTGGCTCAGTATCACCCGACCGGGTTCGGTCACGACACCCTCTCCGACAGCCGCTTCAGACCGGACTCCGTCAACACGATCCGATCGTGGGACACGACGTCATAGGTACTCACCGCCTGCGCAGCCCTCACGGTCAACCGGGCAAGATTGCGGCTGGCGCGCTTGATGTTCTCCGAAACTCCATCCGTCAGCAGGAGCACCTTGCCGTCGAGGTTCAGGCCACCAAGCACCCTGACCATCTCCCTGGTCTTGGGCTCGGGCAGCTCGAAATCCTCGACTACCGTCACGGCCTGCTCGGCGTTGCGGGCACTCAGCGCCAGAGCCAGCGACTGGCGACGCAGTTCTCTCGGCAGTTCATAAGAATAGTCGCGCGGCCTCGCGCCCCAGGCGATACCGCCACCGACGAAGATGGGGGAACGTCGGGACCCGTGACGCGCATGGCCGGTATGCTTCTGACGGTAGGGCTTCTTGCCCGTGCCGGAAACCTCGCCCCGGGTCTTTGTACAGGCGGTTCCCTGACGGTGATTGGCCAGATAGCATCTCACCGATTGCCAGACGAGACCGTCGCTGCCTTTCTGGTCGAACAGAGCAGCCGGGAGCTCAACCTGCCCTTTTACATCGCCGCCCACGGTAAGAAGATCCACGGTTTCAGCTCTTCTTTCGGATGAGAACGAGGCCGCCGCGGTAACCCGGAATCGCACCACCCACGTAGAGCACGCCTCGCTCCGGCTCGAGCTTCACGACGGGAAGATTCCGGACTGTAGCAGACTCCGCGCCGTAGTGCCCGGCCTGGGTCCTTCCCTTGAGCGGACGCCCCGGAGTGGTGCCTGAACCCAGCGAACCGATCCGGCGGTGAGTCATCGAACCGTGCGTACTCGGCCCGCCACTCCAGCCCCAGCGCCGGACCCCGCCGGCGAACCCGCGACCCCGGGTTACACCGGTGACGTGCACCATGTCGCCCGGTGCGAACACATCCACGCCCAGTTTCTGACCAACCTGATAGTCGCCGACCTTGTCTGTTTTGATCTCATGCAGCAACCTGGCCGGCGGCAAACCGGCTTTCTTGTAGAAGCCAAGCAAAGGCCGCGATGACTTCCGCTTCGAAGCCGCGCCGAATCCGATCTGAAGCGCCTCGTATCCGTGCCGGTCCAGCGTCCGCTTGCCGACCACGACACACGCACCGACCTTCACCTCGGTCGCGGGGACAACCACGCCACGCTCATCGTAGAGCTGAACCATGTCTCCCTTTTGACCGAGCAACGCGATCATGCCGACTTGATCTCCACTTCCACGCCGGCCGGGACTTCCAGCTTCATCAGCGCGTCGACCATTTCCGCCGTGGCGTTGGATATCTCTATCAGACGCTTGTGCACTCGCAGTTCGAACTGCTCGCGCGACTTCTTGTCGACGTGAGGGGAACGAAGCACGGTGAACAACGTACGCTTGGTCGGGAGCGGTACGGGCCCGGAAACCTGGGCTCCGGTCCGCTTCGCGACGTCCACGATATCCTTGGCACTCTGGTCAAGGATCCGGTGGTCGTACGCCTTCAGCTTGATGCGTATCTTCTTTGCGGTTCTTATCAAACTCATATGTTTCTCACGTCACAAAACAACAACGTCGAGTCCAGCTCGTCTGCCTTTCCGCTTCAGCCGGTTGTAAGAGGGGCCTTCAGTCGGGCCCGGTCGCCATCCTGGCGAAAGCTGGACAATATAGCCAAACTGCGTTACTTGTCAACATCTGAATTGCGGCCCGCGTTCGACCGCTTTCCCGCCATCCGGGCGTATGTTCCCGGCCGAGGCGCAGGACGTTGTGTCAGACCGCCATCACCGGCCGCAGCAATCACGGCTGCCTGTCGTGAGTCTGCTCGTACGAGGCCCTGATCTGCGGGTCACCGGGTTGGAGCCGATACGCCCGTTCGAACAGCAGCGCGGCTGAATCGGCGATGCCGGCCTGCTGAAAGAGACGGCCGAGGTTGTAGACCGTACCGGCGTCGTCCGGCTTCAGTGCGAGTGCCCGTCGGAAAGCCTCTGCTGCGCCGTTGCCTTCTCCTCTCCGGTAGCGGACAATGCCGAGGTTATTCCAAGCAAGCGCGTAGCCGGGCCGCAACGCTATGGTCTTCAGATACAGGGATTCCGCTTCGGCCAACCGGCCGCGTGACTGCACGAGCGCCCCGAGGTTCGAGTAGGCAAGCGCCATGGTCGGATCGAGCGCGATTGCCTTCCGGTATTCAGCCATGGCGCCGTCAATGTCACCGCGTCTGCGCAGTTCGAAAGCGAAGTTGAAGTGCGCCGCCGGATAAGCCGGCGACTCGCCGGCCATCTGTCGGAACAACGTGTATCCGTCACTCCACACTTTCATTCGCCGCGGCAACGCGATCGAAGCCAGCAGAAAGCAATAACCCAGCGCCACGGCAACCGTGCTGGCTCCGCCCCCTCGATAGCCGCGCGTCTTCTCGCGGCCGACGTACAGCATGAGCACAACCAGACCGATGCCGGGAACGTAGACCAGCCTGCCGACCGGCCCGAAACCCGCAAGCCCGGCGAACGGCAGCAGCATCGCGACCCCCCACAGCCATCCAAGCCGGGCTTCACGTGCAGCGCGGATCCGACGCAGCGCGATCGGCAGTATCAGATACAGCACGCTCACCATGATGAACCACGTCGGCCGGACCTGACGTGCCTCGTTCCAGACGAACACCCGCCAAACCCAGGGCAGAGCGGATACCACGAGCAGCCGCCCGAAGTTATTCAGCGACAACACCAGCCATTGCTTGACGCCAGGTCCGATGGACATTCCGACCACGTTTCCGAGCACGGCGTAGCGGGCAGCAAGATATACCCCGAACAGAATCAACACGCCGGCGAGTGTGATCCAATCATTGCGACGCGCTCGCCTGATCCCGGGCGCTGCCACCCAGACACCGGCGACCAGCGCGAACATCACGCCGGTCTCCTTGGACAGCACTCCGACGGCAAACCCCGCCCACACCATCACCATGGCCGGCCAATCATGCCGGCGCTGCAAGCGCAGCAAACCCAGGAGAGCGATCAGCAACCCGATGGCCAGAAGCAGATCGGTCCGTCCACTGACATAGGCGACGCTGTCGGCCGCGAGCGGGTGCACCGCACACAGCATCCCTGCCACGAGCACCAGCCAGAGCGAGCCGAACAGTTGCCAGACTACGACGCCGACTAGCGCCACCACGACCGCGTGCAGCAGCACGTTCACCGCATGAAAATACCATGCTCGATGCCCGGCCACGAGTTCATCCATGCCAAGGCTGAAGTTCGAGAGCGGCCGGTAGTACGGGTCCTTGCCCAGGACCCCGGCCCCACCGCCGTGCCAGAAGGAATGCGCAAACGCCTGAGATGGCGAGGACTGATTCTGTACTATCAGATCCTGATCATCCCAGACCAGTTGATATTTGAGTGCAGGAATGTAGACCAGAGCTGCAACCACGGCACACAGGGCTACCACCAGCGCGGGGTGCCTGGTGCTCGACGGAGACTGATGTCCGACGCCCGCCACGAAAGGCGCCCTACTTGCCGGAGTCTTGGGGGACCCTGAACGCTACCAGCTCGGCCAGCTTGAGCACCTCGCAAGGTCTGCCGCTCTTGTCAGTCCAGACCGCGCGATTCTCCCACTTGACCGCGCCAATCTCCGGCGCAAGCCACTGCGTCATGCTCCATCCGGTGCGAGTGCTCTTCACGGCAACGACGTAGCAGTCGGGATAGGTACCGGCCTTGACTTTGACCGTCTCCTGCGCGGTGACCTCCATCACTTCGCCCTGCGCCTTGGTGTCGTACCATTTCAGGCCCTTGACCAGCGGCAGCGCCAGATACAGAATCTCGACCGGTGGCTTGCCGGCACCGGTCGGCATCAACTGAATGATGCCGTCGTCGCCCTTGCGGAAGAACGAGTAGGTTGAGCGGCCCGAGTCCCTCGGCGACTCGACGACCCAGCACCTGCCCATACCGGGAACTTCCTTCAGACCGTGCACGACCTCGACCACCTTCACCTCGGTGGTTTCGGTGGTGTCGGTGCCCTGAATCATTCGGGTATATACCCGCATCGCCCGCTGTTGCCCGGCCTTCAGCGGAAAATAATCTGCAGGTAGCTGCCGGTCACAAGCCAGCAGCAGGGCAAAAGCCAGCCCGGCGACCGTCGCTCTGCTCGTCATAGTATCTCAAGCCTAGATTGAACTGCGCTCCTGTCAAGCGCAGCCATGAGTCGAGCCTTTCGCCTGGTTTGACAGCGGGTGTTGACAGCGTGCCGAATCAGCCGAGAATGGCACTAGGAATTCGTGCTCTGAACCATGACCCGAAAGAGCTTCCGCCATCTTCTGGCCGCATTCCTGTTGACCATCGACCTGCCTGGCGTCGTCCTTGCCGGAAACATGCCACCCGCCAGCGCGAAAGTCCCGCTCACGGCGCGCGTCCTCGACTACGGGTCGAGCATACTCCAGGCCCGCGACCCCCTGTCACCCGTACTCGTTACCTGCCTGCCCGGCGACGCGTTCCCGGTCCGCTCGGAACTCGGGGACTGGTGCGAGGTCGTACTCCCTGACGGTGGAACCGGCTGGATTCTTGCCAGGCATACCATGGTAGGACCCGCTCGGTCTCTGCCCGGTGCCGGCGGCGAAATCGCCGGCGCGCTGGCTGGGACCCTCGTCGGCAGCACCGTGACCGCGGCGTTCTATGGAGGCACGATGGTCATGCTCTTCGGTCCGCTTGACCTGTCCCCGGGCATTGGCGGCTCAGGCGGCGTGTCACGGATGACGGTTCAGTTCGCGCTGGGAGCGACCGCCGCGTGCGTCATCCTGACTCCGGCCGCCGCGGCATACGGCGCATACGTGGCGGGCGAGCGCCACCGGCCGGGCGGAAACATGCTCACGTCCTGGGCGTATGCCGGAGCCGGTGGCATCGTCGGCCTCGGGCTGGGGTACGGCTTCGATGCACTTCTTGCCGGTGCGACCGGGGAGACAAGCGGTCTCTTCGCCGGCATCGGCCTGCTGGCCGGGGTGACCGCGGGGGCGGTCATCGGGTACGAAGAGAGCAAACCACCGTATGCGCGCCAGTGGCGGTGGGCACGGCACGTCAGGCCGCCGGCTGTCGGGTTGACGACGACTGGCGCCGCCGGTGACCATCGGTCGTTGGCGGTGAGGATGAACGTAATGGACTTTCGCTTCTAGTCCATGCTGCTCCTGTTGCTCCTGCTTGGCGCAGTCTATCCGCTGCCATTACCCCTGCCTGACTCACCTGAGGTCATCGCGGTCAGCTCGCTGGTCGGGACCGAGATCGACGTTGCCGAACGCCGGCTGTATCACCTCTTTCCCGACTGCGCGGATTTCTCCTCAGCCGTATTCATCCAGTTGCCGGACAGCACCTTCGCGGTGGATATCCGGACATCACCGACTCCGGCCGCGAAGCGGTACGCGGTTTCGGGGCAGCGGTTCCTCCGCATCGGCCGGTACATCGACGACTTCGAGGCGATCGTCGCGGAACTCGCCTCGCTGCCCGACGGCGAATCGCTCTACCGCGACCTCTGGGCCGGCATCGGCTGTACGCCCGAGCCGAGGCGGACAGTCGTCCGCGATGCCCCGGGCCAGTCGGAATGGACCGACCGGCTCGTCAACATCGCCACTGGCGCGGCCTGCGGCCTCGGCATCGGCAGCGCGGTGGGTGCGGCCGCCGCCATCGAGTTCACTGACACCCGCCAGGAGTCGATTTTCCGGACGACCTGCGGGGGCGACCACTACTGGTATCACTATTCGGTCGACTACTACGAGCTTGACCGCGGCCGGTACGGCGCACTCGCCGGCGGCGGTGCGGCCGCCGGCGGCACCGCCGGCTGGCTGACTGGGCGTTCATCTGACAAGAAGCGACTCGCGGCTGCGGCCGCGCGGCGTGGTCTTGCCGGCTATGACTTTTTCGGAGACCCGATTTCCGAGACCGAAGTCCAGTCGCGCCTTTCACCTGCGAACCGCTTCGGATGGTCGCTACTCGGAGCAACGTCGGGGTTCGTGGTCGGCACCAGCGTCGGGCTGCTACTGACCAGTATCGTCCGCGGCATCGTGTTCAAGCCCTCGGCCTGGGATACCATCGTCGTCAAGAACGACGGTTTCTCGCTGGACGTGCCGCTCATCGCGCTGTCGGTCGCGGGACTGCTGAAAGGTACTCACCTCGGATACTCGCACGGCCTGCGGCTGGACTGGAAGAACGCACTCGATGACGCAAAGGCCGAGCGGCTGCGGCTCCGGCCCTGACGCCGAAGCGCGACCGGCGCACCTCGCGACCCCCTATCCGGCCGGGCTCCAACAAGCAGGATAGGAAGCGGCCGACTCCGGTGCCCGTTTGAGAGTTCCCCATGCCCGTATGAGGCGGGCGGCAACCGAACACCGGTGCTGTTCGCGTCCGGATTCCGGACACTGGCTGCTGTTGACAGCGACGAACAGCAATTCTATCATCTGCCATGGCGGCAAGGCCCGAAGAGGAACAGACCGAGCACGACCTTGTCATTGAGGCCGCGGTCGAGCAGTTCGCCAGCAGCGCGAGGTACACCCTCCACTCCAATCCCGGCACTGAGAAGAACATAGCCGTCGGTCACCAGTACCCGGACATCATCGTCACGGAAAGAGGATCTGCCAAGGTGAGGTGTGTCATCGAGGTGGAAACAACCGACACGATCGGCGACCAGGAAGTACCCCACTGGCGCGCACTCTCGACCCTGGGCCCGGCGCTGTACCTGCTAACCCCGTACGCGGCAACGGCGGACGCCGAGCGGTTGACTGCGGCGGCCGGCATCAGGTGCCATCACGGTTACTACCACAAGGATGAACTGGGGCGCTTCCGGGTGGTGTTGAAGAAGGAGACGGACACCCACTCCGCCCACGCTCCGGCACGATAATCCGGTCGACTTCGTCGTTTCCACCCCTCAACTCCGGTCCGTCCTTTGCTTGACAATCCGCCATAACGGATAGAATCTCGATAGCTTGTCCAAATTCTACCTGCAGACATACGGCTGCCAGATGAACGTCTACGAGTCCGGCGTCGTTCGCCGGGTACTCGCCGACGCCGGCTTCGCCGAGACTCCCGACGAGCGGGACGCCGACGTGCTGCTGATGATGACCTGCTCGGTGCGCAGCCATGCCGAGCAGCGGGCATTAGGCCGGCTGGGCACCTTCCGGGCGATCCGTTCCGAACGCCCGGGCCGGGTCGTTGGCGTGCTGGGCTGCATGGCCCAGCGCCTCGCCGACACGCTGGCCAGCGACGACCGGGCCGACATCGTGGTCGGGCCGGATGAATATCTGCGCCTGCCGGAATTGATAGCGAACGCCCGGGCCGGCATCACCGGACTCGTCGCCACGCGTCAGACCGGAGAGTGCTACGACGCCGTGCTGCCCGCTCCGGGACTGCCGTCGGCCGGAGACTATCCCCCAGGCTCGGTGTCCGCTTTCGTCACGGTCATGCGGGGCTGTGACAACTTCTGCACCTACTGCATCGTGCCGCACGTGAAAGGCCGGGAACGTTCCCGGCCGCTGTCAAGCATCGTATCTGAGGCCGAGCGCCAGATCGCCACCGGCGCAAAGGACATTACGCTCCTCGGCCAGAACGTACTCGCCTGGCGCGACGGCAGCCGCCGTTTTCCCGCCCTGCTGGAAGCGGTCGCCGCTGCCCTGCCGCGCGTGCGCGTCCGCTTCCTCACCTCGCATCCGCGCGACCTCGATGTCGAGCTGCTCAAGGTCATGCAGCGCCGGCCAAACGTCTGCCCGAGCATTCACCTGCCGCTGCAATCCGGCTCCAACCCCATCCTCGCGCGCATGAACCGCGGCTACACGCGCGAGGAATACCTGGCCCGAGTCGCGCTCTGCCGCCGATGCCTGCCCGACCTCAGCCTGACCACGGATGTGCTGGTCGGGTTCCCGTCCGAAACCGAGGACGACTTCAGGTCCACGCTCGACCTCGTCGAACAGGTGCGGTTCGACTTCGCCTATATGTTCCGCTTCTCGCTCCGGCCCGGCACCGGAGCCGAGAAGATAGAACCAAAGGTTTCCGAGGCGGACGCGGGCCGCCGCTTGTCGCGGCTCATCGAGGTGCAGAACCGCATCACCGCCGAACGCAACCGCGAGCTGCTGAACCGGACGCTGGAGCTGCTGATCGAAGGCCCGAGCCCGCGGGGCCCGGGCTGGCTCGGCCGGACCGTCACCAATAAGGTCGTCATTGTCAAAGGTCCGTGCGCGCCCGGCGACCTGGTTCGCTGCCGGGTCGAGCGCATCAACGGCTGGACCCCGGTGGCCGAGGTCCCGGACCGGACCGCCGTCACGGCGAAAGTCGAATGATACTGCATTCAGCCATCGGCGACCGGAAACCAGAGCGCCCGGAAGCCCCGCAATCTGGTATCCGTACTCGGTGTTCGGGATTGGCCGTTCCGCGCATAGTTGTAAGGAGGATCCTGTGGTTATCTTTCGCGTAATCCTTGTTCTGCTGGCGTTCATGGTAGTACTGGTGCTCGCGATCACCAACTCCAGCACCACGACCAACGCCGTCGTCTTCACCAAGGTCTATACCAACGTACCGGTGGCCTTCGTGATGCTTTACGCGTTCGCATTCGGCGCGCTCTGCGTGGGAATCTTCTCGGTGGTTTCGGAAATCCAGCTCCGCTCGCGTCTCTACCGCCAGAAGAAAGCCCAGGATGCCCTGATGGAAGAACTGCGCGCCCTGCGCAATGCGCCGCTGGAGGGCGAGTATCCACCCAGGCCGACGCCGGAACAACCCGAATCGCCGGACGGAGGTGGCCAATGACCTGGCTCATACTCGTAATCATCGCGATGCTCGTAGTGGCGCTCTACCCGGTAGTCCGCGACTTCCTGCGCAAGCGCCGCACCACCGTCCCGGCCTACGTCGAAGGCCTGCAGGCCGCGCTCGACGGCCGTACGACCGAGGCGGTCGCGCGACTCAAAGAGGCGGTCGCGACCGACTCCGAGAACGTCGACGCCTATATCCGGCTCGGCGACGTCTTCATGCAGCAGGGCGAGGTGGAGCGCGCCATCAAGGTGCACGAGGATCTTTCCCTGCGCCGCAACCTCGACCGACGCGACGAAAAGAAGGTGCTCGAGGCACTGGTCCGCGACTACGTCCGGACCGACCGCAAGGTCAAGGCGATATCGCTCCTCGAAGAGCTTGTGCACCTGGACAAGTCCGACGCCGCGAGCGCTGAGAAACTGGCCGAACTGTACATCGAGACCGGCGCGTGGGACAAATGCGAGGGCCAGCTCAAAGAACTGGCCCGGCACTCTTCCCAGCGTCAGCGCGCGGCCCGGCTCTATACCGAATACGGGCGCGCCCATCCGCGCGACAACCCCGGGGCGGCCCTGGCCGCGTTCGAAACCGCGCTGAAGCTCGACCCGGGCTCAATCGAGGCCCGGCTTTACCTCGGCGACCATCACTTTGCCCAGGGCGATCCCAACGCCGCCATCGAGACGTGGAACCAGATTCTCGACCTCGCGCCGGGCAGAAGTGCACTGGTCCGAGACCGGCTTGAACGCGCCTACTTCGACGCAGGCCGGTTCGAGGACGTCACCACCCTCTACGAACGTCTGCTGCGCAAGGTGCCGGAAGATACCGGCCTGGTCGTAGCGCTCGCCGAGATATACCAGAAGAAGGAAGACCTTTCCTCGGCCATCCGCCTGCTCGAACGGGTCGGCGGCCCCCACAAGGGCGACGTCCTGCCGCGGGTGACGCTGGCGGCGATGTACTGCGACCGCGGGGAGTACGACCGCGCCCGGCGCGTGCTCGCCGAAGTCATGGCCTCGCTCCAGTCCGAATCGGCCGGCCCGGGCAAGGCCGCCTGAGTCCGTCTGGCCCGGCGGATCGACGATTGTGAAGGGTGAATGGTGAAAGTCGAATCCGGGCTTCACCATTCTCTGTTCGCTGTTCACCATTCCGCCTGACGCCATGTCCGAGAAGCTGACTCCGCTCCTCGCTCAGTACCGCAAGATCAAAGAACAACACAAGGACACGCTGCTTCTCTTCCGTGTCGGCGACTTCTACGAAATGTTCTACGAGGACGCCGCCATCGGCGCCAAAGCGCTCAACCTGACCCTCACCTCGCGACCCCACGGTCCGGATAACGTCGTACCGCTGGCCGGCGTCCCGGCCAAGGCACTCGACACCTACGTCGGCCGGCTTGTCGCTCAGGGCTTCAAGGTGGCAGTCTGCGACCAACTCGAACTGCCGGATGGCCGCAAACCCGTTGTCAAACGCGACGTGGTCGAAGTCATCACGCCCGGCACCCTCACCAACCCGAACCTGCTCGAAGCCCGGCGCAACAACTTCCTGCTCGCCATCTCCCCGGCCGGAGACCGTTGTGGCATCGCCTTCGCCGATGTCTCGACCGGCGAGTTCTCAGTGGCCGAGATTTCGGCCGATGCGCTCGTCGAAGAAGTCCAGAAGATCGACCCGGCTGAAATCCTCGTTCCCCAGTCCTGGAACGCGGGACCTAGCCCGATTCCGCCGAGGAATTGGGATTGTGTCCCAGGCCCGACCCGCCTCGACGACTACTATTTCACGCAGGACTACGCGTTCGACAAGCTATCCACGCACTTCGGGGTGGCCAACCTCGACGGCTTCGGCATCGGGACGATGACCGAGGGTATCTGCGCGGCCGGCGCCGTGCTCCACTACCTCGAAGATACCCAGCGCTCCGCGCTCAGCCACATCCGCAGGATATCGCCGTACCAGTCCGGCGACTTTCTCCTGATTGACCGCATCTCGCGTCGCAACCTCGAACTGGTCGAGCGGATCAGCCACGAAGACCAGCGCCCGACCACCGACGGAACTCTCCTCTCGGTGCTCGACCGGACGCATTCCCCGGCGGGCACGCGGCTCCTGCGCCGCTGGGTACTTGCCCCGCTGCTGGATGTGGCTGCCATCACGGCCCGTCAGGATGCCGTCGAAGAGCTCTCCCGGGCCGGCTCGCCGCTTGAGGATGTCGAATCGCTTCTCGCCCGGCTCGGCGACCTCGAACGCATCGGCTCGCGCATCGCGCTCGAACGGGCCAATGCCCGTGACCTGGTCGCGCTCCGCAACTGGCTCCTCCTCGCCCCCGAGTTCAAAAAGATCCTCGCCGCCCCGCAGTCCTCCAAATCTGCAAGCTGCGATCCGCAATCCGCAATCTTGAATCGCATCGGTGACGGCATTGAGGACTTCTCCACCGTAACGGCGGACATGACGAATACGCTGGTTGACGACCCGCCGCTGGCCATCACCGACGGCGGCATGATCCGGAACGGCGCTAATCCTGAACTGGATGAGCTCCGCTCGCTTGCAAACGACACCAAAGGGTACATCGCCCGGCTGCAGGAAACCGAGCGCGAGCGCACCGGCATCTCGAACCTGCGCGTCCGCTTCAACTCGGTCTTCGGCTACTACATCGAGGTAACCAGGTCCTACCTGAACCAGGTACCCAAGAACTACCTGCGCAAACAGACCGTGCTCAACGCCGAACGGTTCATCACCCCCGAGCTTAAGGAACACGAAGCCCGCGTGCTCCATGCCGAAGAACGAATCAAACAGCTCGAGCTGGAACTTCTAGCGGCCCTGCGCAAGCGGGTCGCCGCCGAAGTCGGACGCATCCTCACCCTCTCCGGGCTGCTCGCGGAACTCGACGCACTCGCGAGCCTTGCCCGTGTCGCCCGCGAACCAGGCTACACCAGACCGCTGGTTGACGAATCGCTCGCGCTCGAAATCGAAGCCGGCCGCCACCCGGTGGTCGAACGCCTCCTCGCCCACCAGTTCATCGCCAACGACGCTCGCCTGAGCGCGAAGGATGAATGGGGAGGGATGAAGGATGAAGCTCGGGTTCCGCCTTCCGCCCTTCCTGATTCATCCTTTCCGCAGATCATCATTCTCACCGGCCCGAACATGGCCGGCAAATCCACCTACCTGCGCCAGGTCGCACTCATCGCCATCATGGCCCAGGTCGGCTCGTACGTCCCGGCGACCAGGGCCCACATCGGCGTCATTGATAAAGTGTTTACCCGCATCGGAGCGTCCGACGACCTTTCCCGCGGCGTCTCCACCTTCCTCGCCGAGATGACCGAAACCGCGAACATCCTGAACAACGCAACCACGAAGAGCCTCGTCATCCTCGACGAAATCGGCCGCGGCACCGCCACGAGCGACGGCATCGCGATAGCGTGGGCCACGGTCGAATACCTGCACGGAGAGTGTCGAGTATCGAATCTCGAGCGCCGAATGGAGGCCTGCCAATCGGCAATCGGCAATCGGCAATCGCCAATGCCCAAGACTCTGTTCGCCACTCACTACCACGAACTCACCGACATCACCCGGCTTCTCCCCCGCTGCGCCAACTACAGCTTCACGGTCCGGGAACAGAACGGACAGGTCCTTTTCATGCGCAAGCTCAAGAAAGGTCCGGCCGACAAGAGCTACGGCATCGCCGTGGCCAAACTCGCCGGTCTCCCATCTTCAGTCATCACCCGCGCACAGCAGGTCCTTGCTGATTTCGAAAAAGGCGAGCGGCTCTCGGTCGACCAGCTCGCCCCCGACGGCGACATGACGAAATCGCCTTCGGTTGGAATCGTGTCCCAAGCCGACCTGGCTCTCGCCGCCGACAGGTCGCCATCCGAATCCACAGTCCCTCGTCCCGGCCCCCAAGTCCCTGAGCCCGAGTCCCTGGTCGTCGCCGACCTGGAGGCTGCCGACATCGAAAATCTCTCTCCGCTCCAGGCATTCGACCTGCTCCTGCGTTTAAAACATCGCCTGGGCGCGAAAGAGGTCTAGCTGACCGAGGACAAGTCGGGGTTGATGATGACGCCAGGCCCTGGGTTCGACCGGACCTAGCTTCGGAAGGGGCGGGGGACAGTCCGCCCTCGCGGTTCCTGACGTTCGGCTAGAGACGAAAAGCGATGGCCTGACAGCTTCTTCAACTGCCCGCCAGGCATGCGACGTGCCCGGCCGAAGGTCATCTGCCTGTCATTTGCGAGGCTTGAGTGTGGCTATCGGTACAACCATCTCCTCAAGCGAGATGCCGCCGTGCTGGAACGTGTACTTGTAGGCCTTCTCGTATTCCCTCGGCTTGGTCGGATAGATGAAATAGTAGTCGTCTTTGGCGATGGCGTATTTCATGCCGAGAACGCCGGCTGGCAGCATGTAGGTTTCCGGCCGGTCCAGGAGCACTGCGTCCCTGCCCTCAACCCTGATTGCCGCCCCATGTTTGTAGCGCAGGTTGGCCGATATCTCGCGGCTGCCATAAATGAGAGTGGGCCGTTTCACCCGGATGAAGCCGTGGTCGCTCGTCACGATGATCGTGCAGTCGCGCCGCGCCAGCGTCTTGATGAACTCAAACACGGGAGAAGATGCGAACCAGACCCGGGTGAGGCCGACGAGCGCCGCGTCATCCGGAACGATCTCGTCCAGCAGCCGCGTCGTCTTGATTGAGTGAATCAACAGGTCGAGGAAGTTGATGACGACGGCCGCAAACCGGACGTTCTTGTCGAGCAAAGAAGCCCGGACGCCTTCCAGTTCGTCGCCGCGCGCGACCTTGATAAAGAGATGCCGACCGTCGAACTTCATCCGGCGGAGCTGTTCGGCCAGGAGCTCGGGCTCAAAACGATTCTGGCCGGTATCCTCGGTTACCCAGTACTTCGGGTACCGCCGTTGGATGTCCAGCGGCAGCAGTCCCGAGAATATGGCGTTGCGTGAGTATGGAGTCGCGGTGGGAAGAATCGAGCAATAGCTGTCCGTAGTGATGTCAAAGTAGTCCTGAAGCAGAGGGACAATCGCCTCCCACTGGTCGGCCCGCATCGAATCGAGCAACAGCAGGTAGGTATTGGGACCGGACCAGTGCGGCCGGACAAAACGCTCAACCACCTGGTGTGACAGCGTCGGTCCCTTCCCCTCAAGCCAGCTCCGGTACTCACGTTCGACAAAGCGTTCAAAACCGACGTCTGCCTCGCGCCGGCGGTCCGCTTCCACTTCCTGCAGTCCCGCATCACCGTAGCGACCTAGGAGCCGTTGCCAGTTGCCGAGCAGGCGGTAGTACGCGACCCAGTCTTTCCACGAGTCCAGCTCGCGCGGTTCATTCATCGCCGCCATGTACTCCGGCGCGATGCGGCTCGACACCAACTTCTGCTTCTCGAGCAGGCGCTTGATGACGGCCAGCAATTGCACCGGCGTGAATGGCTTGATGACAAAGTCATCGACCAGTTTGCCGAACGCCTCGTTAATCAGCGCCTCCTGGTCGGATTTGGTGACCATGGCGACCAGCAGGTTGTTGTCAATCTGCTTGAGCCGGCGCAGGACTTCGAGTCCGTCCATGCCGGTCATTATCTCATCCAGCAGCACCAGGTCGAAGTCGCGGGCCTTGGCCAGCTCGATTCCGTCCGGCCCGTTGGTCGCCGTTTCGACCTCGTAACCCTTGTCCTTCAGCGCGTAGACAAACGGCCGGAACATATCGATCTCGTCGTCAATCCAGAGTATTCTCACGGTTGTCCTTTCGTACCGTCAGGACGGCGAAGTGCGCTGGGACTCCTTATCCGAGCCATGATTGACCGGCAGGAATATCGAGAAAACAGTCCTGCCCGGCTGCGATTCCTTCAGGATCAGCCTGCCCTGGTGGTAGCTTTCGGCAATCCGCTTGGCCAGGGTCAGGCCAACCCCCCAACCGTACTTCTTGGTTGTCACGCCCGGCTCAAAGAGCCGGTCGGTCTTCACCCCTTCGCCCGAATCGGTGACTTCGAGATCGAGGAACTTCCGGTCAGGGGTGAACGCGCAACGAACGTTGACCGCGCCGGGCTTCGTACCGATAGCATCAACGCTGTTCTTGAGCAGATTCTCAAGCATCCAGGCAAACAGGACGTCGTCCACGCGGACGTCCGCGTCATCCACCACTTCGGCGGTGAACGTCACGGTTTTGGGCGCCCGGCGCCGGACGAACGCGACCGAACGCTCGATCGCCGGCCCCACCCGGTGCGGCGTAAGCTCGGGCGGCATGCCGATGCGGCTGAACCGGTCCAGCACCTCCTTCATCCTGACCAGGTCCTGCTCCATCTCCCTCGTGGCGTCGGGCGCCCGCTCGCGCAGTACGTCCAGCCACGCACTGAAGGAAGACAGCGGTGTCGCCATCTGGTGGGCGGTCTCCTTGGCCAGCGCGGTCCAGATATGCTCCTGCTCCCGCCGCTTATAGACCAGCACGCCCCAGACGCCGACGATCACGAATCCGACCAAGAGCAGCACCTGCAGTATCGAAAAGACGGCCAGGTAGCGGACCGAACGAACCAGGTTGGCGTTCACATTGCGGAGCGTGACGGCCGACGCCGACAAACCGTAGTGTATCTCCCCGAGCTTGCGCGTCGAATCACCCTCCGCCACCGCCAGCGGGACCGGTTCATGCTCGCTGTCCAACACATGGACGAGACCGAGCACTTGAGTGGAATCCGGGTTCTCCACCGGCAGGTTCCGCCACGAAGTCGGCGTACCCTTCGCGTCGGTGACGATGACCGGGAAATCGAGCTTCCTGATGACCTCATCGAATATGATGTCGAGTTCGGGCGAGCTGCCCTCGGATGGCTCGGTTGCGCGCGACATGAACTTGGCATACATCCGCGAACGGAGCTGGGTGTCGTTCTCAAGCTGCGTGGACAGGGTGGAGACGTAGCCCTGCCAGGACCGCGACAGCCGAATCAGAAGATATTGGGAAAAGAAAAACCAGACCCCGGCCAGTGCCAACAGCCCGAGTATAAAATAGAGCTGCAGCAGCCGGGCGCCGAACCTGAATTCAGACCTGCTCAAAAACGTTTTTGTGTCCGGAAATGCTAGGTCGGGCAGCGCCTGAAGTCAAGCGCAGCACATCGGTTGCGGCACAAGCCCCCATGCTCGAATCGAACGGCTGCCTGCTGCCGTTCTCTTCCGCCGGACTGATGAGCGGCTTCGATGTCTGCGTCACCGCGCCATCTGGCAGGCTGAGAACCGGTTCTCGACCCACGGGCGCGGACTCGCGCCCGCCCCTGACCTGTATGCCGCATGCTGCCTGTTTCTCCCCGCGCGCTAGCGCACGACGACCGACCTTCCTCACCTGCCTGAATTCCGGCGTGTCGAGACGGTAGTAGACATGAATCGGTCTTGCCTCCAACGTGCTGCACTGCGATGTCGAACTCACGACGGGCGCGGGCAGCGCCGGCCAGAACGCCACCTGCAAGCAGGCGCCAGGACGACCCTCCGGCCTGACGCCACATGCGCCCGGCAGTTGCCTTCTCCATGCTCTGCCCCTCGCGACAGCCGGAGACGAGTGGAGCCGACCGAGGAAGTCCTGTCCAGTCCAGGTATGCAAGAGGTGTTCCTGTGGCACCCGGTCGGAGACTCTGAACCGCCCTTCGTCAGCCCCGTTCCTCGCGTCCGCAGGTGCCGGACCGGACTATACCCCGGATAGTCCCGGGTAGGCCCGGGGTAGGCCCCCCTTAGCAGCAACCGTGAACATGAGACCTACGCATCCGGATTTGATTCTGCGTGAGTTACGGGGCAGGCATCATCGAATGTTAGCAGATTTCGCTACACCTGATAGCTTCGCAGGCAACCTGCAGAGCTCCCTGGAAAGGAACGAGGATGACCCCGACGCCCGCTGCGGCGCGAATCAGACGGGTCTACCATCAGACGTCAGCCCGCCAATCCCCACTCGGAAAACCCGGGCTCTGATTGACAACTCCACTTTCGGCACTGGCGATTTATCTTGACACAGTAGGCCCGGAAGTTAACATGACACGCTGGATGCCACGAGGCCTGGCACCCGGCAAATAGCGTGAGGTCTCGAGAGTGCTTGTGGTCGGTCAGGAGTCTATGAGTCAGGTCTGTATGTCCTACGTGCCCGCACCCGTAGTTCCGTAACGAGCCCCAAGCGTAAACCTGTTCGGAGGTAGATACATGGGAAAGCGCGTGTTTGTGGGGAACCTTCCCTTCAGCGCGACCGAGGACCAGCTTCGCGAGCTGTTCAGCCAACACGGCGAAGTAGTCACGGCTGAGATAGTGAAGGACAAGTTCACCGAGCGTTCCCGCGGATTCGCATTCGTGGAAATGGCTACGGACGAGGCGGCGGCAGCGGCCGTCGCGGCCCTGAACCAGCACCAGATGGACGGGCGTCCGTTGACCGTGAACGAAGCCCGCGCCCGCACCGAGGGCCGCGGACCGCGCGGCGGCGGCGAAGGCGGCAACCGCTGGTAGGCCGGTCCTTACCAACTGCGGGCGGGCATTTGCCCGCCCGCTGCTCTTGGGAGGAGGTGACCGCAGATTCCAGGACCGACAATCGACGATCGTCATTCGACAATCGTCAATTGCCAATCAGGTGTTGATACGGGAGAAGATGATGGCAAGGACCATCGTCGCACCGATAGCAATGGTCCAACCGACGAACGTCCGCGCGACGCAGCCGGTGTCGTGGCGGTACGTCTTGAGCACCTCGGCGTGCGACAGCTTGACGTTGACGGTGTCGTCCGGCGACACGTAGACCCATTCGGTGCCGACCCGTACCGAGCCGGCCTCGTAGCTCGATATCAGACCCGGCTCCTCCGGAATCGCACCGAGTTTGCGCAGCTTGTCCCAGAACTGCTCCGGCGCCTCATCGGCAGCAGCCTTGTAGACCGTCCTGGGCGGGAACAGGCTGACAAAGTGTTTGCCCGGCAGCGCCTCAACCACCACCGGCGCCGAGGTCATCGGCACCGACGTTGCATCGAGAAATACCTGGTCGGGCAGCGAATCCGTCTCGATCGAGACGTAGCCGACCGTGACCGCGCACGCCACGGCTCCGGCAAGAACGAGGACAGCGGCGATCCGTTTCATCAAAGGGTGGCGGGAATGATACCGGCCAAATCCGTGCGGGTCAAACAATCCGCTTTGGGAAAGGTCGACGCTCCTTCCGACTCGTCCCTCCGCCTTGTCGTTGCGGCATGGTCCTCAGTCCATGGCCTGGCGGAGCCGGCATGACGTTGACAGCACCGGCGCGAACCGTATGATTGACGCTGGACAGCAAGCAGCGGGCCGCCAGTACGCCGCCGGCGCCGGCAGGCCCAACAGAAAGGCATAACCATGAGTGACCCAGTCGGTCTTCTTTTCCCCGGTCAGGGCTCGCAGTTCGTCGGCATGGGCGCCGACCTGTACTCGAAATTCCCCCAATCCCGCGACGTCTACGAGCGGGCCGAACAGGTACTCGAACTGCCGATCAAGGCGCTGTCGTTCGAGGGACCGGAGGAAGAACTGCGCCAGACCCGCTACACCCAGCCCGCAATCCTGACCCACTCGCTCGCGGCGCTGGCGGCTCTGCCGAAGCTGTCCCCGGCGATGGCCGCGGGCCACAGCCTGGGCGAGTACTCGGCGCTGTACGCGGCCGGCGCGCTCGACTTCGATTCGGTGATGGAACTCGTAAAACGCCGCGGCGCGCTGATGTATGCCGAGGGCGAGAAGAACCCGGGCACGATGGCCGCGATAATCGGCATGGACGCGGCGGCGGTCGAGCAACTCTGCCGGGACGTGAGCGGAGTGGTCGTACCCGCGAACTACAACGAGCCCCGGCAAACCGTGGTTTCAGGCGAGATACCGGCGGTCAAGGCCGCGGCCGAGCTGGCCAAGTCGCGCGGTGCGCTTAAGGCTCTGCTCCTGCCGGTATCGGGCGCGTTCCACTCGCCGCTGCTAAAGGAGTCGGCCGCGGAGTTCGCCGACTTTCTCGGAGGATTCGAGATTCGCCCGCCATCTTTCCCGGTCATCGCCAATGTCACCGGCCAGCCGGTCACTGCCGCCGATCAGGTACGCGAGTGCCTGACCAGGCAGCTTATATCCCCGGTCCGCTGGGTCGCGACCATCGCGAGCGCCAGGGACCTTGGGTGCAGGCGGTTCATCGAGGTCGGACCGGGCAACGTACTCGCGGGCCTCGCCCGGAGAATTGACCGTGAGCTTGCAGTGTCGCCGGCCGGCAAGGTCGCGGACGTGGAAGCCATCTCGGCAACCCCAGCATAGGAGGTATACGATGGACTGGCGGCTATTGGCTACGACCTTCGGCTCGGTTTTCCTGGCCGAACTCGGCGACAAGACCCAACTCGCCACTCTCTGTTTCGCGACCGGCAAGAACACGCTCGCGCCTGTCTTCGTCGGCAGTTCGCTCGCGCTGGTCACGAGTTCGCTCCTTGCTTGTTTGCTGGGCAATACGCTCACCCGGGTGCTCCCGATTCGCTGGGTTCACCTGGGAGCCGGGATGGTGTTCATCGTCATCGGAGCACTGCTGGTCGCGAAGAACCTCCGCGCCGCATGAAGCTCAAAGCCCGGCCCGAGGACTTCCGGGTCGAGGAGCGGCTCAGGCTCAGGTTGAAGCGGGCCGGTGCCTACTCCATCTACCGACTCGAGAAGCAGTACTGGAACACGCTCGACGTCATCACCCACCTTGAGCAGCGCCATGGTCTGAGGCGGCTCAGCCGCGCCGGGCTGAAGGACCGCTACGCACAGTCGGTCCAATACCTCTCGCTGCCCGGCCACGGGCCCCGGCAGATTGTCGAAAAGAACTACACGCTCCGCCTGGCCGGTATGGCCGACGAACCCGTAAGCCGCGACGTCCTGCTTGGCAACTCGTTCCGGGTGACGCTGCGCGCCCTGACCGATGAAGAAGCATCTGCCATCCTCGCGTCGCTGCCCAAGGTCAACCGGTTCGGGTTTCCCAACTACTACGACGAACAGCGCCTCGGCTCGGCCCGCCACGGCCAGGGCTTCATCGCCCGCCGCCTCATCGCCGGCCATTTCAATGGCGCGCTCCGGCTCTGGCTGGGCACGCCCTCCGGCGCCGACGACACTCAAACGCGGCGCCGCAAGGCAACAATCGAAGAGCATTGGGGCGACTGGCCCCGAATTCTCGAACTCGCCCCGCCCGAAGGCAAGCCCGCTATCAAGCACCTGTGTGACAAACCAAAAGACTTCAAGGCGGCCGTCTACCTCATTCCACGAACCATGCTTGAGCTGTTCATCAACGCCTACCAGGGCTGGCTCTGGAACGAAGTACTGGCCGAGCTGCTGGCCGAGATGAAGATTCCGTTGCGACAGCTCGAATACTCGCTCGGCACGCTCGCTTTCTACGACGAGCTTAGTCCGACCGACGCGAAGTTTCTCTCGAAGCTGGTCATCCCGGCGCCGGGACCGGACGCGGAGTTCGCGAGCGAGCGGGCAGCGCGAGTCACTAACCAGGTACTGGCCCGTGAAGGACTGGCCCTCGACCAGTTGGAGATCAAGCTTCGTATCCGCGGAGTGTTCTTTAAGGCATACCCGCGCAGGGCCGTCATCACACCCGAGCACCTCAAGGCGTCTTCGCCGGAGCCCGACGACCTCTACCCCGGCCGCAATAAGATTTTACTATCGTTCTTCCTCCCGCCCGGCTCGTACGCAACCATGCTCATCAAGCGGCTGTCGCTGCTTTAGGAAAAGGACATAGAGATAAAGGGACCCAGGGATAGAGTGCCAGGACTTCGCCACTCTATCCCTATGTCCCTCTATCCCTCTTTTCTACTCCTCCCCCTTTTCCTCTTCGCCCAGGTGCCAGGCAGCATCAGCATTGACCCGCGCCTGAGCTGCGGGGGACATGACCGAATCGTCGGACGATTCGGATCGTGTCCCGAAGCAGCGAGCGCTACTGTCCCCGGTAGCGTGGCCATTGACCCACGCCTGAGTTGGTACACGGTCGAATCCCAGCACTTCGACGTTCACTTCTCCTGTCGCGGCCGCCTGGACAGCGAGCACGCCGGGCTGGCGCAAGAGGTCGCCGCCATCGCCGAAGGCGTCCATGCGACACTCACGCCGGCCGTCGGCTGGGCTCCGCGCGCCCGGACCCAGATTGTCATCGCCGACTTCTACGACTACTTCAACGGCTGGGCCGCGCCGTTCCCGAACAACGTCATCACGATAATTCCGACTCCGCCGGCTGGCAGCAAGACAAACGAGGGCGACTGGCTGCGCTCCCTCATCCTCCACGAGTATTCGCACATCCTGCAGATTGACCAGACTTCCGGGCTCTTCGCCGCCCTGCGCAAGGTATTCGGCCGCATCAGCATGCCGAACGCGCTGGCCCCGGCCTGGATCGATGAAGGCTACGCGGTCTACAACGAGACGAGGTTCGGCGAGTTCGGCCGCCTTCGGAGTGTGGAGTACAACATGATGGCCCGGGCCGCGGCTGACTCAGGCCGGCTTCTGCCGGTTGACCGCTGCGGCAACTACGAACTCCAGCGCTTTCCGGGCGGCGATGCGCCCTACCTCTACGGCTCTCTTCTGCACGGGTACGTCGCCCGGACCGATTCAGGAATCTGGGACCGCTACAACCACAGCCGCTCCGGCGGACTCCCGTTCTTCGAGAACCTTCATGCCCGGCGTGTGCTTGGCCGACGTATCTACCGTGCCTGGAGCGAAACCGGTGCCGACATCGTTGCCGAAGCGAACCGAACCGCCGCTCAAGTTCAGGCGAAACCGGTGACTCCGCTCCGAAGGGTCACGCACGATGGGTACTCAACCGGCTCTCCCATCTGGTCACGCCACGGCAGCCAGCTCTTCTACATCTCGCAGACCGGCCGCGAGTTTCCGGCCATCAAACTGGTCGACACCGCGACCGGCCGGACAACCGTGCTCCACCGCGGCCCGGTCACGGGCAACCTGTCGCTCTCACGCGACGGCCGACTGCTGGCATTCGCGGAACTGAGGCTCGTCGGCAACTACTACGAGCACACAGAGATATTCACCCTCGATCTGACATCGGGCGCGGTGCGCCAGCTTACGTACGGCCAGCGGGCACGCGACCCGGACTTCGCTTCGGACACATCGCTGCTGGTATTCGTCTCGAACGGCAACGGACAGAACGACCTCAAACTCCTCGACATCAAGCCCGGCCGAGTATCGCGGCTCACCGAAACTGAAGACCACACCGGATATCACAGCCCGCGGTTCTCGCCGAGCGGGAAGTGGATAGCGGTTGGCGTGAGCCGTCCGGGCGGCTACGCCGACATCGAACTGGTAGACCGCCAGACCGGCTGGACGATTCCGATAACTCATGACCGCGCGAACGACCTCTCACCGACATGGTCCCGGACCGGCAAGTTCCTCTACTTCGCATCAGACCGCACGGGCATCTTCAACCTGTATGCCTACCAGCTCGCGACCGGCAAGACGTACGCGGTCACGAACGTCCAGTATGGCGTGTTCGAGCCAGCCATCTCCCCTGACAATCGCCGGATTGCCGTTACCAGCTACTCGCCCTCTGGCTATGACCTGGCGGTTACAGACATCAGAGCCGCCGACTGGCAGCTCGCTCCCGAGTTCGAAGACGCTATGAGGGACATGACCGAATCGTCGGACGATTCGGATCGTGTCCCGCGTCGAGCCGAGGGACAGTCTCCTGTTTCCGCCAAGGCAGGTCAGCTCTACTACTACAGTCCATTCCCCACCCTCCTGCCTGCGTTCTGGTTGCCATGGGCCTCCCTGTCAGACGATTTGGGTCTCGGGGAACTCGGCGCGTTCACCCTCGGCTGGGACGCTCTACAACTCCACCAGTACCAACTCACGGCCGGTTACCGGTTCAGCGATTCCTCTCCGTTCGTTTCCGCCGCCTACTCGCTGCGCCGCTATCGGCCGGTCATCAACGCCGCGGCCGACCTCGACCTGCGTCAACAAGCCGGAGCCGTCAACATCGACCTGCCTTTCCTCCAGACCAGCCGGTCTAGCTTCCTCGACTTCACGGTATCGGGTGTGAGGGACATCTACACGAGTACGCGAGCCGACCTCGACTGGACCTTCTCGAACGCCCACCAGTACCGCTTCGATGTCGCACCGGTTGATGGCCAGGTCATCGGCTTCCATACCGACGCGCAATCGCGGTCGCTGTTCTCCGACAAGGACATGGCGCGCCTGCTCGCCTACTGGTACGGCTACCTGGGTCACCCGCCCCAGACCTGGAGCCTTCGCACCAAACTGGCCGTCGGCACCGCTTTCGAGATGGATGCGGCCGATGCCTTTGCACTTGACGATGAGACAGGGTTGCTCGGTGTTCGAGGTTACACGGAAGAGTCTGAGCCGGCGCGCTCGGTCCTCACGGCCGGGCTCCAGTTCCGGACCCCGCTCTGTTGGGTAGAACGCGGCATCGGCACCGGCCCGCTGTTCCTTTCGAACATCAACGCCGCCCTGTTCACCGACTTCGGCCTTGCCTCACCCAATCTGCAATCCACAATCGACAGCCTGCAATCTGCTATGTCCCGCGCTCGTCTTGGCGTCGGTGCTGAACTCCGCGTAGACCTTGTCATCTCACATCTTCTGCCGGTGAGCATATACGGCGGCTGCGGAATCGGACTTAATCCTCTCTGGTCCTATCGCCCGTACTTCGGCGTCTCAAGCACGGTGCTCTCAAGCCTCCTGCAATCGCCAATTGCCACTCGTCAATCGCAATTCCCTTCGAGCCTCCGCCATCTTCCCGAAGGCCGCTAGCCGCTCTCCAGCGGCTCAGATCCGAACGGCCGGATTGCCTATCTGAACAGCACGAAGCTGCAGGACGCACGCCTGGCCACGGCGACGTAGGAACCCGCCGCGACCAGCCTGCCTGCGTTGTCGCGTCCGTCCCACTCTCGGCCTTCAAGGACTCGGACCAGGCTGCCGCCGCAGTCGAAGATGCGTATCGGTCCCGTCGGTCCGGCCGCGAACCGCACCCCGCCAGAAGCGGGATTCGGCAGCGCATGAAGCGCGGCGCTGCCCGTGAGCCTGGTCGGCGCCTCGCTGCCGACTCCGACCTGACCCGCAGTATCGACGCGTGCCGCGCAGATGTCGAATGTGCTGTCTCGGAAATCGGACCAGCAAACGACGAACCGGTCATTACCGGCGGCCAGTGCCGGTTGGTGCTGCACTCCTGACTCGCTGCAGACTGCAAATCCGCCGGAATCGAGTACCAAGCCGTCCTGCCTGACCCGACAGGCATAGATATCGCCATCCCCGCGCCAGTCGGTCCACGCAACAAGATACGTACCGTCCAGGTACGCTACCGTCAACTCGGCGACATCAGCCAGCGACCGGGTAATGACAGTAGGAACGGAGTCGAGAATTGTACCGCCAGAACTCAGCCGGCTGCAGCAGAGCGCCGTGCTCTCATTGCCGGGTATCTCGCCATCCCACACAACGAGGTAGTTATCACCGTCGGTTCCCACGGCCACTGACCATTGAAAGGTACTGTCCGGCGTGAACCGGATGGCGGTCGAATCGAGCGGCTCGCCGTCGCGACCGAGCCTGGCAGCGCTGACCACGTAGCCGGCGCTGCTTGCCAGCCACGCTACGAGGTATCCGGAACCGTTGGAGGCCGGCACGGGAGAGAGCTGGATGGCAGCGGAATCCTGGGGCAGCAGACGCCTGCCATCATGGTCGAGCGGAGCGCCGTCACGGGCGACGCGAGTATAGTACACCTGGTCAGGTCTGGCTCGCCGGTCGAGCCAGACCGCAAGATAGTTCTCACCGTCGAACGCCAGCCGGGGACCGACCTGGTCGTCGTCCGCGCCGTTGATGGTGCCGGTATCGAGCAGGGCTCCGTCAGGCGCCACCCGGGCGCCCAGCACATCGCGCTCGAATCAGCACCCGCGGTGCCAGGCGATGAGGTAGTCGGCCCCACCCCAGGCAACGGCCGGGACGTAGTCCTCTTCCCGGGTGCCGGCGATGAGTATGCCGGCAGTGTCCAGCACCTCGAGCGATGGCGTCAGGCGGCAGGCGTAGATGTCGGCCGAGGTGTCAGTTGGGATGTTGCGGGTGTCCTGCCAGGTGACGAGGAAATCCGTGCCGTCGAAGGCTATCGCCGGCGAGGTCTGGTCAAGAGGCGCGCCGGACACGAGCCGCGATCCGGCCCCAACAGCGACGCCGACGAGAAGCAGGACCGCGACCGCCAGACGCATAGCTCGATTCTAGACCTCGCCGTGCCGGTTGTCAAACCGGCGGTGTTCGCGGACTTGAGGAAGATCTGAAGTCCCCTTGACCGAGGTCGACTGGGGCGAGGTGTTGGTGTGATGAGACCGAGACCGAACACGCCAGTTCTCCTCGCAATTCTCTGTCTCGTGGCAGCAACGCTGAGCCGCGAGAGGTCGTTCGGGGAACACGCGGCGGCGCAGGGGTCGGTGGAGCTGGTTCTCAACGCAGGACTTGACTCTTGGAATCCAAGACTGACAATCTCGCAGAGGTCGTAGGTGAGACTCCTCGCCACGGTGCTTTCGGGCTTCGTGCTGGCATCAACGATGCTGGCCCGCGTGCCCGAGTTCGGCGAGTATCGGGCCGTGCAGGAGTCGCTGGGGAGGATGCCGGCGAAGTTTCATGCCGGGTGGCTGCAGAGGCATGGGCTGGATGCTTCACGGTACACCCAGTATCGAAGGCCCGAGACCACGGGTTTGAAGCTAGTGGGCAAGTGGGGCCGAGGCGTGTCGAATGAAGTGACCGGTAGGGGTGACCTCGTCGCGTTGACCTTGGGAAGCGAAGTGGCACTTCTCGACTTCGCCGAGCCTGACAGCCCGGTCGTCCTTTCCGAGATTCAACTCAGCTTCATTCCCGTACAGACCGCTCTCCATGATTCCTTCCTGCTAACCGGCGGGAACGGCATCGAGATATGGAACATCGCCGACTCGACCGACCCCGCGTACCGCAATGTGATACCCTACGCAGTCAGCAACTTCGCTGTCTTCGATACGTTCCTCTACTTCAGTAGCGGCGGCACGTTCTACGCGTACAGCATCGGCAGCCCCGCAAGTCCATATCAACTCGGCACCTGTACGGACAGCGGCAACGTCATGGCGGCCACGGCAGACGTCGCAGTGGCACGAGAGCCCAATACCCTTGCGCTCAACTTCATCGATGTGTCGAACCCCACATCGCCGCACTGGGTCGGCACCTACGGCATCTGTGCTCTTGGAGTTGACGCGCGGGGCACCATCTGTGTCGCGACCAGGTGGGTGAACGGCACGCCAGACCAGCTCTGGGTGGACGTGATCGATATCAGCGACCCCACCAACCCCCATTTGCTAGGTGAGGCCGACAGCGTTGGCGGCTACGACATCCACCTGAGTGGCTCGCTGGCTTTCGTATCCGGCTTCTACTATGGCTGGGGCTTCGCCATCCTGGACGTCAGCGACTCGACACGGCCACACGTCATCTCGCAGACCATGACGCCGTCGGATCGATTCGCAGTTTGGGCCGACTGGACGTCAAACTGGGCCTTCGTCGCCGACATGGTTGGCATGGCAGTGATGGACATCTCCAACCTCAATCTGCCTAGCTACGACACCACCGTAATGACCGCGCTGAAGGCTCAGGACGTCTGGCTGGATTGGGGGCGCGCGTACGTTGCTGATGGTGCCGCAGGGCTGCGAATTCTGGACGTAACGGATCCAAGCGCGCCTGCTGAGTTGGGCGGACTGGACAGCGCCAACGTAGATGCGATGTCGGTCGTGGGGCGAGATAGCTTCGCGTTTGCTGGAGGTTGGCCGATCCCGATGCTGAGGTCCATGTCTGTGTCAGACCCTACCCATCCGCAAATGGCTGGGGGTGGCTATGTCGAGACTGACCCTGCCGACATGGTCCTGCGCGACACGCTCATTTATCTGGCTGGCCGGCTGCGGTTCAACGTTGTTAACGTCGTCCGGCCGCGAGAGCCGACACTGGTGGGGAGCTGCGTGACTGGCGAGCTTCACGAAGCTGGCCTCTGGCTGCAGGGAGATCTGGCCTATGTCGCAGGAGCCTACGACGGGATGTACATTGTGGACGTGAGCGACCCGCAGAATCCCGCGGTCGTTAAGATGCTGCCCGGAGTAGATGCCTGGGGTGGCTGCGTGCGAGACAGCCTTCTGTACGTGTCCGATTTCGATGAGTCACTGCACATCTACAGCGTAGCGAATCTCAGCAACACATACGAGCTAGGTTCTGTCTTCGTGCCCGGTGCGGGTCACGACGTAGGGGTGCTTGGCAACTACGCCTTTGTCGGGGCCGCAGGTCTCGGTCTGGTTGATATCTCGGACCCTCGCACGCCGACATTGCTGACCTGCTACGCCACACCGGACTTTGTCAGGCGAGTCGTCTGCGATTCGCCCTATGTCTACGCCGCGTGCTGGGGTGCTGGCGTACTCGTGTTCGACACAACATCGGCTGCGGTGGCGGAGCCAGCATCGCGGTCGATGCCGTCAACTCCAGTTAGACTACTTGGGTCAGTGACAAGCAGCAAAGCGACTCTTGAGCTATCACGGACTCAAGGAAAGGAGGTTCATCTCCAGCTATTCGACATAGCTGGCAACAGAATCGGAAGGGCCGACATTCCCACGAGAGGTTCCAGCACGACATGCTATCAGCTTGACCTGACGGGCAGGTCGGCCGGGGTCTACATCGTGCGGGTGAACGTCGGCGATAGGGCATATCACCTGCGCATGATAAAGCTACAATAGAGGAGGTAGTCTGTGAGGCGCAGAATCGTCTGTATTCTGGCGACGGCAGTCGCCGTTGCCTTTTGCTTTCTGAAGTCCTATGAGGTACAGCCAACTCACTACCCGTGGAGCGGTTGGACGTCCACGAACGGCTACGTAGCCCAGACTTTCATCGCCAACTTCCGTTCGGCGGCTGAGGTTTGGTGCTTCGTCGGAGACCGTGGCAACGGGAGCAGCTACAACGTCGATATATACGACTATCCTGACGGTTCAGGCTGGATCGCGCGCAAGCACGACGTTCCGTCGCCGGCCATGGGATACGTCTGGCTCAAGTTCGAGCTTGAGACACAGACAGGCCAGAAGTTCGTGCGGGGCAAGGAATACAAGGTCGTGGTGACGAGGCCGGAAGGGCAGATCAACTGGTTCCGGGACACCACGAACCAGTATTCCTACGGCCACATGGAGGGAGGAGGCGGTTCCCGGACGCCCAAGGATGATCTCTGTATGAAGTTGTTCGGCAAGGCACGGGTGGGCACAGAGTTCGCTACGCACTCCAACGTCGCTTGGAGTGACGACCCTGCCTATGAGACCATCCCGTACACGCCATCCTGGTGCTGGGATAGCTGCATCAGGCGCGAGTCCGAGCTCGGGATCGAGTACGACAAGATAGGCTACGGCTTCTGGCCGATCATCCAACGCACCGGGAACACGCGCTGGGTCTGGGGCTGGTTGGATACGCTGATGATGAGCTTCGCAACCCATCGAGTGCGGCCCATCATGTCGTTCAGGGGAACTCCAGAGTGGGCGACCTGCGCGCACTCAAGAGGCGGGCAACCACTCGGGTGCGCGATTCCCATCAACCTCTGGAAACCGGTGCGTGATGGCGACAGCATCAACGACGACAACTACTACGCCAAGTACATCTACGAGTTCGTGCGGCGATACGGCCCCAAGGGGTCTGCATATAACGGGGATTCGAGTGGTGTCTTCTGGTGGCGCCATCAGAGCCTTGACACGTTGTACATCCGCCTCTTCGAGGGGTTTCCGGAGACGCCGTACAGCGGGCTCCACGCCCCGTGGCGAGACTCATTTACGGAATACCCGGGCGGGTACTGGCGGCTGGTTCCCGATCCCTTCAGCAGCGATAGTGTGTCCGATCCTGACTACCGTGATACGATCGCTCACCACATCCAGCTCTACGGGGAAACGGAGGGTCTGAAGTCGAGTCTCGCCGCGGCGTACGCGCGCCTCATTATCGTCGTAGATTCCGCAGTCAAGCTGGCCTACATGCCGAGTCTTCCGGGTCAACCGGCTAGGTGTCAGTCTGTGGCCTACATTGAAGACCAAGGTATGTATGGCATGAATGACTGGTTGACCAGGTTGAAGGCCTACGGCGCGGACACCTGCTTCGACGTGGCGAGCTGCTGGGGCTACGCTTGGACCGGGAACCCGGAGGGACATGCGGGAGTTCTGCAATGGGTGCGGAATTGCCTATCCGACGCCGGGTACGCGCCCAGACCCTGCATCTTCACAGAGTTTGGATGCGTCTGGGAGAAGTACAATCCTCCGACTGACGTCCAGCGCGCGTTCCACCTGTCAAAAGCCTATCCCGTGCTTGAGGCAGCTAACGCCACGCCTGGCTACCCGGCGCTGCAGGGAGCGTGGTTTACGTTCTCAAGCCAGTACATGGGTGGCAACTGGCCGATAATCCTCGACACTACGCACAATTGGCAGTCGTTGGCTCCCGCCTATGCGTACGAGCAGTGGGGCACGCTGGCCAAAGGGGCGGACTTCGAGGGCCGCATACCTTGCGGGGACTCGGTCTTCGTGCTGCAGTTCGAGGACACGCTCCACAAGAGATTTGGACTGCCCCCGATTTGCTGGACACTTTCTTTAGGCGGCATTTGCTAGCTCTTCGTACTCAGATGGGCTGAGATAGCCCAGGCTCGAATGCAGCCGCCGCCGATTATAGAACAACTCGATGT
>Ga0172371_10001426_pt1 | contig 37937 bp, 37 predicted proteins | sample Lak12m_FD_114543 | JGI IMG/M metagenome (GOLD analysis project Ga0172371, IMG submission 114543) | Freshwater microbial communities from Kabuno Bay, South-Kivu, Congo - kab_022012_12m | ecosystem: Environmental > Aquatic > Freshwater > Lake | place: Democratic Republic of the Congo: South-Kivu... | reverse complement strand
GTTCAGAATGCGGGCTCGCCCGCTAACGCCTGAGCGTAGCGATGGCGAGCGGGCCGGTAGCTCAGCGGTAGAGCAGGAGCCTTTTAAGCTCTTGGTCACAGGTTCGAATCCTGTCCGGCTCACTGAAAATCTCTGCTCTTTAAGGTTTTGGTAATATTTACCAATTCTTTTAAACTTTTTGTTTCCATTATTTGCTCCCTTACCTTAGAAGCATCAGGAAAGTTATTGATATAAACTTTGCAAAATTTTTTAAGATTTGCGAAGTTTTTTGTTTCTCCCCAAGTCTTTTTAAAAAGCAGAATATGTTTTAAATAAGTATCGAACCTCTCTTTCTCGCTAACATTTTTTTTATTGCTAAATAACCATGGATTTGCCAAAATTCCTCTGCCAATCATATATCCATCACAACGATATTGATCATGAACTTTTCTTACATCGGAAAGCGTATATAAATCCCCATTTCCAATAATGATTGTTTTTGGACTTATTCTATTACGCATTTCAATAATTTTTGGGGTTTCATCCCAATGAGCGGGCGGTTTTGAAAGTTCTATTGCAGTTCGAAGATGTATTGTTAGCGCGGCAATATCCTGCTCCAGTAAAAAGGGGATCCATGTATCTACTTCGTTCTTACTAAACCCAATCCTAGTTTTTACACTGATAGGTATATTTTCTGCCCCTTTTTTTGTTGCAGAGATTATTTCCCCGGCAAGCTTTTTATTTTTCATAAGAGCTGCGCAACCCCCCGTTTTTATTGTTACTCTGTCCGGACAACCCATGTTTATATCTATTCCGGAAAAACCAAGAGTAGCAATAAATTTAGAGGTTTTATAAAAATTTTTTGGGTCTGATCCCCATATTTGCGCAACAATTGGTTGTTCGGTTTTGTTGAACACAAGATTTGAGATAGCATTAATTTTCCCTTTAGAAAAAATTCCATCTACAGGAGTAAATTCCGTAAATAAAACATCAGGTTTGCCCAGAGACACAACCATTTGTCTAAAAACGCAATCCGTAACTCCGTCCATGGGGGCAAGAGCAGTAAAGGGTTTTTGTAGTTTTTGCCAAAAATTTTTCATTTAAGATTATTTGTTAATAACAGTAGCGGCATTGTTCCTATTTGTCGGATGATTCTTCAGGCGGCTCCGGAGGCAAAAATTCTTCTCCCGTGTCTTCTTTTTTAGGATTATATTTTAACCATTCTACGTATTTACAGCCTGTTGCTTTTTTTGCTTCCCTATCCCACCCCGCAGTTGAACATTTTTTCATGCTTTTACCGCTAACAGTGGTAAAAAGAACTAAAGGTTCTCCGCATTCCGGACATTTTTCGTCCAGCTTCTCCGTTGTTCCATTTATCCATTCAATATAATCACATCCAGTTGCCTTTTTTGTTTCTTTATCCCAACCGCCGGCACTGCATTTTTTCATTTTTTTACCAAAACGTGTCATCTGCATTACCAAAGGAGATCCGCACTTAGGGCATTTTTCATCGAGCTCTTTTGGTTCAAACTGATACCACTTAACATAATCACAGCCGTCTGTTTGCCTGGTATCTTTATTCCAGGAACCTGCCGAGCAACGCTGAAGTTTTTTACCAGAAGCCGTTTCTACGATTTCTCCTAAAGGAGATCCGCATTTAGGACATTTATCATCTGCTTTTTCTTCCATGAACATAAGAATAACAGATTTTTTTAAAAAAATGAAGACACAAAATTAGTTATCGGTTTGTTGATTTTTAAAAATTAATTGTGTAATATAATGTTCTGCCCCAAAATTATTTATGCCCGAAAGAAGAATTGGAATCTGTCCTCAAAGTGAATTAAACTGTAGTTTTAAAGAGAATTCTAAACTATGCTCGGAATTTGATCCAATAATTTGCGGAGACATAGCTTTAATTTCAGGTTCTGGAAACCAACCCTTATTTCAAGAGGTTGCCCGCATTTTAGGCGCAACCATACCAAGAGTTACCGGTATGTTTCCCGATGGAGAAACTAAAGTAGAAATTCCTGAAAGCATTAGAGGCATGGATACTTACATTTTTCAAACCGGCCATCCACGTCCCAACGATAGAATAATAGAAGCTGCTTTAATGCTAGATGCTGCAAGAAGGGGTTCCGCAAAGAGCTCTACTGTAGTAATGCCTTATTTTCCTTATTCGAGAGGAGACCGTAAAGATAAACCACGAGTACCAATTAGCGCAGCAATGGTAGCAAGAATTCTGGAAGAACGAGGTGCAAGCAGAATTCTAAGTATTGATTTGCATGCCGAACAAGAAGAAGGCTCTGTAGAAATTCCTTGGGACAACCTTTATGCAAGCTACGTATTAGTTCCGGAATTGAAAAAATATGTTGACGAGAATGTTGTTGTTGCTTCTCCGGATGCCGGCGGAGTTAGAAGAGCAAATTTTTATGCGGAGATATTAGGATCTCATGACATTGCCGTTACACCAAAAATAAGAGATCCTAAAAAGGGAAATTTGGCAAAATCTCTTGGAGTTATTGGAGATGTTGAAGGCAGAGACGTTTTGCTTGTCGACGACATAATTGATTCTGCCGGAACATTAAAAAGTGCCTCTGAAAATCTTAAGGCTGCAGGCGCAAAATCTATAATTGTTGCTGCACCTCACGGAGTATTTACCAGAAAGGCATTAAAAAATATTGACGAATCACCAATTGATAAAGTTTTTACTACCAATAGTATTCAGCAAAAACCTGACGTACGTAAAAATCAAAAAATAGAAATTATTTCCATTGCGCCTTTAATCGCCAGTGCAATATGCAGAGTTAGATCTCGCAGGTCGCTTTCGGAGTTATTTCTAGACACAAACGGAAAAAACCACTAATTTTTTTTTACTTCTCTACGGATAAGAAATTATATAAAGTAAAATATGGTCAAAAACCAGAAATTACTAGGGATTTACCTTAATAATTTCTACCTTCATTTCTCCTGCCGGAGAATTTATGTTTATTTTGTCCATTACTTTTTTCCCGAGCAATCCTTTTCCCATTGGCGACAAGAAAGAAATTTTATTTTCAGCAGGACTTGCTTCATGCTCTCCGACAATTAAATATTTTTTATCTTTACCGGAGATTTTTAAATTAACTTTACTGCCAATACCAATAATTCCCATTTTAGGTTCATCTGTAACAACTGCAAACTTAATTAGGTAACTAAAATGTCTTAGATTCCGGTCGATATCATTTAATTTAAATCTGGCGGCTTTGTAATATCCGTTTTCACTTAAATCTCCCATTTCTCTTGCTTTTTTTAGATCCAAAACCGCTAAAGGACGCAATTTTAGTAGACTTTCGTAGTCATTTTTCAGCTTTTCAAATCCTTGTTTGGTAAATAATATTTTCATCTTAGAAGAATTTTAATAATAAGAAATTAATAAATTAGGGGAATTATTTTTTTTGTTTTGTTTTGGTAATCTTTATATTCGTGAAAATGTTTCTCTAAAATTTGTTCTTCGTAAGTTAATTTAATAATTAAATCTAAAAGAAGAATTACCCAAAAAATTAATCTTTGCCACGTAAAAAGATTTATTATTAACACCAGGGTAAGTAGAAGTAAGCTTGAGTACATAGGATGCCTAATAAGAGCATAAGGTCCGTTTGTAACCAACTTTGCTTCGGCAGTAACTTCAGGCGTAATATGAATTTTGCTTTTATAAATAATTACCGATACTGCCCAACCCCCTAACACAAGAGCAATTATTTCAAAAATTATTAGTAAAGGATTCAGAACAATAACCGGTCCTGACAAAAAAATGTAAATTATGGATAACCCTTGAACCAGAACTAACAAGAGAGACATTGGATTTTTCGACATATTATATATACATAGGATACATAATTTGTAATCTTACCGCAACATACTAATAACAATTTTTGCATATTTAACTTAATGGATTATAATATAGTCCGTTTATGAATAAACTTAATTTAAATAAAATTATTATCTTTTTATTTCTTTTTTCGATTTTCTTCTTTAATTCCCAAAAAGTGCACGCAATTGTTGATCCTCTCTCTTTACCAAATAATAAATTTGGGGTTCATATTCTGTCTCCGGATGAACTTAAAGATGCTGCAAAATTAATAAATACAAACGGAGGAGACTGGGGATATGTAACAATTCCAATTCAAAAATCCGACAAAAATATTGTTAAATGGCAAAGTTTTATGGATGAAGCAAAAAGCCTGCATATAATTCCAATTTTAAGACTTGCTACAAACGGAGATTTTTTTAATACTGCCGTATGGCAAAAACCTACCAATGAGGACGTTTTAGATTTTGCGAATTTTCTAAACTCCCTTGTTTGGCCAACTCAAAATAAATACATTATCGTTTTTAACGAAGTAAACCGCGGAGATGAATGGGGTGGAGTTCCGGATCCTGCCGATTATGCGCAAATTCTTAATTATTCCGTAACTATCTTTAAATCCAGAGACCAAAACTTTTTTATTCTGCCCTCCGGAATGGATAACGCGGCCGCTAATATTCCCGGAAAATCTATTAACGAATATACTTTTTTTAGCCTGATGAATCAGGCAGTTCCTGGAATTTTTAATCAAATCGATGGAATTTCCAGCCATTCCTATCCGAATCCGGGATTTTCTCAGCCACCTTCTGTAAATTCCGGAAAAAGTATAACAAGCTTTAGATACGAAAAACAATTATTGGAAACTATGACAAACAAAAAATTGCCTGTTTTTATTACAGAAACAGGCTGGCAGCAAAATGCTAATTTAAACGATGCTATTCTTGCTCAATATTATAAACTTTCCTTTGATTACGTTTGGTCAGACAACAACATTGTTGCAGTTACTCCATTTTTGCTAAGAGCAGGCGCGGGTGCATTTACCCAGTTTTCTTTATTAGATATTCAGGGAAGTCCAACAGAAAGGTATAAAACGATTAAAGATTATCCTAAGGTTAAAGGCATACCGGTCGTTTTAAAAGTAAAAAGCGTGTTGGGAGACGAAGTTATTAGGTATCCTTTACCTGTAAAGAGATTTTCTTTCTACGAAAACGGTAAAAACGTTGATGTTTCTTCAAAGACAAACGCAGCGAAACTCTTCCTAAAGTGGCTTTTAAATGTTAGGTAATTGTGATAAAATTCACGAGCAAACCCTCAAAGAGAGATGCTTGCAAAACCTATGGATTCTTCCGACACCGGCAATGGTTTTTTCTATAGTCAAACACACGGAAAAGTGCAGATCATAGAAATGATTGCAAAAATAAGAGATTTTTTGGATTTTGACCCAAACAGTGAGTATGTTCTGGTTATCGGAAGCGATTCACAAGAAAAAAATGGATCATTAAAAGGAAAGGATTTTGTAACGCTTGTAACTGCTATTACCGTGCATAGAAAAGGAACAGGAGCAATTTATTTTTACAAGAAGGAACATCTTAAAGAGTTTAAAGGTCCAAGAGCAAATGTACGTAATAAAATTTACCTGGAAACTACAGCGTCTTTAAAGTTTGCCGAAGAATTCGTACCTCTTTTAAAGGAAAATTTAAACGGTCATTCACCAAGGCTGGAAATTCACGTAGACGTCGGAGAACATGGTAAATCACGTGATACAATTAAAGAGGTTGTTGGTATGGTTACCGGATGCGGGTTTGTTGCAAAAACAAAACCTTTGTCGTACGGAGCATCAAAAGTTGCAGACAAACACACAAAATGAATACTACAAATATTACAAATTTCAAATAAACAAATATTTCGTATTGTATTATTGGTAGTATTGAATAGATATGGAATGGGAAGAAGCTAAAGAAGTAAAAAGAGATATAAAAAAAATTCTCAGAGTTATTGACTTACCGCATGTAAGACATGCTAGAATTTTTTGCTTTCGTACTCAGGGATCTAAATCAAGAGCATATGCAAGAATCTGGTCTTTTCCAAAAATTTTTCAAACAGCGCTGGAAATTGAACCGGCATATGTGATTGAAGTTTTAGCAAAATATTACGACAAATTAAACGAAGACCAAAAAACTCACGTTTTAATTCACGAACTTTTGCATATTCCGAAAAACTTTTCCGGATCTCTGCTTCCTCACCGCGGAAAAAATAGACATTTAGATTCCCATGCCAAAAAATTATTTCTTGAATACAAGAAGAAAACCGGCTAATGGCTAATATATGATAGTAATTTTACATGGGGATGATATTGTATCTTCCAGAAATCACCTGATTTCCCTAAGAGGAAAAACCAAAAACCCCCTTGATTTTAGAGGAGATAAATTAACTCTATCCGACCTCGTGCAGGTAATTGAAGGATCTTCTCTTTTTTTTATCGAGAAGAACATTTTTATAGAAAATTTTTTGGCTCAGAAGAAAACAAATCAGCAATTTAAAGAAATTGTTGAATACATTACTAAAAATAGTAAAGACGTTAATATAGTTTTTTGGGAAAATCATGAAATCAGTAAGAGTGCTGCGTTAACTTTTAAAGAGGCTACGGTTAAGCTTTATAGACTTCCGCAAAATCTTTTTTTATTTTTAGACAACCTTAAGCACAATAGCAAAGAAAATGTTAAATTTTTTCGGAACACAATTTCTCAGATGTCGGAAGAGTTAGTTTTTTACATGATGATTAGGCAGTTTAGGATTATGCTGGCGCTTTTACTAAAACAACAAGACTCAATTGACGAATTAAAAAGACTTGCTCCATGGCAAAGAGGAAAATTGGAAAGACAAGCTGCCGGTTTTGGAATTGAAAAATTAAAATCTATCTTTAATAAACTTTATGAAATTGATTATAAGCAAAAATACGGTTTGACTACTGCCCCGCTTGCTCGAAATATTGACTTTTTTTTAATGGAAATATAAGATAAAAAAATGCAAATCAATCCCTCTATTTTCAAGGGCTATGACATTCGAGGCATTTACCCTACAGATCTAAACGAAGAAACAATTGTTCCGGTTACTAAGGCTATCTATACTTTTTTTCATAAGGACAAACCGGAAAATGAACCCTTAAACATTGTTGTTGGTACGGATATGCGGATTTCTTCTCCAAGTCTTACCAAAAAAGCAATTGAGACGCTAGTTGCGTTAGGCGCAAATATTATTGACATTGGTGTAGTTTCTACGCCCACATTTTATTTTGCGGTAAATCACTATGGTTATGATTGCGGAATGCAAATTACTGCATCTCATAATCCAAAAGAGTGGAACGGAATTAAGTTTGTAAAAAACACTCCAAAGGGTCTAATTAAAATTGGAAAAACAACCGGAATGCCGGAAATTAAAGAAATGTCTTTAAATAAAGTAAATATTAAATCTATCCCCGGAGGAAAAGTAGAAAAAAAACAAGGAATTCTGGATGATGAGGTAAAAAATGCTCTTAGAATTTCCAAAAATCCTAAAATTAATAAATTTAAGATTGTTGCAGACGCCGCAAATGCAATGGGATCGCAGTATATTGATGAAATATTTAAGGTTTTACCCGGAAACTTAATTAGAATGAATTTTAACTTGGACGGTACATTTCCCGCTCATCAGCCCGATCCATTGCAAGAAAAGAATTTAGTAGATTTACAAAAAAAAGTTTTGAAAGAAAATGCCGATCTTGGACTTGCTCCGGACGGAGATGGAGACCGGCTATTTTTTATAGATGAAAAAGGACAAACTGTTCCGCCGACAATAATTACTTCTATTATTGCAAAAGATTTGTTAAAAGATCATCCGGGAGAAACAATTTTAGTTGATATAAGATATTTATTAACACCAAAAAAGATTTTAGAAGAAAACGGCGGTAAAATGCACGTTGTAAAAGTAGGGCACGCTTTTATTACTGAAGCAATGCATAAAACAGGAGGAATTTTTGCAGGGGAATCATCCAGTCATTTTTTTTACAGAGATACCGGAAATGCGGAATCTCAAATGGCAACAATTATTGCCGTACTCAAAGCGTTAACGGAAACCGGCAAAACAATGTCTCAACTGGCTGACGAATTTAGAAGAAGCTATGAATCCGGAGAAGTAAATTTTGAAACTGAAAACGCCGTAAAAATTATGGATGCGCTTAAAGAAAAGTATGCAGACGGATCTCTTGACACGATGGACGGGATTGCAATAAGCTATCCTAGCTGGAGATTTTCCGTTAGAACGTCAAATACGGAACCACTATTGAGGTTAAATGTTGAATCTCTAAAGAAAGAGGAAATGCAACAGCAAAAAGAGGAAATAATTAATTTAATTAAAACAAACTCTTAATTTGAAATTATGAATACAAAAGATCCATCAAATTTTAGACAATTTATTATTGATGCTCCAAACCAATTTAAAACAGGTTTTGAGATTGCTAAAAATATCGAAATTAGAGGTAAGTTCTCAAACATTACTATTTCCGGCATGGGAGGTTCTGCTCTTCCGGCAAACCTTTTAAGAACGTATTGCAATGATCTCTACGCTGCAAATAAAGAATTTAAACCAATAGGGATATATATTAACCGTTATTATTCCTTACCTCCTGAGGCATACGAAAACTGTTTAAATATCGTATCTTCCTATTCCGGCACAACTGAGGAAACGATTAGTTCTTTTGAAGAGGCTTACAAAAATAAATTAGCTTGTGTTGGAATATCAAGCGGTGGAACGATAGAGGAAATGTGTAAAAAATATAATATTCCGCATGTAAAATTACCTATTCCCTATCCAAATTATCAACCGCGCATGGGAACAGGATATTTTTTTGGTTCAATGCTGCAAATTTTAATTAATCAAGGTTTAGTTCCGGATACATCCGCAGCTGTTAAGCAAGCTTCGGAGAATTTTAATTTGCAAGTTCAGAAATGGGAAGAATTGGGAAAAGTGCTTGCTAAAAAGCTGGTCGGTAAAACTCCGATTATCTTTTCCACACCAAAATATAAATCCGTAGCAATGATTTGGAAAATAAAAATTAACGAAAACGCAAAAACGCCTTCTTATTGGAATTTCTTTCCGGAAGCGGATCACAACGAAATGGTTGGGTATACTAATCCTCAGGGAAAGTTTATTATTTTAATGTTAAAAGATTTAGACGATAATGTTCGTAACCAAAAACGCTATGAGGCAACTGCCAGATTGTTAACAGAAAACGGGGTTGAATGTGAAATCTTGGATATGGAAGGCGACAGTGCGTTTTACAAAATGTTTTCAAGCGTATATTTGGCTGATTGGACATCGTATTATTTGGCACTTGCCTATAACCAAGATCCAACCCCTGTAGAAATGGTCGAAAAACTTAAAAAGATTTTAGCTTCTTAATAAAAATCTCTTGCAATTTTAAGCATAATAAAGCATACTTTTATATATGGCAAAAACTGCCCTTGTTGCTTGGTTTTCCGAAATCGATAAAGATGATGTTGCCGTGGTTGGCGGCAAAGGCGCTAATTTAGGAGAAATGACCAATGCAAACTTCCCTGTTCCTCCGGGTTTTATTGTAACCGCAAATGCCTATTATAAATTTATAAAAGATAATGATCTTGCCACAAAAATAAAACACCTTATAAACACTGTTAACTTTAACCATCAGGATTCAATTGTTCAGGTATCCGGTCATATTAAAAAAGAAATTATGCATGGACTTGTTTCCGACGAGCTTAAAAGCGAAGTCTTTAAGGCATATAGAATTTTGAGCGGACATAAAGACGCGCTGGTTGCCGTTAGATCATCCGCAACCGCAGAAGATCTGGCAACGGCTTCTTTTGCGGGTCAGCAGGAAACTTTTTTAAATGTTCAGGGGGATGCTGTTTTAATGGAAAAAATTAAAGAAGGATGGGCATCTTTATTTGAACCTCGGGCGCTCTTTTACAGACACGAACAACACTTTGATCATTTAAGGGTAGGTATCGCGCTTGTAGTCCAGAAAATGATTGAATCGGAAAAATCGGGAATAATGTTTACAATTGATCCGGTTACAAACGACAAATCAAAAATTATAGTTGAGGCTATTTTTGGTTTGGGAGAGCTTATTGTTCAAGGTGCGGTTACACCGGATCACTATGAAGTCTTAAAAAGAGAAATGAACTTAGTTGTTAAGCAAATCTCCAGACAGGATAGGATGTTGGAAAAAGTCGGAAGAGAAAACAAGGAGATTAAATTAACTGAAAAAGAAGGATCCAAGCAAAAAATTTCGGAAAAGGAAGTTCTTGAACTTGCAGAGCTTGGTAAAAAGCTTGAACATCATTATTATTTTCCACAGGATATTGAATGGGCAATAGAAAACGGTAAAACCTACATTGTTCAAACCAGAGCTGTTACAACAACTTTAAATAAAAAAGTAAAAGATGAGGAATCGTCTGTCCAAAAACCAATTTTGTCCGGTGCGCCGGCGTCTCCGGGAATTGCCTCGGGCCCTGTAAGAATAATTTACAGCGCAAAAGAAGTAGGAAAGGTTTTACCTGGTGACGTTTTGGTTGCTCCCCAAACAAACCCTGATTTTGTGCCTGCCATGAAAAAAGCGGTTGCAATTGTAACAGATAGCGGAGGGAGAACATCGCATGCGGCTATTGTTTCCAGAGAATTGGGAATTCCGGCAGTAGTTGGTACTCAGGGTGCGACCAAGATACTTAAAACAGGAGAGGTTGTTACAGTAAACGGCTTAAAAGGGGAAATCTATAAAGGAAGTCACGCTGTTACTCAACATACAGAACATACAGAACAACCGAAGGTAATTCTTAAAACCGCTACAAAAGTTTATGTAAATTTAGCAGAACCTGAAATTGCCTACAAGGTCTCTCAAAAACACGTAGATGGAGTGGGATTATTAAGAGCTGAGTTTATGATGGCCGGAATTGGTACTCATCCCAAGAAATTAATTAAAGATGGCAAACAAAAAGTTTTTGTAGAAAAATTAGCGGAGGGAATTGCTGAATTTTGCAAAAGCTTTAGCCCGCGTCCGGTTGTTTACAGGGCTTCCGATTTTAAAACAAACGAATATAGATCCTTAATCGGAGGGAAAGATTATGAACCGGTTGAATCAAATCCAATGTTGGGATATAGGGGAGCTTACAGATACATTCATGATCCGGAAGTTTTTAAATTGGAGCTTGAAGCAATTAAAAAAGTTAGAAATAAAATGGGATTTAAAAATCTTTGGTTAATGCTACCTTTTGTTAGAACTGTCAGCGAGCTCGAGCGGGTTAAAAAAATTATTTCCCTTGCAGGACTTTACCGATCCTTTACTTTTAAAATTTGGATGATGGTTGAAATTCCTTCCAACGTTATATTATTGCCTAAATTTATTGAGCAAGGAATAGACGGAATTTCTGTTGGTTCTAATGATTTAACAATGCTTATATTAGGAACCGATAGAGATAACGACGAGATTGCTCCGGAATTTGACGAAAGAAACGAGGCCGTTCTGTGGGCATTTGAACACATTGCAAAGACGGCTGCAAAGCATGGCGTTACCGCGTCTGTTTGCGGACAATCTGTTTCTATGTTTCCGGATCTGGTAGAAAAATTAGTAAGCTGGGGTATTACAAGCGTGTCTGTTTCTCCGGACGCAATTGATGCCGTCAGGGAAATTATTTCTAGGGCTGAAAAAAAATTAATTTCTTAATATGTCTAAAATCAAGCAAGTTACAGCCAGAGAAATTCTAAATGCAAAGGGAATGCCATCGGTCGAAGCTGTTGTCGTTTTAAGTGACGGTAAAGTCGGTGCCGCATCCTGCCCCAGCGGAACGTCTGTGGGCAACTACGAAGCAAGTGAAGTAAAAGACCATGATGAGAACCGCTTTTCAGGTCAGGGAGTCTTAAAAGCAATTTCCAACATAAACGACATTATTGCTCCAAATTTAATTGGAATAGATGCTCTTAAACAACAAATCGTAGACAGAATAATGATCGATTTAGATGGAACTCAAAATAAGGGAAGATTGGGAGCAAATGCAATTCTCTCGGTATCCATGGCTGTTGCCAGAGCTGCTGCCAAATCTTCCACATTGCCTTTATTTTTGTACTTAAGAGAGTATGTTGTAAAAGAAAACAGTCCTCTAAAAATCCCCAATCCCCTTTTTAATATTTTAAACGGAGGCATGCATGCAGGGGAAAATATGGATTTTCAAGAGTTTATTGTTACACCTGCATCATCACTATCTTACCCTGATGCCTTAAAAATGGGCAGTTCTATTTATTTTGCTCTTAAAAAAGTATTGGAAACTAACAGCTTAACAACGCTTGTCGGAGATGAAGGAGGATTCGGACCAAAGGTTGCTTCCAACAAAGAAGCAATGGTCTTTATTAAAGAAGCTATCACTTCTAAAAATCTCAGGCTGGGATTTGACGTATTTATGGGACTAGACGCAGCATCCTCTAACTTTTACCGCGATAAAAAATATCATATTAAAGACAAAGCTATTGCTTTTTCCTCTTCTGACCTTATTAATTACTATGATGAGCTTAACAAAGAATTTCAGTTGATTTATTTGGAAGACCCTATGGCAGAAGATGATTGGGAAGGCTGGACGGAAATATTACAAAAAATCGGTCAGCAAACTTTAATTGTCGGAGATGATTTAATTGCCACAAATCCATACCGCTTGCAAATGGCACTTGATAAAAAGGCGGTTGGCGGAATAATTATAAAACCAAACCAAATTGGAACCGTAATAGAGTCTCTGGCTGTTGTTGAAGTAGCCCGTTCGGCCGGGTTAAAAATTATCGTTTCACACCGGTCGGGGGAAACAAACGACGATTTTATTGCCGATTTTGCAGTCGGCGTATCTGCAGACTTTGTTAAGTTCGGGGCACCGGCAAGAGGAGAAAGAGTTGCTAAGTATAACCGGCTTTTGGAGATTTATTCTCAAATTAAGACGCTTTCGAATAAGTGATTTTTTCTTTAAGGTTAATTAGAATTACAATTTCCCCTTTAGGTTTAACCTTTTGATAATGATCTATAAAAACAGAGATTTTATTTTTTTTAACTTCCTCATAGATTTTAGTTAATTCCCTGCAAACAACAATTTCTACATCTCCGAAAACCGATTGTAACTCTTTAAGAACTACCTTAATCCTGTGAGGTGTTTCAAAGAAAACAACTGTCGGCTGGATAAATTTTTGAGATTTTCCAACGTTTTTAAGCAAACTCATTCTGTGCCCTGACCTTTTCGGTAAAAATCCCAAAAATAAAAATTTGTCCGTAGGAAGTCCCGAAACAGAAAGTGCGGCTGTTACCGATGAAGCTCCGGGAATAGAAATTACTTTTATTTTTTTATCCAGGCATTCTCTTACTAATTTAAATCCGGGATCGGAAATAAGCGGCGTTCCTGCGTCTGATACCAGTGCGACGTTAAAGCCTGCAATAAGAAGATTAAGCACGTCCGGAATCCTTTTAAGCTCGTTTTGCTCATAATATGAACCAAGTTTCTCTTTGGGTATTTTGTGACCGATCATTTTTTCCAGCAAAAATCCGGTTTTCCTGGTATCTTCGCACAAAACAAAATCGGCCTTTTTAAGTGTTTCTATTGCCCTGAAACTAATGTCTTGTAAATTGCCGATTGGTGTTGCTACAATGTATAAATTACCCATACAATATTCAAATTCGAAACCCGAATATCTAAATACGAAAATATCAGTTTTGAATTTCTCTTATTAAGATTTTGATATTGTTTCGAGTTTCGTTTTTTGACATTCGATTTTTTTTAAATGTTAGAGCAGTTATCAGGCATTATTATACAACTAATTCAATCTACAGGCTACTTTGGAGTCTTTATTCTTATGGCTCTGGAATCTGCTTTAATTCCAATTCCTTCCGAAGTAACCATGCCTTTTGCGGGATTTTTAGTTCAGCAAGGAAAACTAAACTTTTATGCGGTCATTTTAGTCGGAGCATTTGCTAATCTATCAGGATCTCTTATTGCATATGCACTGGGATATTATCTTGAAGAAACAATTATTTTAAAACTAATTAAGAAATACGGAAAATTTATTTTAGTAAGTAGAAAGGAATATGATCATTCTATGCACTGGTTTAGGAAGTATGGAGAAAGTGTCGCCTTTTTTAGCAGAATCCTACCGGCAGTTAGAACATTTATCTCCCTTCCCGCAGGTCTTTCCGAAATGAATGTTTGGAAGTTTTCGATATTTACTTTTTTAGGGTCCTTAATTTGGTCTACTTTTTTAACACTTGCAGGCGTGTATTTTGGCAGTAAGTGGAGTGTTTTAGAGCCTTATTTTAGAAAATTTAACATAGGGTTAGTGATTTTATTTGTTCTCGCAGTACTTTGGTACATCAACCACAAATTAAAGTTGGTTAAGCTTTAGTTAAATTTCCTAACTAAGCCTACTACCTTACCTTGAATGGTGAGATTATTCGGATAAATGGGATCCATGCTGGAATTGGCAGGCTTTAAGACAACTCTGCCTCCCTCTTTGTAAAATTTCTTAAGCGTTGCCAAATTATCATCAACTATGGCAACGACAATGTCGCCATTTACTACTTCCTGAATTTTTTCGATAACAACAAAATCTCCTTCCAATATGCCATCTTCTATTAAAGACTCCCCTTTTACCTGTAGAACGAAAGCGGTTTTTTGTCCCGAGAGAAGACTTGAAGAAACAAAAAAAGTAGCATTAGGATCTGTATGGGGTTCCAGGGGTCTACCGGCTGCTATAAAACCCATTAGAGGCAGTTCTATAGCCGCTAGACTACCCATTAAATTAAGTTTTACTTTTTCGTCAACTATTTTAAGTGTCCTGGTATTTCCATCTATTTTTTGGACATACCCCTTTTCGACTAAGGATTTAATTAAGGTATGAACTGTTGAGTTACTTCTGTGTCCCGTTGCTTTGGCAATTTCCGACAATATAGGAGAATACCCATATTGCCTCTGAAATTGAGCTATATATTCTAGAACTTCCCTTTCTTTTTTATATAATACTCCTGGCATAATTAAGTGATAAGTTATAAAAGATAAATGATAAGAAAATTTCTATTACTTATTGCTTATTTCTTTTCTCTTTTACCCTTACATATATTTTATACGAAAAATAATAGAACTTTGTCAACTAAAACTTTTACGTGCTAACTGTATCAATTAATTATTTTAGCTTCACATATGTTAAAATAGTTGCAGATTATGGATTTTAAATTAGTTTCAAATTTTAAACCTACAGGGGATCAGCCTCAGGCAATTAAAAAAATAACAAACCTAATTAAAAATGGTTCAAGGCACCAAACATTATTGGGGGTAACCGGTAGCGGGAAAACATTTACTATGGCCAATGTAATTGCAAATTTAAACCGCCCTACTCTTGTTATTTCCCACAATAAAACATTGGCAGGTCAGCTTTACCAAGAGTTACGGGATTTTTTCCCGGAAAATTCTGTCTGTTATTTTGTCTCCTATTATGATTATTACCAACCGGAAGCATATATTCCTCAAAGCGATACTTATATCGAAAAAGAAACCGAGGTTAATGATGAAATTGACAAGCTAAGACTCTCCGCAACAGCAAATTTACTTAGCCGTAAGGACGTAATCGTCGTAGCATCGGTATCTTGTATCTATAATATTGGGTCGCCTGTTGAATTTGGAAAATTCGTGCTAGAACTTAAGCCGGGAGTTAAAATTGACAGGCAAAGCTTAATGCTAAGACTTACCGATTTGCAATATTTACGGAATGACTATGGTTTTAAGAGAAGCACCTTTAGAACAAGAGGAGACGATATTGACCTTTTTCCTGCATATTCAGATAACGGACTAAGAATTGAACTAAAAGATAATGTTATCCATAAAATTTCCGAGTTTAGTCCGTTGACAGGCGATGTTACTGCGGAATTAAATGTTACCGTAATTTATCCTGCAAAACATTTTATGACCAGCCCCGATGACTACAATTCGGTTTTTAAAAATATCCGTAATGACTTGGTAATAAGGGTAAAAGAACTTAAAAACGAAGACAAAATTTTAGAAGCAAAAAGATTGGAACAGCGCACCAATTATGATCTGCAAATGATTAAAGAGCTTGGCTATGTTAATGGAATCGAGAATTATTCCCGTTATTTTGACGGGCGCAAACCCGGAGATCCGCCGTATTCATTGATTAATTATTTTCAGCAATCTAACCCCAATTTTTTAACAATAATTGACGAATCACATATTACCATTCCTCAAATAAGAGGGATGTATAACGGAGATCAGGCAAGAAAAAAAATGCTTATTGATTATGGTTTTAGACTTCCGTCTGCCCTTGACAATAGACCGTTAAGATTCGACGAATTTATGCAAAAAGTTAATCAGCTTACTTACGTAAGCGCAACTCCAAACGACTTTGAACTTTCACTTTCTCTGGAAAATGATGCAGTGGTAGAACAATTAATTCGTCCAACCGGTTTAATTGATCCTAAAATAACAGTTAAACCGACAAAAGGACAGATTGAGGACCTTATTTCCGAGATTTTAAAAAGAGTTAAAAAAAATCAAAGGGTCTTAATTACTACATTAACTAAACGCATGGCAGAAGATTTGTCTTCTTATTTAGCCGAAAGAGATATTAAAGTTTCTTATCTTCATTCAGACGTACATACCTTGGATAGACAAGATGTTTTAGACAAACTTAGGGGAGCAGAGTATGACGTTTTGATAGGCATAAATCTGCTTAGAGAGGGATTAGATCTTCCCGAGGTCTCGTTAGTGGCAATTTTAGACGCGGACAAAGAAGGTTTTTTAAGAAGCAAAACTTCGCTTATTCAAACCATGGGGAGAGCCGCGAGAAACGTGGATTCGAAAGTAATAATGTATGCGGATACCTATACAAAATCCATGAAATCAGCAATAGCAGAGGTAAAAAGAAGAAGAAAAATCCAGCTTAAATACAACATTGATCATAACATTACTCCTACGACAATTCAAAAAGAAATTAGAAAAAGATTGGTAGAAAGAGAAATTAAAGACGATAGCATTGACTTTATGCTTGAACTAAGTAAAAAAGATGTTGTTTTGCCTGATGAAAAAGAGAAAATTATAAAAAAATTAACCTCGGAAATGAGACAAGCTGCCAAAGAACTCGACTTTGAAACCGCAGTATTATTAAGAGACCACATTAGAAGCCTTAAATCCCGCTAAAAAGGACTGATATTTTCGATATGCTCAATTTTTTCGACTTTATTTTCTAAATTTAACAAAATGGATATTGCGTCTATACGAAGCTGTTCGGGAAAATTCTTATGCAGTAACTTATAAAATTCGGCGGTTTTAGTGAGTGTTTTAACCTTTGAATAGGTAATTGCCTCCAAAGGATCTCCAAAATCCGTACTTTTTCGCGTCTTAACCTCCACAAAAACAAGTATTTTTCCTTTATAAGTCGCGATAATATCTATTTCTCCATAACCTTTACGGAAATTTCTTTCAATTATTTTGAAACCTTTGTTCTGGAGGTATTTTGCAGCGATTTCTTCTCCTATCCTGGCAGTCGGATTGGATATCTTCATTTTACCTTATTTTTTTGCGGAGATGATAAAGTTTGGATCTTCGGACCTTTTCTTTTATTTTGCCTTTTTTAACAACTTTTTCGATGTTTGGTGACAGAAGCGGAAAAATTCTTTCGATAGCAACGTCGTTGACAACTTTTCGAACGGTAAACATTTTATTGTCTCCCCTCCCTTTTATTTTTAAAGCCACTCCTTCAAAAACCTGAACTCTTGTTTTTTCTTTTCCCCCGCCTTTTGGAGTGTTATCTATTTCTTTAATTTTCTGATGAACCCTAATAATATCCCCCGGAGCAAAATCTAAAACTGTAATCATAAGCTCATATTATACTAATTCAAAGTTCAAAATGCAAAGTTCAAAATTACGATTTTTTGCAGGCTTCTAGAAAACTAATAAAAATAGGATGAGGCTTTAAAGGTCTGCTTTTATATTCAGGGTGTCCTTGAGTTCCTAGATAAAATGGATGAAGCTCTTTGTCAAGCTCGATAATTTCGACCAAATTTTCTCGTACCGACCTTGCACTAATTATTAAACCTTTTTTCTCAAAAGCCGAAGCAAATTTTCCATTAAATTCGTACCTGTGTCTGTGCCTCTCACTTGTAATGGTTTTATCTTTGTCAATAAATTCATTAAATTTATCATAAGCTCTATAAGCTAAAGTTCCTTTTTTTACTCTTGCATCCCACGCTCCCAAACGCATCGTCCCTCCGTAGGCACGTCTTGCCATGTGCTCTTTTTGTCCCTCGATAATATGAATAACATCATATTTTGTTTTGGGATCATTTTCTCCTGTATTTGCATCTTTTAAGCCTAAAACGTCTCTTGCAAAAGCAACAACTGCAAGCTGCATTCCATAGCATAATCCCAAATATGGAATACTGGATTTTCGTGCATAACTTGCTGTTTCGATCATTCCTTCGGCTCCACGTACTCCCCATCCAATTGGAACAATTATGCCGCTTACATCTCCAATAATTTGTTTAATAGCGGAATTGACATCCTTCTTGTCCGCTATAGCTTTAGAAACGGCGGATTCTATTTTTTCCGCATCTACCCACGTTGTTTTAGCAACCACGCCTTGCTCCCAAGCCGCATGATCAATTGCGTCAAATAAAGCTGCGTAAGAATCTCTTAGTTGATACTCTCCTGTACCAAAATACTTTCCGACTATTGCAATTACTATTTCTTTTTTTGCTGTTTTAATTTTGCTTACAAGCGCCTCCCACTCTTTTAAATTAGGCTTTTTAACACTAAGATTAAGTTTTTTTAAAATATTTACGTCCATTTCCTGTTTATGTAAAACTAACGGTATTTCGTATACGGAAGGAAGATCCGGACTGGAAACAACTCCACCATCTTGCAAGTTGCAAAACAAAGCAAGCCTGTCTTTTCTTCTCTGGTCTAAATAATTCTCGGACCTTGCAATGACAAAATCCGGTTGAATACCCATTTCGTTTAAAATTTTAACCGAAAGCTGGGTTGGCTTTGTCTTTGGTTCTCCTAAATGCTTCGGTGTTGGCACGTAACTTACGTGAATATGAATAACGTCGATAGGTTTTTTAAGGGTTAAGATACGCGAAGCCTCGTAGTACAAAGCATTTTGGTATTCTCCGGCAGTCCCGCCTAATTCGATAATTACAATATCCGCGTTTTTCTTTTTACCCAAATCGGTTATTCTTTTAATTATTTCGTTAGTAATATAGGGAATTGCCTCAACATCCTCACCTTCGTATTCAAATCGTCTTTCTTTATCTATAACTGTTTGATATATCCTACCCATAGTAATAAAGTTATCTTTTCCCATGTCTTCCCCGAGAAATTTTTCGTAGGTTCCAATATCCATGTCTGCTTCCGTACCGTCTTCGCACAAGAATGGATCTCCGTGTTCTATGGGATTAATTGTTCCAGCATCAAGATTAAGGTAGTTTTCAAACTTAATTGGAGAAATTTTGTAACCTGCTGATTTGAGAAGAAATGCTATGGAAGCAACAGTTACCCCTTTTCCTATTCCGGAGATTACTCCACCGGACACAAAAATGTATTTTAATGGTTTTTGTTTACTATCGGGCACGACTTATCATACCAAAAACGACAAACGGAGTCAAATAATTAATTTTGTGAGCGATGGAAGGGATTCGAACCCTCGACCTCTTCCTTGGGAAGGAAGCATTCTACCACTGAACTACCATCGCATAAAAAATATTTTATCATATGAAGAGATGAAATTAGACAAACAAGAAGCTATCGAGGAATTTTTAATGCGTTTTCGGAAAATATTAAATCCGGATTTGCTAAATTATTCGCCTGAGCAATGTCAACCCATCTGTAACCGTCTCCATACGCTCTTACGGCAATGTCCCACAAAAAATCCCCTTCTTTTACAACATATGATTTACCGGCAATTGCGTTTTGGGAAGGCGCGTTATCCTTCTTTTCAACTACCTGTGCGTTTAATACCGCTTGATCAGTATTACTAGCTAAATCATCTGTTGCCGACCTTTTTGCTACTTTAGGAATTATTAATTTTTGTCCTGCGCTAATATCATCCGGATTTGCAAGCTTATTTGCAGCTGCAACATCTACCCAGTTATAGCCTGATCCGTATTCTTTTTCCGCTATCCCCCATAGATCATCTCCCGGCTTAACCTCGTAAATTTTGCTATTTACTTTTTCCTGATTAACGGCAGTTGATGAATCCGTACTTCCTGATCCTATCATGCCTTTTCCTTTTACAAAAGAGAATAACAATGCCGTTGCAATCACTACAACCAAAATACCCAAAATTAAGCTTGTATAAGATTCACCCCATTTAATCCGTGAGAAAAAACCGTTCTTTTTTTTAGTTTTAACTGCTTTTGTTCTTTCTTTCTTAACCATAGTGATTATTTTGAGGGCAGAATTACCGCCGCGGGCGGGCTCGACCGGATTCGAACCGGCGGTTTTCTCCGTGACAGGGAGACGTGATAGGCCACTTCACTACGAGCCCAACGTAGCTAGAAAGTATCCTAGCAAATTATTGAATTATAGTCAATGCTTTGTTATGATCTGATATAGTCTATAATCAATTTTTTTATGTCAAACCAACAGATTGCAGAATTATTTAGAAATGTTGCTGCAGCTTACAGCATAAAAGATGAAAGAAAGTATTATTTTCAAATAATCGCCTACCAGAGAGCTGCAGATGCAATTGATAATTCTACTGCAGAAATAAAAGACTTATTTAATCAAAAATCACTGGAAAGCTTACCGGGCGTCGGACCTTCGATTAAATCCCATATAGAAGAACTTCTAAGAACAGGTAAAGTTTCTAGATTTAAATGGGTTTTTGAAAACATTCCGGATGCTGTATTCCCTCTTTTAAAAATTACTTCATTTGGTCCGAAAAGAGCGTACAAACTTGTAAAAACATTTGGTTTGAGAAATCCAGAATCTGTAGTTGATGACCTGGAAAAAATTGCAATAGAAAATAAGATTTCTCCTCTTACCGGCTTCGGAGAAAAATCACAAAATGATATTTTAATAGCTATAAAAGAATACAAGGAGGGTAAAAGCAAGCAAAGACGAATGACTCTTCCCTTTGCTGCAGAACTTGCAAAGAAAATTACAGACTTCTTAAGAGAAAATCCTAATGTTTTACAAGCATCGGCATTAGGAAGTTTAAGAAGAATGGTCTCGACAATAGGAGATATTGATATCGCCGTTGCCAGCAATAATTCCGAAAAAGTCATTGATCACTTTGTATCTTACCCATATAAAGAAAGAATAATTGAGAAAGGGAAATCAAGTGCCTCGATTCTAATTTCCGGCGGGTATCAAGTTGACCTTATAGTTCAACCTGTTGAAAGTTTTGGGTCTCTTTTACAGCATTTTACCGGAAGTAAGGATCATAATATCCATTTAAGAGAATTAGCGATAAAGAAGGGCTTATCGTTATCGGAGAAAGGAATAAAAAAAATTAAAGATCCAAAGGCAGGATTAACCACGTATTCTACAGAAAAAGATTTTTATAATGCCCTTGGGCTTGATTTAATTCCTCCCGAAATGAGAGAAAACACAGGAGAGATAGAATTATCGGCAAAACACAAACTTCCTCATTTAATAAAACTTTCAGACATTAAAGGAGATTTGCATCTTCATTCTAATTTTTCAATTGAACCAAGTCACGATCTTGGACGAAGCTCTATGCAGGATATGTTAAGTAAAGCTGAAGAACTAAAATACGAATATTTAGGTTTCTCCGAGCATAATCCCAGCGTTTCTAAACACAACGACAATCAGTGCTATGAAATTCTCAAAAAAAGAGATGAAAAGATTGAACAAATTAAATCAGATATGAAAAGTGTTCGAATAATTAAATTGCTCGAAGTTGATATCCTAGCTTCGGGTGAACTTTCGCTAAGCGATAAATCGTTATCTCTACTGGACGGGGCTATTGTTTCTGTTCATTCCGCATTTAGCCTTGATAGAAAGAAGATGACTGCAAGAATTCTAAATGCTCTTAAGCATCCAAGAGCTAAAATTCTTGCACACCCTACAGGGCGTCTTATAAATGAAAGGCAGGGATATGATCTTGATTGGAAAGCGGTTTTTGACTTTTGCAAAAAAAATAATAAAGCGCTGGAAATAAACAGCTGGCCAAACCGCCTGGATTTACCGGATACTGTTGTTAAAGATGCAGTTTTATCCGGAGTAAAACTGGTAATAGACACAGACAGCCATGCTGCTTATCAAATGGACTTAATGGAATACGGAGTTTCGGTTGCAAGACGCGGGTGGGTAAAGAAGAGTGACATCATTAATACATTGTCGTATAATGAATTTATAAAGTGGCTTAAAAGTTAAAGGAGGTGATATTCATGTTAATCCCGATAGTAATAATTGTAGTAATTCTTCTCTATGTATGGTTTGTATATAACGGACTCATAACTGCCAGAATGAGAGTCTCGGAGGCATTTTCTCAGATTGACGTTCAACTTAAAAGAAGAACCGACTTAATTCCAAACTTAGTGGAAACTGTTAAGGGATATGCAAAACACGAGAAAGAACTGTTTGAAAAAGTTACCGCGGAAAGGGCAAACTTAATGTCGGCAAGTGGTGCTAACGAGAAAGCAAAAGCAAATGACGGCTTAAGTAATGCCTTAAAATCTCTTTTTGCAGTTGCGGAGAATTATCCAACCCTTAGGGCTAGTGAGAATTTCCAAAAACTTCAAGACGAATTATCCGATACGGAAAATAAGATTGCCTATTCAAGACAGTTCTATAACAGCAATGTTTTGGATTACAATACAAAGCTAACAATCTTCCCGAACGTTTTATTTGCGAGTCTATTTGCCTTTAAACCTTCAGAATTTTTTGGCGTAGTCGAAAGCGAAAAAAAACCCGTTAAGGTTAGTTTTTAAGTATGGAAATATATTCTCAGATTTCGGCCAACAAAAACAAAACTTGGCTAATAATGTTTTTGTTTGTCGTTTTTATTGTGACATTGGTTTATGTATTTTCTAAGGCCTTAGGCTACGGATTATCTTTTGTCGGCATTGCCTTAATCCTTTCAGGATTAATAAGTTTAGGAAGTTACTATTATTCCGATAAACTGGTTCTTGCAACTGTCGGAGCTAAAGAAATAAAAAAACAAGACAATCCACTTCTGTTTAGAACTGTTGAGAACCTCTGCATTGGCGCAGGTTTACCCATGCCTAGAATTTATATTTCTAATGATCTTTCTCCAAATGCATTTGCTACCGGTCGAGACCCTAATCACGCCGTAGTCTGTGCTACATCAGGACTCTTAAACCTACTAAATAAGGCAGAATTAGAAGGTGTTATTGCGCACGAATTGTCTCATGTTAAAAACTATGACATTCGCTTAATGGCAGTTGTGGCAATTTTAGTTGGATTTATTGCAATTATCGCCGACATGTTTATGCGTTCACTTTGGTGGGGCGGAATAAAAGACGATGACAACCGAGGCAGTGGAAATATTCAGCTAATATTCCTAGCTCTTGGAATTGTTTTTGCCATTCTTTCGCCGGTAGTTGCAACTTTAATTCAACTTGCAGTTTCCCGAAAAAGAGAATTTCTAGCAGACGCATCCGGAGCTCTATTAACCAGGTATCCTGAAGGACTGGCAAGCGCATTGGAAAAGCTTGAGATAGACAAAACTCCTCTTAAAAAAGCAAGCAATGCAACAGCTCATCTTTTTATCGAAAACCCCTTTAATAGAAAAAATTCGAAGAATTGGCTTGCTTCCCTTTTTGACACTCACCCGCCAATTGAGGAACGCATTAGAATCCTTAGATCAATGTAGAAATGAATTCACTTTTAATTTTATCGGGGAAAATTTTATCTTTTATTAGCAAAAAAACAAATTTAGGAAGCGGATCTACTTGGCCCGGTCACATTGCCTTAAAAATCAACAAAAATTTTATTAAAGACACTTTTAAAAAGTCCCAAACAAAAATTGTACTTATTGCAGGTACTAACGGAAAAACCACTACGGCAAAAATGATAAGGGCAATTTTAGAAGGAAATAACAAAAGCGTTTTTCAAAATCAATCCGGAGCAAATCTCTTAAATGGCATTGCTTCGGCACTAATTACAGAAGCAAATTTTTCCGGGAAGGTAAAAAAAGATTTTGCAATCTTTGAAATTGACGAGAATACTCTGCCGTTAATACTTAAGGTTATTGAACCAAGCTTTATGGTTCTTTTGAATTTATTTAGAGACCAATTGGACAGATATGGGGAAGTTGACCATATTGCCAAAAATTGGAACACTGCCTTTAAAGACTTAAGAACAAAAACCACTCTTATTTTAAATGCGGACGATCCCACAATTTCCTTTTTAAATAAAAATACAAAAGCAAAAGTAAAATATTTTGGTTTAAACGATTTAAATGTTTCTACAATAGAGCCACAATATTCGGCAGATTCCGTTTTTTGCCCCAATTGTCAAACAAAACTGTTCTATAAAATAACGTTTTTTTCCCATCTTGGAAATTGGCAATGTCCCAACTGCAGTCTTAAACGGCCACGTTTAGATATTGGGACATCTAAGATATACCCTCTAAACGGAATCTATAATAGGTATAATACTAATGCTGCTTTTTTAACCTGCAAGACAATAGGAATTGATAGTAAAAATATTGTAGAAAGCTTAGCACAGTTTAAACCAGCATTTGGAAGACAAGAATTAATCAATTTTACCGGTAAAAAGGTTCAAATATATTTGGCTAAGAATCCAACAAGTTTTACTGAAACCCTACGCACGATCAACCAACTGCATGGAAAGAATCTTTTAGTTGTTTTAAACGATCGTATTCCGGACGGCACAGATGTTTCTTGGATTTGGGACATTAATATTGAGAAACAAATTAAAGATGAACATAATATAACTGTAAGCGGAACAAGAGCATACGATATAGGACTAAGAATTAAATACGGTAAGCAAAAACCCAATCTTAATGTGGAATCTGATCTTAGAAAAGCTATTTTAAGTTCTTTGGAAAAAACCACACCGGATGAGACTCTTTATATTTTACCAACCTATTCGGCAATGCTTGAAGTCAGGAAAATATTAACAGGAAGAAAAATATTATGATAGATAAAAATTTAACGATTGGATGGCTGTATCCGGAACTTATGAGCACATATGGTGACCGCGGTAATATTTTAGCCATAGAAAGACGTTGTGAGTGGAGAAATATCAATATCCATATAAAAGTTTTAGATATTGGTTTTAATCCAAAGGAGATGCACGAATGCGATCTTTTGTTTATGGGAGGGGCACAAGACAGACAGCAAAAGATAGTTGCTGAAGACTTAAAAGGTAAAGTTAAAACTTTTTCACAAATAATTAGGGATGAAATTCCGGGATTATACATATGCGGTGCGTACCAATTCTTAGGTAAGTACTATAAAAAAGCAGATGGCGCAGTAATTCCCGGTTTAGGCATAATCGATATTTATACAGAAAATCCTAATACAAAACGGTTAATAGGAAATATCGCAATTACTCCGCAGATAGAAAACTTAAGCAGTTTCAAACTTGTAGGCTTTGAAAACCACGGAGGAAGAACATATTTGGGAAAAGATGTTAAACCGTTCGGAAAAGTAGTCGTAGGTTTTGGCAATAACGGTAATGATAAAACAGAAGGAGCAGTTTTTAAAAACAGCATTTGCACCTACCTACATGGTCCGATTCTACCAAAAAATCCTGAACTGACCGATTATCTGATAAAAACTGCTTTGGAAAAAAAGTACAAAAAAATGATTAGCCTTAAATTATTAGACGATTATTTAGAAAAAACAGCAAGAACAGTAATTGCGCAAAGACTGGGCGTTAAAGTATAATAAATCGATGAAAATAGATATCCTCAAAGTAGCAAAACTCGCAAACCTCAAAATCGGAGACGACGAAAAAAATGAGCTCGAAACGCAATTAACTGCAATTATTAACTATATCGAAAAATTAAAAGAACTTAAAACAGAACATATCGAAGAAACAAGCCAAGTAACTAATTTGGAAAACGTAACAAGAGAAGACTCAATCGTTCCGTCCTTTAAGCAAAACGAAGCTATTTCCAATGCAAGCAGGAAACATGAAGGTTTTTTTGAAGTGGAGGCAATTTTAGAATGAAATTGAATGAATTAACAATTAAACAAGCAATGCACGGGTTAAAAAACAAAGAGTTTTCATCCCATGATTTAACAAAATCCTGTTTAGATCAGATAATAAAATTAAATCCTCTGCTGAATGCATACATAACCGTTTGCGAAAAAGAAGCAATAAGGTCGGCAAATCAAGCTGATGAAAAAATAAAAAACGGAGACAAATCTCCATTACTGGGAATTCCAATTGCTTTAAAAGACCTTTATTTAACCAAAGATATTAGAACAACTGCTTCTTCTAAGGTTTTAGATAGTTTTATTCCGCAATATGACGCTACTGTTGTAAAAAAACTTAAAGATGCAGGAGCAATAATTTTAGGGAAATTAAATTGCGATGCGTGGGCACACGGATCAAGCGGAGAAAATTCCGATTACGGATCGGTAAAAAACCCTTACGATATTAAATTTACTCCCGGAGGATCTAGCAGCGGTTCTGCCGTTAGCGTAGCTGCGGACATGAGCATTGCTTCCGGAGGAACAGACACCGGAGGATCAATCCGTTTACCTGCAGCATTTTGTAACGTCGTCGGCCTAAAACCCACCTATGGACGAGTTAGCAGATATGGAATCATTGCCATGTCTTCGTCTCTTGACTCAATTGGGCATTTTACAAAAACTGTCGAGGACAGCGCCATATATTTAAATGTTACTGCGGGAAAAGATAGTTTTGACGCAACAACACCAAACATACCGGTTCCGGATTACTCCAAAGGCTTAAATAAAAGCTTAAAAGGCGTTAGAATTGGAATCCCAAAGGAATTCTTTGCTAAAGGAATTGATAGTAAAATTAAAGAAAAAACTATAGAGGCAGTCAGTTTCTTTGAAAAACAGGGAACAGAAATTGTTGAGATATCTCTTTCTTATACCGATTATGCAATCGCAACTTACTACATTATTCAGCCGGCCGAAGTTTCCTCAAATCTAGCAAGATATGATGGAATTAGGTTTGGAAATGATCGGACTTTTTTTGGTAAAGAAGCAAAAAGACGCATTATGCTAGGAACATTTACTCTTTCTGCGGGCTATTATGACGCATATTATAAAAAAGCCATGAAAGTAAGAACCTTAATTAAGAAAGACTTTGAGAACGCTTTTGAAAAAGTCGATGCAATAATAACTCCCGTATCTCCCACTCTTCCCTGGAAGTTGGGCGAAAGGATAAATGATCCCCTTAAAATGTATTTGTCCGATATTTTTACCGTTACCGCTAATTTAGCCGGAATTCCCGGATTATCTGTTCCAATTGGTTTAACTAGTGGTTTACCAACGGGTATGCAAATTCTTGGACCTCAGTTTTCCGAAGAACTACTGTTTAACCTTGGACATCAATATGAAATTGGAAACCCAAATAAGGAGAAACCTCAGCTATGAAATATAAGCCGGTGATTGGTTTAGAAGTACATGTTGAGCTTAAAACACAATCAAAAATGTTTTGCGGATGCTCTGCGGATTATTTTGGCAAAGAGCCTAATACGCATACATGTCCTATTTGTCTCGGTTTTCCAGGAGCTCTTCCTGTTACCAATAAAAGAGCTATAGAATGGTGTATTAAAATTGGCCTTGCTCTAAGCTGTAAAATTTCTTTATTTTCCAAATTCGACAGAAAGAATTATTTCTATCCCGACTTACCAAAAGGCTATCAAATTTCCCAGTATGACAAACCCTTTTGCGAAAAGGGGTCAATTGCAATTAAATCGGAAAACCACACTAAAATAATTGGAATTACCAGAGTTCATCAGGAAGAAGATACCGGAAAATTAATTCACGACATGGTGAACGGAAAAAATGTAAGCCTAATAGACTTTAACAGATCCGGTGTCCCCTTAGTTGAGATTGTTACGGATCCTGATTTTGAATCAGCAGAAGAAGTTGTTAATTACCTAAAAAAATTACAGCAGATTGTTAGGTATCTGGAAGTCTCAAACGCCGACATGGAAAAAGGAGATATGAGACTGGAACCAAACATCTCGCTACGCTTAAATACTACCAATAAACAAATAAAAGATGTTCTTCCTAACTACAAAGTTGAAGTTAAAAACATTAATTCTTTCAGATTTGTCGAAAAAGCTATTAATTTCGAACTTAAAAGACAGGAGGAATTGCTAGAAAAAGGGGAAACCCCAAGGCAAGAAACCCGAGGTTGGAACGAAAAAAAACAAATTACCCAAACACAAAGAAGCAAGGAAGAAGCAAACGATTACCGCTATTTTCCGGAGCCGGATTTGCCTCCATTTAGATTTAAAAAAGATTATATTGATAAATTAAAAAAAGGGTTACCGGAACTTCCTGCGGAAAAATTTGAAAGGTTTCAATCCGAATTTAAATTAACACCTTACGACTCAGAAATTTTAACCAGAGAAAGAGTGTTGGCGGATTATTTTGAGCAGACAGTAAGAATTGGAGAATCAAAAAAGATTACCGCAAAGCAAATCGCTAACGAAATAATTAATAAAAAAATAAATATAAATGAAGTATTACCTGAAACTCTAGCTGATCGGATTCATTCAAAATCTCAAACTGTTACAATTAATGAAGCAGAGCTTAAAGAAATTGTCATAAAAGTTATTTCGGAAAACCAAAAGGCAGTATTTGATTATAAGTCAGGGAAATTTCAAGTTATGGGTTTTTTAATTGGAATCGTTAGAAAAACCTTAGGAAAACCTATAGATCCAAATTTTGTAGAAAATTTAGTTAAAAAGGAGATTGAAAAAAAATGAGTGAAGCTACAGGAATAAACGAAATTCCTCAGGAAAGGGCAAAGCCTTCGCGACAAAGACGACAATCTCAGCTTGTTTCAGCCGGAAAAATACTGGAAGAAGAAGGAATAAAAAGAGAAACTGATCCCGTCAGATTTAAAAAGCTAAGAAGAAAATTTGCCGAAAAATCAATCAAAGAAATTAACGAAAGCGACAGAGATCCTTTGACAGGACTGCTTAACAGAAAGGGCGCACTAAAAAAATTAGATAACGAAGTGGAAAGAGCTAAAAGATCAGGAATAAATGCAACAATCATATTTCTTGACGTTAACGGACTTAAAAAAATAAACGATGAAAGAGGCCATGAAGAAGGAGATAGACTACTTCTCTCTGTCGCTGATATATTTGTAAAAATGAGCAGGAAAATTGACGGCTTAGCCAGATGGGGAGGCGATGAATTCTTGGCAATTCTTCCACAAACCAATACTGATCAGGCAGAAGAGTATTGGCAAAGATTAAAAAAAGAATTTGATAGTGCGAATATACGAATTTCTGCAGGTGCGACGCTTTTAGATCCAAACAATATTGATCGCTCAATTAGTCAAGCTGACACAACAATGTACAAAGCTAAGGATATTTCAAGAGATACAAATGAAAGTCTAATGCTAGTACACAAAGAAAATAATGACTGATTTTGTACATCTTCATAATCACACAGAATTTTCCCTCTTGGACGGACTGGCAAAAATAAAACTTTTGGCAAAACGGACAAGAGAATTGGGCATGAAAGCAATTGCCATCACCGATCATGGCAATATGTATGGAACTATTTATTTTTACAATGCGTGCATAGAAGAGGGAGTAAAACCAATAATTGGCTGTGAGGTCTACATGGCAAAAAGAACCAGACATAATAAAGAATCCGGTATTGATTCCGATTACAACCACTTAGTTCTTTTGGCAAAGAATAAAACCGGTTATAAAAATTTAATGAGGATTGTATCCATTGCAAATCTTGAGGGTTACTATTACAAGCCCAGATGCGATGTGGAGCTATTAAGAGAATACAGTGAGGGTTTAATTTGTCTTAGCGGATGCGTTAACGGCTTTGTTGCCGATCCTCTTCTTCACGGTCAAGAAGAAACCGCCATAAAAAGAGCTAAAGAATTGTCGGAAATATTCGGTCCGGATCATTTTTACATTGAAATCCAAAAGCACCTTAGTAACAAAGACCAAGACATCGTAAATGAACGACTTATAAAACTTGCCCAGAAATTAGGCTTACCTCTGGTTGCAACAAATGATAACCATTATATTTATAAACAGGACGCCGAAGCGCAGGAAGCGTTGCTTTGTATTCAAACACAAACTACATTAAGCGACGAAAACAGAAAGTTAACAATGATTGACTCCCCAGACTATTATGTAAAAGATTCCGAAGAAATGATGGGGCTTTTTATTCAAACACCCGACGCAATTACCAATACCGCAAAAATTGCCGACATGTGCGATTTAGAAATTCAGCTTGGGAAATGGATTATGCCGGTTTTTGATGTCCCCGGAGGAAAAACGCCCGCAGAATATATCCAAATTAAAGTAAATGAAGGGTTAGTTAATAGATACGGCAAAATTACACCGGAAATTAAAGAAAGAACAGACTACGAACTTTCCACAATCTTAAAAAAAGGCTACGAAACATATATTTTAATTGTTGCAGACTTTGTTAATTGGGCAAAATCTAAAGGTATTACCGTTGGGCCTGGAAGAGGTTCAAATGCCGGCTCCATTGTTTCCTACGCCCTTGGAATTTCTGATGTTGATCCGCTTTTTTTTAAACTGCCTTTTGAAAGATTTTTAAATCCAATGCGTCCTTCCCCGCCGGATATTGACCTTGATTTTGCCGATAACAGAAGAGATGAAGTTATCCAATACGTTACAGAAAAATATGGAGTAGACAAAGTTGCGCAAATTATTACTTTTGGAACAATGGAGGCACGCGGTTCTGTTAGGGATACAGGCCGTGCTCTAGGTATGCCTTATTCCGGTCCCGACAGAATTTCCAAAATGATTCCAATGGGCTGGCAGGGGCATGCAATGACAATAGACAAGGCACTTGAACAAAGTCCGGAGCTAAAAATCGCCTATACCATTGAATCGGAAACTAAAAGACTGCTTGATTTAGCAAGAAAAGTAGAAGGAGTTGTAAGGCATGCTTCCGTGCACGCGGCAGGCGTTGTTATTGCCGATAAGAGCCTTACCGAATATGTTCCTCTCCAAAAAGAACCAAATGGAGAAAAAATTATTACCCAATACGACATGTACACTGTAGGCGAGGATGGCGTCGGGCTTCTTAAAATTGATTTTTTAGGATTAAGAAATTTAACTATTATTCAAGAAGCCTTAAGATTTATAAAAGCTAATCAGGGGAAAACGATTGATTTTTCTAAAATTTCGTTTGAAGATCCAAAAACTTATGAATTGCTCGCTTCAGGAGAAACAACCGGTATTTTTCAGCTGGAATCTCCGGGAATGAGACGCTATATTAAAGAATTAAAACCTACAACAATCTTTGATTTACAAGCAATGGTTGCTCTTTATCGTCCGGGACCTATGGCAAACATTCCCGAGTTTATAAAAAGAAAACACAATCCAAAGCTGATTTCCTATCCCGATCCAAGGCTTAAGGACGTTTTAAAAGAATCTTATGGAATAATAACGTTTCAGGACGATTTGCTTCTTACAGCTATAAATGTTGCAGGATACTCCTGGCTTGAGGCCGATAAATTAAGAAAAGCGGTTGGTAAAAAAATATCCTCGGAAATGAGAAAACAACACGATAAATTTGTTGACGGATGTGTAGCAAATGGAATGACAAAGAAAAATTCCGAACATTTATGGACATTATTTGAACCTTTTGCCGGATATGGTTTTGGCAAGGCGCATGCGGCTTGTTATGCAACTATTTCCTTTAGAACAGCTTACCTAAAAGCACACTTCTCCGTTGAGTTTATGACTGCATTGTTAACCGCAGAATCCAGAGGAAGTTCCGGTCCTACAAAAAACGAAAAACTAGCACAGGCAGTAGCGGAATGCAAAAGATTAAATATTCTTGTTCTTCCTCCAAATATTAACGAATCGGATTCGGAATTTATAATTGAAAACAAAACCAAAATTAGATTTGGGCTTTCCGCGATTAAAAATGTCGGAGACGCTGCAATTTTTACAATTATTTCTTCCAGAGGAGAATCTCCTTTTAAAAGCCTTGATGATTTTATTTCCCGCGTTGATCTTTCCGCTGTTAACAAAAAAACCGTAGAAAGTCTTATAAAATCCGGCGCAATGGATATATTCGGAAATAGAGCCGGACTTTTGTTAAGCTACGCGGAAATAATGGAAGCCGGAAGTAGAAAGAAAAAACAAAAACAAGAAGGACAAACAAGTCTTTTTGAAGACCATAACACCCTTAGCGCTTCAAACACAAAAAGTTTATCCGGAATCGCAGATTTTTCCGAAGACGAGAAATTAGCGTTTGAAAAAGAATTTTTAGGTTTTTATTTAACTTCACATCCTCAAATGAACAATTTATTGGATATTAAAAGCGTAATAACCCATGAGCTTGATCATTTGGAGGAAGAAAAAGAAGGAGAAAAAATAAGAATTGGCGGAATAATAGAAACCATTAAAAAGATTTTTACAAAGAAAAACAACAGTGAAATGGCATTTATCAGTATAAGTAACGAAAAAGGGATAACGGTTGAATGTATTGTGTTTCCAAAAATCTTTGATCAATACCGTTATCTTCTTGTAAAGGACACCGTAATTATGATTGACGGCAAAGTCGACACAAAAAACGATAAACCCGTAATAATCGTTGAAAAAATCTCCAAAAACCATTTTTCTTCTTGACTATAAATTTAATAACCTTTAAAATAAAGCTGTAATGGTTTCATTTGCAGCAGAGCCTATTTTTAGCGTGGGCTCTTTTAAATTTACTAACGCATTTTTAGACACTTTAATAATAGATGCTATCATCATAAGCGTTTGCCTCTACGTAAATAAAAATATCAAACTAATTCCGGGAAAACTGCAAAACGGTATCGAATATATGACGGAAACTCTTTACGGCTTAACCGAGTCGGTGGCAGGTGAAAGAACTGCCAAGATATTTCCTTACTTTATGAGTTTTTTTCTGTTTATTCTTCTAATTAATTGGAGCGGTTTAATTCCTGGCGTGGGAACAATCGGTTTTTTCCACGAGGTAGAGGGAAAAAAAGAGCTAATTCCTTTAGTTAGATCTGCATCAAGCGACTTAAACATGACACTTGGGCTTGCGCTTGTTTCTCTTGTTGCAACTCACGCAATGAGCATAAACACGGTTGGAATTAAAGAATATTTAAGCAGATATTTTTCATTAAATCCAATTTTTCTTTATGTTGGGATACTGGAGCTAATTGGAGAAGTTACAAAAGTAATTTCGTTATCTTTTAGGCTGTTTGGAAACATTTTTGCCGGTGAAGTCGTTTTATCAACAGTGTCTTCTATTTTTGCTTTTGTATTTCCCCTTCCTTTTATGCTCCTGGAGGTAATTGTTGGTTTAGTACAGGCACTCGTATTTTCAATGTTAACAATGGCATTTATGGCGGTTCTTACAACTCCGCACCATGCTCCAGAGGAGGTGAGGCATGAATGACATTTAGTGTAGCGGGAGGTCTTATTGTTGCTATCGGTGGACTTTTGCCAGCATTGGCAATCGGATTAATCGGAGCAAAAGCAATGGAAGCAATTGGAAGAAACCCGGAGGCATCCGGAAGAATATTACCGGCAATGCTTTTAGGAATGGCTTTTGCGGAAGCTATCGCAATCTATTCTTTAATTTTAGCTTTCATGAAATAGTTTATGGAAATTATTAAAAATTTTGGTGTTGAGCCGGTTTTGCTTATCGCCCAAATAGTTAATTTCTTAATTATTCTTTTTATACTTAAAAAGTTTTTGTACAAACCAGTACTTGATACTTTAAAAAAAAGAGAAGATTCAATTAAGGAAGGTCTAAAACAGGCGGAAGAAAGTAAATTGGCGTTAGAAAAGGCTTTAGAAGAAGAGAGGAGGATTCTAAAAAAAGCTCAAGATCAGGCAAGAAAGATTGTCGACGATGCAAAAAATCAATCTATTATAATTGCAAAAGAAGTTGAGGATAAATCAAAAATTCAGTCCGAAAAAATCCTTCTGGATGGCAAGAAACAAATCGAAGAAGAAGTAAAACTGGCGGAAAAGAGATTAGCGGCAAACGTCAATAAATTATCTATAGATATTCTAAGAAGATCTATAAAAGAGATGTTTTCCGGAAATGAAGAAAAAAAACTTATCGATAGAGCCGAAAAAGAAATTTTAAAGTAAGATGACAAAAAAACAAATAAAATTATTAGCAGATGCAAGCTATTTAAAAGAAAATCTTGATTACTCTAAAACAAGAAGAATTGCCGGCAGATTAATTAGGGAAGATCTTAAGAAATATTTAAGAATGTTAAAAAACATTGAAAAACAAAAAATGGTTACCATAGTAGTACCGAATATGAAGCTAAGCGAAAAAAAAGATATCGAAAAAAAATTTAAAAATATATTTAAAGAGAAAAACATATCTATGGAAATTGATTCCTCGTTAATCGTAGGCTTAAAAATAATCAATGACGACCTTATCTATGAACTAAGTTTAGATAATACATTTAATAGAATTAACAATTATTTAATGGAACAATATGATTAATAGTGATGAAATTATAAAACAGCTGGAAAAAAGGTTAACGACTTTCAGTCTGGATCAAAAAGTACAAAATGTAGGAAAGGTAGTAAAAAATACAGATGGAGTTATCATTGCTTCGGGACTTTCTAAGGCTTTTATGGGCGAACTCGTTACTTTTAGAGACGAAACTCAAGGAATGATTTTAAATCTGGAAGAAGACTATGTTTCTATTATTCTTCTGGGCAAAGGGAGAAATATTAGCGAAGGCGACGAAATTAAGACCACAGGCAAATTACTTTCTATAAATGCCTCAGAAGATCTTCTCGGAAGAGTTATTAATCCACTTGGAGAAACACTCGACGGAAAAGCAAGAATTAAAAAAGGTAAAGATATGCCGCTTGAAAAAATTGCGGCAGGTGTCATAGAGAGAGAACCCGTAAATACACCTTTAAAAACCGGTATAAAAGCCATTGACTCCATGATTCCAATCGGCAGAGGTCAGAGAGAATTAATAATTGGTGATCGTGGACTTGGCAAAACTGCTATAGCAATCGACACAATTATTAATCAAAAGACGGTAAAATCAAAGGCAAAAGGGCTTAAACCTGTAATTTGTATTTATGTCGCCATAGGACAAAAACAAAGCCGTATTGCCCAAATTGTTGAAAAGCTCAAGGAAGAAGGAGCTCTTGATTACACTATTGTTGTTAATGCGAGCGCATCCGATTCCGCAGCTCTTCAATATTTAGCACCTTATGCAGGATCTGCGGTTGCAGAATATTTCATGGAAAAAGGAGAAGACGTCCTGATTGTTTACGACGATCTTACCAAACATGCATGGGCGTACAGAGAGGTATCGCTAGTCTTAAAAAGACCGGCAGGAAGAGAAGCATATCCTGGAGACATTTTTTATCTTCACAGCAGACTGCTGGAGAGAGCAGTAAAACTAAATAAAAAAAATGGCGGAGGATCCATAACTGCCCTGCCAATTATTGAAACGCAAGCAAATGACATGTCTGCCTATATTCCAACAAATGTTATCTCTATTACAGACGGACAAATTTATCTTCAGGGAGATTTATTTAATGCGGGAAATAGACCTGCGGTAAATGTAAGCTCTTCCGTATCCCGTGTCGGAGGATCTGCCCAAACTTCTGCAATTAAATCCATTTCCGGGAAAATGAGACTAGAAATTGCCCAATATAATGACTTAGCCGCTTTTGCTCAATTTGGAAGTGAATTAGATGCCGCTACAATGGGTCAGCTTGAAAGAGGTAAAAGGACAATCGAAGTTCTTAAACAGCCTCAATATCAGCCATTATCTGAGGCTTTTCAATATTTAAGTATTTGGGCAGTAACCAATGGTTTTACCGATGATATTCCGGTTGCCTCTATTCAGAAATTCGAAAAAGAATACTTGTCTTTTATGAAGATAAATCACCAGAAAATAATCGAGGATCTTTCCGCCGGAAGTAAACCTAGCGAAGAAATATTAAATCAGATAAAAAAAGTGACGCAAGACTTTAAGAAAGGATTTAGCGCTTAATATGGCAAACATGCTCTCTTTAAAGAGAAGAATTAAAACCGCTCAAAATGTGTCTAAAACGACAAGAGCAATGCAAATGATAGCCGCATCAAAGCTTAAAAAGGCACAAACTGCTGCTACTTTGTCTAAAACATACGTCAATAAGCTCTCAAACATCACGCAAAACGTTTCTAAAAAAGTTTCCGCAGACAAAGCTCATCCTTACATGAAGAAAAATACGGATATAGATAAAAAATTGGTTATTGTGCTTTCCCCGGACAAGGGACTTTGCGGCGGACTTGTGTCTAACTTAGCTAGAGAAATTCTAAAAGAAGACACAAAAAATCCATATTACATCGTAATTGGTAAAAAGGCGGAAAACGTTGTTTTAAAACTTGACCGGGAGATTTTAGGATTATTCCCTTTTGGCACTAATTTGCCAACTTTCGATGCAGTGTATCCAATAATTAAATTGGTAAACGATATTTATCTGAGCGGAAAAGTTTCGGAAGTTCAAATCGTTTTTACTGATTTTACCAGTGTATTTGCACAGCTCCCTACCGCAAAAACAATTCTACCCCTGCAGTTTAATGAGGAAAAAAACGCAGAAAATAACGAAAATATGCTTTTTGAGCCAAATTTGGAAAAGTTACTCCCTTCCCTACTGAAACATTATCTGGAAATGATTCTTTATCAAGGATTTTTAGATAGCTTCGCGGCAGAACAAGCATCCAGAATGATCGCCATGAAAAACGCCACAGATAACGCAGTTGATATAATTAACGAATTAAAACTTGATTACAATAAATCAAGGCAAGAAAAAATTACTAACGAAATCTTAGATATAGGAAGCGGAGCGTTCGGAGCAAATAATGAATAAAACAAATTCAATTAACGAAGGGATTATTATTAGGATTCAAGGTCCTGTTGTAGATATTAGATTTGAGAAAAACCCACCTCTAATTTATGAAGCCCTTATATTGGAAACACCCGGCAAAGAGGAGCTAACGCTAGAAGTAGCCTTTATAATGGGAGATAACGAGGTAAGAACTCTTGCGATGGGACCGACAGATGGTCTATCAAGAGGCATGAAGGTTAAAAAAACCGGTTCGCCGATTAAAGTACCTGTTGGTTCAAAAACTCTTGGAAGAATATTTAATGTTTTGGGGAAAACGATTGACGATGGAGAAAAAATAACCGGCAAAGATATTGCTTTTGAACCAATTCATCAAAAACCTCCGACACTAGCAGATCAAGAAACAAAACCTCAAATTTTAGAAACCGGTCTTAAAGTTATCGATCTAATAGCACCATTTACCAAAGGAGGCAAAATTGCAGTTTTCGGAGGAGCAGGTGTAGGTAAAACCGTTGTAGTTAAAGAACTTATTAGAAATATTGCTATGGAACATAAAGGTCACTCTGTCTTTGCAGGAGTAGGAGAAAGAACCAGAGAAGGAAATGATCTTTGGCTCGAGATGAAAGAAGCAAAAGTTATGGACAAAACCGTCATGGTGTTTGGACAAATGAACGAACCACCGGCAAACAGAATGAGAGTCGCATTAACAGCTTTAACCATGGCAGAATATTTTAGAGATAAAAAGCATGAAGACGTCCTTCTTTTTATCGACAATGTCTTTAGATTTGCCCAAGCAGGAGCAGAAGTATCAGCCTTACTTGGTAGAATGCCATCAGCAGTAGGATATCAACCCACACTGGCAACAGAAATGGGAGATTTGCAGGAAAGAATTACATCAACCAAGAAAGGATCTATTACTTCAGTTCAAGCTGTATATGTACCTGCAGACGACTATACGGATCCCGCTCCTGTTACGATCTTTTCCCATTTGGACGCAACAATTACCCTGGAAAGATCAATTGCGGAACAG
>Ga0172371_10001422_pt1 | contig 37990 bp, 48 predicted proteins | sample Lak12m_FD_114543 | JGI IMG/M metagenome (GOLD analysis project Ga0172371, IMG submission 114543) | Freshwater microbial communities from Kabuno Bay, South-Kivu, Congo - kab_022012_12m | ecosystem: Environmental > Aquatic > Freshwater > Lake | place: Democratic Republic of the Congo: South-Kivu... | reverse complement strand
GGACCGTGAGCCATAGAGGGGCTGGTCATACCCATGAGATCTGCACCAAAAACATTTGGACACGGTACGGAACCGAGGATTTTCTGGTCCGCGAAGAGCGGAAGGGGCGCTGTCCCACCCGGGGCGAGCCTTGATCCTGATGGGTGTCTGGTGCGGTGAAGGACTGCGGCGCAGCCTCACCGACATTATCTGCGAGAAATGCCGGCAAAGGCGAAGAGTAGGCTCCGGCGGAGCTTGTGCGCAGCACGGCCGTACCTCAGCAAGGGAACAGTCGTTCCCTACGGATGGGGAAGTTTTTCTCTTGACAGAGGGCCTTTTAATGGGTGTCCCACCAATTAGTGATTTGACCCCTTTTCCCATTATCCTCAGCCGAGGACTCGTTACCGTGGTTATGAAATGGAGCACTTAGTACACCGTTTCATAAATGCGGTAGCAGATTCAAGCCCGTCACCCCGGCGAAAGCCTGGGTCCAGAGGTCCTGGATTCCCACTTCCGCCGGAATGACGGGACATACGGTTCATTCGTCACCGTACTTACGAAATGGTGTACTTCGTATCTTTCAGCTCTGCAGCGATGCGTGCGCGATCGTCTTCATCAGGCGGGAACGGGAAGTTCCTGATGTCCGGGCCGGGCTTCTCGTTGCCGTAGGGGCGGTTGCACGCGGTTCGGCCATCAGGACCGGGGCAGCCGGAAGTCTCGAAAGCCTCGCCAAGGTCGAGAGCGGCCGCAAACTCCTGTTCGGAGACGCCGAAGTCTAAAATCCTCTGCTCCGAGTCGAAAGCCATTCTGTCCAACGTGGTACGATCGGTGTCGATGAGCCAACGAGCAAGCTGGATGCGACGATACGTCCCCATTGGCGGCGGGACGTGCTGCTCCGTTGCGGAGCCCTTTTCCGGGAAGAACGAGAAAAGGTGCGTGGAGCCGCCCATTTCTCGGGCTCGTGCAATGGCAGAGACCAACTCCTGCTCCGTTTCGCCGAGCCCGCAAATGAGGTGGACTCCCGCCATGCCTTCGCCGAAGATCTCGATGCTCTGCTCGTAGACCTTCCAATAACGATCCCACCGGTGCGGGCCGTTCACAGGCTTGCCTCTGAGACGTTCGAAAAGTTCGGGAGTCGCGGCGTCGATCGCAACACCGATCCGATCGGCTCCAGCGTCTTTCATAGCGAGCAGATCGTCGCCGCTGACAATGCTGGGGCTGATGAGGAGCGACACTGCTAGACCGGTTGCCTCCCGGACCTTGCGGCAGAGCGTCAGCACATCCTCGCGGCAACGCGGATGCGTGATCATGGATAGGCACACGCGGCCCACGTATGACGGCGCGGAGGTGAGCGCTTCAATCACGCGGTCGGTGGGAAAGGTCTTCCACGGCACTCGGATGAACGTACGAGCCTCCGGAAGCAGGTCCTTTTCTCGGGCGATCCCGCAGAAAGCGCAGTTGGCTTTGCATCCGTCGGAGTACGTGAGGAGCAAATTCACGCACCGGAGTTGAGCGTTGCGGTAAAACCAGCCGGGCACGAAGCCGAGTGTCATTGCGGCTGCAAGGGAGAGTCTGACGTGGTCGGGGCTCTCTTGAAAATCTAACGGAGCTAAGGTCGCTTCCTGGATGCTCATGCGGTCAACCTTTCGACTGAATATAGGGTAATTGCCAAATTTGTGTCCGATTAGTGGGAAGGAGACCGTCACCCCGGACTTGATCCGGGGTCCAGCCTCTGGATTCCCGCCTTCGCGGGAATGACGGAAAAGGCGATCGTAACGGCAAAACTGTCAGTTTGGCCACCTTCACTAGCCGAACAGACAACATCTTTTACAGCCACTCTAACTGACCTTGCGAGTCTTGCGATCCTACCGCAAGGAACAACACGTTTCCATGAATACCGTCTCAAGGCCGAGCTTCTCAGCCTCCCGGAGCGCTTCATCCGCGGGTATGGCGATAGAATTGACTCCTGCACGGACTGCCAGCACATCGAGCTGTCTTCGGTACCGGCCACGCGGTCGAGCGCACCCCAGCGAAGCTTCGCAGTTAGGCAGCTCCATTCGTGCCTGGGAGATGAAGCGTGCCACCGCCTCGGGAGCGGGCGGTGTGACTTCAGCCATAGACGTGCCTTTGGTGGGCATAAGCACCACGATGACATATTTATTGAGCGGGTAGTTGTTCAGCATGTCCAGGGCCGCGGCTTCGCCTCGCTCTTGACCGTGATGAATCCCGAAAATGATGTGAGGAACCGTCTCGAGACCGACCTCGGCAAGTGCGTCCAGCGTACGTCGTATCGCAGCGGCGCCTTCGGCGAGATGGTAAGTCTCACGCGCGGTGACGTCGTCGCCGATCACATCGACGAGCGCCTGATCCACTCCGGCATTCCTGAGTGCACGGGCTGTGCTCGTATCGACTTGCCCCGCGTGGACCGTGATGGTCAGGCCAGTGCGGGCCTTGAGTTGCTCGATGACCGGAAGGAATTCCGCCCATGGAAGGCGTCCAGCATCGTCGCAACCACCCGTGACGAGCATACCTTTGTCCCCGCGAGCCCACGCGTCCAGGCCGAATTGAAGCAGCCGCTCCGGATCGGGAGCATGCGCCATAGTGCGCAGCAGCGTGCCTTTGCAGTGCTCGCAATCGAGATCGCAGCGGTCGCCGGTGATGGACACCGCTTGATACCTGCCGCGTTTGCCGTCAACCACGAACATGCCGGGAACGTAAGCGGTCAAGCGGTGGCCATGATGTTCGCGGGAAATCTGCCAGGCCTGACGGAATAGGGATTCCAGCTCGCCGGCCTCGGAGTCCAGGAAGTTTGCATTGCTGAGGGGCATTCTGAGCTTGGATTCCTCCTGACAAGATCCGAAATCTGCCGAATAATTGACAGTCGCTTATCGGTTGAGTCTTGTGGGGCGGGCTTTCCGAAACTGTCTCAAAACTCGGGGCGTGTTGCAAATCGTAACACGACTGAACCTCGAATGCCTGTTTGTAACCCTCACCCCGGCCCTCTCCCATGGGGAGAGGGAGCTTGCGGAGCCGGTTTCCGGTCCCCTCTCCCTCAGGGAGAGGGTTAGGGTGAGGGAGTAATCGTGCTACGCTTCCATCCATTCTGTGGGTTTTGAGACAGCCTTTTCCGTCCTGCCAGTTGCGAGCGCTCACGAATCTCAGGCTGGAAAGCCTTCGCCACGGAAGTGTTCACCAGAATCCCGATCGTAACTAAACCGATACATGCTCTCGAATATCCTGCCATAGAGACGGCGTCAGCGGAACTTATTGTTACCCAAGGCATCTGATAAGGGAACAGGAAATTTTTTGGCGCGGGGAGGAAGCGGTTCCGATTCGACCGGACTTGATATGGTCCCGGTAATGGATTACCCTTCCGCTTGGCGATAGACAGAGGGGAGGTTTGCCATGAACAGATCGGAAATCCTGAGGGCTCTCGAATGGGTGGACGTAGCGGCCAGAGAGGGTGACAGGGACGTGCTGCTCAAGGCCAAACTTGCTCTGGAAGAGGAACTGGCGTCCAAGAGCACCGCAGTGTCCGAGGAAGAAGCCTACCGAGTCGCTTTCGAGAGCTTCGTCCGAAAGCACGGCCGGGAACCGCTGGAAGATGTTCCTGAGGAATTCTGAATTCTCGGCGCATGAGCAACGACGACCCAAGTGGCCCTCAACTGCCCGACCTGAATGCTTACCGTGACGGCAAGCGCAAGGAGAGGTTTGTACGTTTGGCCGTCGACAAGGCGGTAACGGTCAGGGACCTTCTCACGAACGCTCTCGCCGGCTTCAATACGGCAGCCGGCAGCGAACGGCAAATCATCGGGTTCGCCCTCAACGACGTCTTGCAGCACATCTCCCGCGAGGAGATCGACAGCCTACGCACCCTGCTTAAAAAACTGGCAACAACTCGACGTTTCGACTAACCTCGACGCGAAGGAAGTGTTTTTCCCAAAGGGCGGGCCAGTTCCTTTCGCAGGCGAGCGCCCGCGAGGTCAGTGTCGAGTCATCACCACGGAATTAGAGATGAAAGAAGTCAAACTCAAGGCGAATACGAGCAGCGGCAGCGGTCGAGTGAGGCGGTTCACCCTGCCTGACGGAAAGACGCGCATCACGCAGATCACCACCTTTTGTCCCGACATGATCGGGCCGGGCCCCACGCACGTGTACGTCATCGAGGGGGAAGCTCTGGTGATGCTGGACGCGGGGATTCCCACGTATCTGGCGAAGTTGTTCTTCTACCACTGGCGCAATCAGCCCTTGCCGCCCGAGGTCGGGTCTCTCGCGGCAGACCACAGTGAACAGGAACTCCTCGATGGATTCAAGCTTGCCGGGTACTCGCCCGCGGATATCGACTTGCTCGTGATTTCGCACGGTCATCTTGACCATTTCATGTTGGCGCCCGCGATTTTGGCGCGGTGCAATGCACGAGTGGCCGCCCATGTAATCGACACGCCGGGGCTGTGCAACCCCTGGGCATTACTCCACATGTTCATCTCTCGGCAGGACCAGATGCTGGCCACCGGGATGCCGCCGGCCTACAAGTCACGAGAGCGGATACGAGAAGCGGTGGAGGGCGGTTTCGGATGGGATCCGAACGCCTTTGCGGTGAAGGTTGACGCCCCGTTGCTCGAAGAAGGGCCGCTGAGAGTTAACGGCTCGGCGATACCAGGGTTGGAGGTGCTGCACATCCCAGGGCATACGCCGGGCAGTGTAGGACTTTTGGTCGGGCCGGAAGGCGGAAAAGTGCTTATGTGCGGCGACGTGCTCCTGTTTCCTATCACGCCGCATCCGGACGAGTTGTTCGTGTACTTGCAGACGCTCCAGCGTTTGAAATCGCTCGAAGGAGTGGGGCTCGTCTTACCTGCGCACGGCAAGGCGATCCACGATCTCCGCGCCAGGGTCGAGTTCTTGCACCTGCATCACAAGAAGCGGCTGAAGGCCACTTATGAAGCCTGTCGAGAGCCCCGATGCGTGTGGGATATAGCGGCTATGCCCAAGTACTTCGACACGTACGTGGACCCTGGGAAATTCAACTTTCTCGCGGGATCCGAAGCGCTTGTGCACATGGAAATGCTTGCCATGGTCAATGGGTTGAGCCGTTCGCACATAGCCGATTCGGTGCATTATTTCCAGAACTCCGGCGAACCTTTCGACGAAGTCTACAACCGGATCGTCGAACGCATGGAGAGCGGTTCCGTAGCGCCCTTGATGCGGTATTAAGTACTCAAACGGATGAACCTATGAAGGTCACAATCCTCGGCAGCGGTACGTGCACGCCGAGCCTTGAGCGCAACGCGAGCAGCGTCGCTATAGAAGCGGCGGGAATGCTGGTGCTGGTGGACATGGGTCCGGGAACGATCCGTCGCATGTGCGAGGCCGGGATCGACTCGCGGGCGATCGATGTAGTCGCAATTACGCACTTTCACGTGGATCACGTCTCGGATCTGGCAGCATTCCTCTTCGCTTCCAACTACGCGTATGACGCGATGCGCGAAGAGCCGTTCCACTTCATCGGCCCGGAGGGATTGGAACAATTCTATACTGGGCTGGTCGCAGTATATCAGGATTGGATCGTGCCGCGAGGCGGGCGGCTTCGAATACGGGAACTCAAGGCCGAGGCGCACGACGAATTCGTGATCGGTGGCTTACGGATTGTGTCCGGGCCGGGGATGCACCACTTTCCCGCGCTGGCGTATAGAATCGAAGCGGAGTCTGCTGTCGTCACGATCACGGGGGATACGGATTTTTCCGTTGACGTCGCGGAACTCGCGCGAGAGTCGGACCTGTTCATCTGTGAATGCTCGATGCCTGAAGGACGAAAAGTCCCTGGTCATATGGTCCCTTCGGAAGCCGGTCGGACAGCCGCTCTCGCTGGAGCAAAGAAACTCGTGCTGACGCATTTCTATCCGCCGTGCGAAGAAGTGGACGTGGCAGAACAGGCTAGGGCCTTTTTCCCTGGAGAGATCCTCAAGGCCGCGGACCTGATGACCTTTGAGGTTTGACGGTTCCGCGGCGGGCGGCAACTGTTATGGCGCAATCCGGCAGCAGATTTCTTGGAAAGACAATCTTTAGTGCATTATTCTTGATACCTCTGCTCATCGTGGTGCAGGTGCCGATTTTCATGCTCGGAGCCGGTCTCGGCGGGTATCTGTTCTTTTCTCGCAACCTCCCTCACGTCCCTGAATTGATGCAGTATCAGCCAAAGACGGTTTCCACATTCTACGCTGACGACGGGACCGTAATCGGCATATTTTACAAAGAAAAGCGATTCGTGGTCGAGTTGCAGCAGATCCCGCCTCACGTAATCAAGGCTTTTCTCGCGGCGGAAGACCAGCGTTTCAACGAGCACTCCGGCGTGGACTGGATAGGATTCGCGCGGGCAGCGTGGATGAACATCAAGGCGGGCCGGGTAGTTCAGGGCGGAAGCACGATCACCATGCAAGTGACGAGGAACTTCCTGCTGACGCGGGATAGGCGCGCGTCTCGTAAGATCAAAGAGATGCTCCTCGCCATGGAACTTGAGCGATTGTGGGGCAAAGATCGGATTCTCCGGATCTATTTGAACGAGATCTACCTGGGCGATGGATGTTATGGGGTGGAGGCTGCCGCGCGGAACTACTTCGACAAACCGGTGGAGCATTTGTCCATCGCCGAAGCTGCGACTATAGCGGGCCTTGTCGCGAGCCCGACGAAATACAACCCATTCAAAAGTATGGAGCTTGCCGAAGCACGGCGTCGAACCGTACTGGAGCGGATGTTCCGGTTCGGGTTCATCACGCGAGAGCAATATGACAAGAGTGTCAGCGAGCAACTCGTTTACCGCAAGGAAGTGGTTCGCCCGTTCGATCTGGTGCCGGACTTCGCTGAGGCGGTTCGCCAGCAGATCATTGAGAAATATGGCGAGGAAGCCCTGTACAACAGAGGGCTAAAGGTTTTCACCACGGCGCGGGTCGATTTGCAGCAAAAGGCAATGGAAGCGGTGCAGAAAGGCTTGGCTGAACTTCAACAGCGCCACAAGCACCAAGAAATCATCCGGACGGTTCAGCCCAACGAGATCCAGGGGTTGCTCGAGAGGCGCTCGGCGCCCGCCCTCAAGCCCGGGAAGGGGTTCCAAGGCGTCGTCACAAAGGTACGGAACGAAAGGGATCGGACAATCCTGTATGTGGGACTCGGGCAGAAGCTCAGAGGGACGGTGGAAGTGCCTGGCCCGACGAATGTGTATCGGGTCGGCCAGGTGCTTACCCTGCGATTCGAGCGGTTCGTAGATGAGGCGCCTCACTTTGCGATAGACGACACTCCGCAACTCCAAGGCGCTATCGTCCTCATCGAGAACCGTACGGGTTATGTGCGGGCGATTGTGGGCGGCGCCTCGTCCGAACATTACGCCTTTAACCGAGCCACCCAGGCAAGACGGCAGCCCGGCAGCGCTTTCAAACCGATCATCTACGCTACGGCTCTCGAAAAAGGGAGCTACAGTCCCGGGACCATCATTGTGGACGAGCCGATCGATGTAGCGTTGGACACCGGGCAAGAGTGGTCGCCACGCAATGCGGGAGGCGACTTTCTTGGACCGATCAGCCTGAGACGCGCACTCGAGCTCTCCCGGAACATTTGCACAGTCAAATTGCTTATGGACATGGGATTTGAGGAAGTAATCCGCCTTGCGAAGGGGATGGGTATCAAGTCTCCGCTGGGCGAGAACATGTCCCTCAGCCTCGGCTCCTCGGAGGTGACCCTGCTGGAGCTGGCTTCAGCTTACACCGTATTTCCCAACAGCGGCGTTCATGTAGACCCCAGACTGATCAAGCGCGTTGAGGACCGCCACGGAAACGTCTTGGAAGACCACACGAACGTGCCGGTGCTTGAGGCGGAACAAGTCCCGCATCCAATACCTAGGGAGGAATTCCGGCTTCTTGAGGGTGAAGACGACGAGGAATCCGTGCAGGCTGAAACAGCCGACGGGGAGGAAGCCTCTGGTCAAGGTGCGCAGCGAGGAGGTACGAACTCCGCGCAGACCGCGCCGCCGCAGCATTTGGACACGGGCCAAGGCCGGGTCTCAATCCCGAAGAGCCCTGAAGTTGAGAAGTTGAGCGGTGGTCAACGTGAGGTGCGAGCTATCCTGTCAGCTGAGACCGCATACATCATGACCAACCTGTTGCGAGGAGGGGTCAGATCCGGGACAGGATCCCGCATGCAACAGTACCTTAAGCGGAAAGATGTGGCCGGGAAAACAGGCACCACCAACAAGGCCATGGATGCATGGTTTATTGGCTTCACCCCGGAATACACCGCGGGCGTGTGGGTCGGCTACGATGAGAAGAGGCCGCTTGGCAGAGGCGAAGAAGGCGGCCGGGCTGCACTGCCCATCTGGGGATACTTCATGCAGGAAGTACTGCAGAACCAACCGGATAAGGAATTTCCCGTTCCACCGAATATCGCATTCGTAAAGATGCTGACCTATGCAGGAAATGCTCGGCAGGGATTTGCACCGACCACGGTGGAAGAGCCCGTGTACACGCCTTTTGCAGGGCGGACTCTGGTCCTGTCGCCGCTCGATCCTCCCGAATTGCTCAATCAAATGCGAGGGACCCCACCGGCCGTGCAGTTGAACCCGTTCGCCCCCGCGCCCTGGACCCCGGGTCGGCCGGAGGGTCCTGCGTCTTATCCGCCACCCGGTGCTGTCATGCATAGTCCCCCCCCTGTGGACGTGCGCGGACCGGTCCCACCGCCGGGCGCAGGCGGCGCCGTACTGCCGCCGTATCCGCCGGCGAGTCAACCTCCGGGGCAGGCCGTGAAGCCAACGCCTCAGCCCCTTTATCCTCCGCCTGCTCAGCCAAGTCGGCCCGACGTCCGACGCGTGCCCCCATCGGAGACCGAAAGCCCCTCGTACCGAGAGGCATCCGCGCCGGCTTCTCGGAGAGGGACTCGGCCGGGCCCCGGACCCGTTCCTCAGCCATCGGGCGACCGGGTGCGAGAGAAACCTGCAACAAGAGCTGCACCGTGATCCGGGACGTTGATTTTGAGCCGTCGCGGCCCCTGCGCGTCGCCGTGGCCATGAGCGGAGGAATGGACAGTACAGCCGCTGCGTGGCTGCTCAAGCAGGGCGGACACGAAGTCACCGGATTGCATATGCGACTCCATTCAGGTGGGGAGGCCTCGTGGGCGCGTGTTCAGGATATCGCCGAAGAGATCGGTGTGCCGGTTTCGCTCGTGGACCTCACGTTGGATTTCCAGGCGGAGGTTGTGGCGCCGTTTGTCCGAGCGTACGCGGAAGGCCGAACGCCGTCGCCTTGCCCGATGTGCAATCGCTTCATCAAGATGACACGTCTTTGGGAAACCGCTCATGCACTGGGGTGTGAACGCTTAGCGACCGGGCACTACGCTCGTATTGCCCGTACGGCTGACGGTGTTGCTCTGTTGAAGGGAGTGGACAGACGGAAGGACCAGTCGTACTTTCTGAGTATGCTCACGAGAGACATGCTGGGACGGGTCGTATTTCCACTTGGAGAATCGACCAAGGCCGCTGTTCGGCAAATGCTTCAAAACGAAGGGATTTCCGTCTGGACAACCGATGAATCGCAGGAGCTATGCTTCGTGCCGGCTAATGATTACCGCTCGTTCCTCATCGAGAACGGCGTCGAACCACGACCGGGGCCCATTGTGGATCTGACGGGGCGAGTCCTTGGACGACATCGGGGCATTGTCGGCTATACGGTAGGCCAGCGCCGTGGTCTCGGCGTGAGCGCGGATCGGCCGCTCTACGTCGTGCGGATTGATGCCCCTACTGACACGGTGGTGGTCGGACGGGGCGAAGCGACCCTTGTGAGTCGTACTCGGGTGACCGCGATGAACTGGCTTGTCCCGGAAGTCCCAGCACATCTTTCCAGATTTCAGGTGAAGGTGCGATCGACATCGGGGCCGGTTTGGTGCACCTTGACAGGAGTGTGCGGATCGGAAGTGGAATTGCTCTACGACACGCCTGTGTCGGGCGTCGCTCCAGGTCAGGCCGCAGTTCTCTACGGGCATGAGCGCGTGATCGGTGGTGGATGGATCGCCGGAACGGAAAGCGCGGAGTCTTGTTTCGACGGGTAGTCACACGGGGCTTTCGGCGCGAATTCATGGCCGGCACGGAGGCCCGCCGCCGCCAGTCTTAGTGGGGGCCGGCGTCCCTGCCGGCCCTTGCTATGTCAATTGTTTGAAAGCGCATGGGTATCAAACCCGCCCCTACCCAAGGCGGTCGCTGGCTACCACGTGAACGTATTTCTGAATCGCTCTACTAGCAACGCGGGAGGCCACATGGACAGCGTGACCGAAAAGGAAATGAGCCTTCAGCAGATCATTCGCAACGCGGCGAACGACAGAGGTGTGCTTGTGGCCTTTTCCGGGGGGGTCGATTCAAGTCTCCTCCTGTGGGAGGCCGTGCAAAGCCTAGGACCCCAAATGGTCACGGCAGTGACCGCGTCCGCACCGACGTCGCCAGCCGGAGAGGTCGAATCCGCCCGCAGGTTCGCTGAGCGCCTCGGTGTCGAGCACCTGGTGGTGGAAACGGACGAGTGCGCGGATGAGCGATTTCTCGAAAACCCACCTGATAGATGCTACGTGTGCAAATTGTTGCGCTACCGCAGCCTGAAGCTCTTGACCCAAACACTGGGCAGGTCCGTTGTCCTGGACGGCACGCAAGCAGACGACGATCCGACGGATAGACCGGGGATGCGCGCTCTTGATGAAGAAAGGGTAACGTCGCCTCTTGTCCAGGCCGGACTTAACAAGGGTGAGGTTAGACTTCTGTTGGAACGCGCGGGTTTCGCTGATCACGCGAAAAAGGCGGCGCAACCGTGTCTGGCAACGAGAATCCCTCATGGGACGCGGATCACGCTTGAGGCGCCCCAACGAGTGCGCGACGGAGAATCGTTCCTCCGCGATCTCGGAATCGAGACAGTCCGACTGAGAGACCATCAGTCAATAGCCCGAATCGTGACGAGCGCGGCAGGGTTGGAAATGATCCTCGGCGACCGCGGTCTTCGGGACGAAGTCCTTCGACGGCTACGTGAGCTTGGATATCAGCATGTGACGATCGATCTTGAGGAGTACGGGCGCGCGAAAGTCGGTTAAGGCGGCGGGCCCACGCCTTCTGCCAGGAACAACAGGCAATGCCTGTGACTTAATGGGATTTGATGTGGCGCAGGCTTTCCAGCCTGCGATCCAATTGCCTGAAGAGTCGGCGGGCTGGAAAGCCCGCCCCACGTTGAAAATCCAAGATCGAACTTTCAAGTCACAAGCATTGGGAACAACAGGGGGTGCTCAAAACCACTGTGCCGGTGTCCCACAAATACTGTCCACAACAGGCGTCCCCGTTCGTGAAATGGCGTGTCTGTCCGCTGGAGTCGGCACGGACCGGAAAAGCGTCGTGGGTGCCTGCGGTCATTTCTTGATCTGCGGATAGCCTGCGGGTTAAAATGCCGACGGGAGTGCACACATCCGAAATGAGCCTCAACGAATCCGCAGCATCGTACGTTCAATGGATTGACGTTCCGGAACTCCGGAATCCGTGCATGGTCGTCGGCTTTCACGGCTGGTCGGACGCCGGAAGTATCTCCAGCGACACGGTGGACTATCTGCGGACAACGCTTGAACCGACCGTGTTCGCCTCAATCTCTAACGAGTCATTCATCAATTACACCCTCGATCGGCCGGTAGGCCAGATCTCGGACGGTCTGATCGACTACGTCGAGGCTACGGTCACAGAGGTGGGGTGGTCCGCCAACCCCGATGGTGAGCACGATCTTGTGGTGCTCCTCGGCAAGGAACCTCATTATAATTGGCGTCTCTATACCGAAATCGTCCTGGAAGTGATGCGTCGGGTCGGAGTAAAAAGGCTCTATACGGTTGGTGGAGTGCAGGACACGGTGTCCCACACTGCACCGCCTCAGATCTCGATCGTGGGTACTTCCGAGGGGACGGTATCCGACGCGATCGGGCTCGATGAGTCCATCCAGGCTGCGGATTACTACGGCCCATTGAGCGTGCATACATGCCTCCTAAAGTTGTGTGCTGAGAGCGACATCGAAGGTGTCAGCTTCTGGGGCCACGTTCCTGCATATCTTCAAAAGAACCCTAGAGTCGTGGGCAAGATCGTTTCAATTCTCAATAAGGCGATAGGATTGCAGTGTCCGATCGATCAATTGCGGGTGAAGGCCGTCGAAATCGACCGGAGAATCAACGAAATTATCGCTAAGGACCCCAATCTGAAACGATTCGTCGATAGCGTCGAACAAAAAAGAGATGGTGGGCGTCAAGGCGGCGCCGACAAGATTATCCGGCTGGATGACTTCGTTAGGCGTGATCCGAACAAGGACCCCAGGACGCCCTAATATGACGATTTGCTCCCCACAGACGAGTGGATAATAGGGAATGAAATCGAGCAACTATGCTATTCAAATTATCCCGGAGCTGACCATCGACGATAAGTACGGGACTATTATCGAGGACGCGCAAAAGCGGATAAAGTCGTTCACCGACAAGGCGCTCAACGATGGTAGACTCGGTGAACTTTTCCTGTTGGAAAGGAGCGGCGTCGATTCAGAATCCGGCGCCCGCATCCTCAGAGCAGACGGTCGGTTGTTCGTGGGATTTCAGTTCGAGGTGAAGGGCGAAGGCCCCGATAGCAACTTCGGTGTTTTCGTACGCAAGCTCGTTGAAGACAAGAAATTCAAGTTTTATCTGACCTCCACGGTCCAGGAGATAATGCTTCAGCTCATCTCGTTGGAGGATCGACGTACCATCGCCATCTTCTCCATGCTCAACAGCTCGCTCGATGTGGCATACCGCATTCTGACGACGCTCTACGGCACGCAACTGCACAGGTGCGTGGACAGAGCTGCACCTTTCGTCCGCGAAATGATGTTGACGAAGCTCGAGAAACTCCGGTTGGCCAAGTCTCCCGAAGACGCCGAACTTTGGAAGGGGGCCGGCGAGTCCACCCCCGGAGGTATGACGGCGCCGAGCGGTCAACGACCCGGACTCCAGGATAACATTCTCCAGGTGATGCCGGACGAGACGGTGTCCGACGAGATTACCCAGTATGTGGAACAACTCGTGTCGAGGAAGGAGCGAATCCGCGAGAAGAGACGCCAACTGGAGGAGAACCCCGACATGCCGCGCTCGGAGATCTTTCGGCAAATGGTTCGGGAAGACCTGGACCAACTCGAGAATTGCTACGCGCGCATGCACATTTACCTGCGGGCGTTTTACAAGAATAAGAACAAGCGTAACCCCACTCAAAATCGTATTCTGCGGCAGTTCTTCGCAGGCGAGATCGAAGGCATCACCGGGGAGACAGGCCTGTTGGAGGACTTGCTCTCACTCAATGAAGCCGAATACTTCATGAACATCTACCGACATAAGGAATTGTAAAGACAATCGCTCGGCGTCACTCGTTTCGCCCCCGATCGCGGTGATCGAAATAGAGGTGGAGCGCGGCGATCATAACCGACGAGGAGATCTCGCCCGAACGTATCATCTCTTTGACGCGCGCAACCGGGACGAGAACGGTTTCCACGTCTTCGGTCTCATCGGGGTTGAGGCAGCCGGTGGGAACTGCATCTCGCGCCAGGAATACGAAATAGCGGTTGGTAAACAGCGCGGCATGGGGTCCATGCAGCCGAGGAGTTCGAAGCCGGCTGCCTGGTACCCGGTTTCTTCTTCAAGCTCTTCGCGGCCGCTCTGCTCGGGCGTGCTGCCGTGCTTGACAAGGCCGCCAGGCGGCTCCAGAGAGAGACTGGCGGTGCCATGGCGATATTGACGTACCATGACCAGTTCATCAGCCGAGGTTACCGGGATTACCGCCACCCAGTCGGGGGAATCCAGGACCTGGAACTCATGAATGTTTCCGGTGCGTGGGGAGCGGCTCCGGTTGATACGTACGGAAAACAAACCGTAGCTGCGGTCTTGGCGGCTGTCCACGAGCCGCCAGACGAGGTGGTCTTTCGAACCTCCGTACATTGAGGCCTCCGTGATCAAGTTGCGTGTGGGAGTCATTGGAGCTAGGGCGGGACCAAACAGGACGCCGGACGAGGTGGAAAGAAGGCCGGCGGACTGCTTTGCGGTCATCTCAGTCTTTTGCTTCCCAACGTCTGCCGATGGCGCGCTGCCGGGAAAATCGACCCGCCGGCATTCATCCCGCTTTGGAATGTTGGAATCAGCTCATTCGTTAGCCACGCGGACAACAGTCTTGTTGGCCAACATTTCCTGCAGTTGAGCGAGGAGTCTCTTCTCTTGGGGATCGATTACCGCGTCCGCATCCGCCAGCATCAAGATCCGGTCGTATTCGTCATTGGTAAGCTTGCCGTCGTTGATGGCCTTCTTGATCATTTCGGCGAGCTTACCGCCTGTTTCACCTGACTTCTGCATCGGTCCCTCCTTGGAATTACTTGCTGTCAGTTTGAGTGATCGCGGGCCGGGGCGTTGCACAACCGGCGCTTAATAAAAAATAATCACGGATCAACCGTGCCAAATTATAGTCAAGGACGATCAAATGTCGAGTCAAAACGTCAGATCGGGGAATCCATTCGGATCTGTGGGGAAGAGCGAGGTAGGGGCGGGTCTGAGACCGGCCCCTCCAAACCACAACGCGCGGTCGTGGATCTATTCTATCTTTGAGGTGATGCCTTGTTCAGAATGTTTCACGTGAAACATTCATCGACACAGTCGCTCAATCCCCCGCCGAGCCATTCCCAGTAGACTTCACCAACGCGCGCCGAAATTTGTCCATTAATGCGGTGAGCGTCTTGTCATTGAGGTCTATCACCTCGGTGCATTCCACCTCTGCGCCGGAGTCGATCTCGCCAGGCCCTGCCACGGTGCGCCTCTCTGCGCATTCGAGGGCTTGGGTGGTGTCCGTGAACGCACGGGTTACCGTGCTGTCCGAAACCGATGTCCGCTCGTACACTTCCATCTCAGTAATAGCGCCGGCGTCGAGCAGCCGCCAAAGGAGCTTTTCAAATTGCCGCAGCGATACGCAGTACTTCGCCATAATCTCTTCGTCGGTCATCCCGCTCCTGATGTCGTCCACGAGTGGTTTCGCCTTGATCTTTCTCTTCGGTCCCTGCATGAACAATCCTTCCTCGCCGCAGGCTCGCCGTCCACAAGCCGCACAATTTCCCCGTTCAAGCATTTCAGCAATTGGGCAAGATTGGCACGTGAGATTACACCAATTCGTCGCGATGTTCAATCACCTCCAAACACTCGGTCTAACGCTTCAGCACTTGCCGCCCAATCCCCAGGGTGCTACGATCCTCATGCGGGCGCCGCCGAGGGGCGCTGCCGTATCACAAACTTGCCGAGGTCCACCCTATGAGGCGGAAGGAACGGGAAATCACAGACCGCGGTCTCATTGACGCGATCATTGCCAAGGCCCAGGTCTGCAGGATCGGGCTCTGCGACCGCGGCCTGCCGTACGTGGTCCCCGTCACGTTCGGCCACAGGGATAATCGACTCTTCATTCACTCAGCAGCGCACGGCAGGAAAATAGACATTATCCGCGCCAACAACAACGTCTGCTTCGAAATTGAAGCAGACGTCGAGATCGTGCCCGCAGAAAAGGTCTGTGACTGGACGGTGCGGTTCTGCAGCGTGATCGGTGTCGGGACGGCCTCTATCGTCGAGGACCGCGACGAAAAAGCTCGCGGCTTGGATGTTGTCATGGAGCACTATTCACATGTTCACCATCACGATTACCCTGAGGCCATCCTGAACAAATTGGCGATCATACGAATTGATATCAGTTCCCTCACAGGCAAGAAATCGGGCTACTGAACAAGCCCCCAGAGGCGCCACCTCACGAGGGACCAAGCTCGTTGCTCGATCGCAGCCTGACAACGCGGTAAAATGCGGCCGCACATGCGGCTTGGAGGTTCCGATGAGCGACACTATCCGCTGGGAATCCGATCTGGACATGGCGCTTTCAATGGCACGAGTCCAGGAAAAGCCAATCCTCGTGGATTTCTACAATCCGGGATGAGGCGCATGTAAACAGATGGATACGGTCACGTATCCCAACCCGCACACCGTCGAGCTTGTCAAAGATTGGATGATCAGCCTCAGAGTCAACGTGAACTCTGAACGGGACTTGGCCACTCAGTTTCGAATCCAATACACTCCCACCGTCGTCATCCTCGATGGCGACCGTAACGAACTTCATCGGTCGGTCGGCTTCCACCCGCCGGAACAACTAGTTCCGGAATTGATGACAATCGCAGCCAGGGCGCATTACCACAACAGGCGCTTTCGCAAGGTGCTGGCCCTGTCCAAGAAGATACTCTCCGACTACCCTAGAAGCGACTGGGCCGCTGAAGCGTCCAAGCTCGAAGCCGCGAGCCGCGCTCAAACGGGCTGACCGTTCATGGTGAGTGTTCTCAATGGAGTGCTGCCGGTCTTTGCCGTCGTTGGGCTCGGCATTGTACTCAAGCGCCTGCGCGTTGTAGACGATGCATTTCTCGGCGTCGCGGATCGCCTGATCTACTACATTTTCTTCCCTGCGCTCCTCTTCTGGAAGATCGGTAAGCCTTCTCCCGAGAATTCGATGGAATGGGGCTTCATTGCCGCGATCATGCTCTCGGTCTTCGTGGTGTTCGTTGCGAGCCTCGCTTTCGTGAAGCTCAGGCGGATGCCGTCGTACGCGGTTGGTTCCTTCTGTCAAGCGTGCTACCGTTTCAGCACGTACATTGGGATGGCCACGGTGATGGCCGCCGTGGGCGAGGAAGGCGTCAGGCGCTTCGCCGTCCTGATCGGCTTCGTGATTCCGTTTATTAATGTTCTCGCGCTTTCGACTCTGATCTGGTTTTCCGGCCCCGAATATCCGCGCGGCCGCAGAGCAACCCTCCTCGCGAAGGCGATGGTCTCCAATCCTCTCATCTTGGCGTGTCTCACGGGGCTGATCTATGCGAAATTGAAGATCCCGTTTCCCACCTTCGTCGATAACACCCTTGCCCTGATGTCCACGATGGCTCTTCCGCTGGCGCTCATCTCCATCGGCGGCTCTTTAAGATTCACGTCCTTCGGCGGGCACCTTCGGTACTCGCTCATGGCCGCTGCATTCAAGTTGTTCCTGTTGCCTGTGATCGGTTACGTTGCCCTTAAGATCCTCAACGTCGCTCCCGTGGCACTTCAAGTAGGAATGATCTACTGCGCGTTGCCCACGTCTCCAAACAACTACATCCTCTCCAGCCAGCTTAACAGCGACGTTGACCTTGCCGCAGGGTCCATAGTCTTGTCCACCCTGCTTTCGATTCTCTCGCTTTCAGCGGTCCTGATGCTTTTCGGGGGCTGAAATTGCCGGCCGCGACGATAGCAACCGACTGGATTCGTCATGGCTCAGTACACCGCCGCAGCAGTGGCTCACACGTGACAGGCCGCTGTCGCATGGCGAGTTATCTTGATTTTTTAGGCTCAATATGCTAGATTCACCGAATATTTCGTCATCATAACCACGCTGTCTCGGAAAAGAGAACAATGTTGAAGTCGTGGCTGATTTGTGCGGGTTTGGGTGTGGTGCTTTCGCTGGTCTCCTCTTCGCCGCTGCCGGCAGAGGAGATCGTGGATCAGGACCGATTTCTGTCACCGGACGTTCGCGGCATGAGCCTCGCAGCGCGTAGGGACGCACGCTCGGAATCGAACACCAAGAAGAAAAGAACCGAGGATAAGGCGACACCTGCCACCCCCTCAGGAGCCCAGCCTCCCACTGACTCCCGCGTTCAACCCGACGCGGACGGCGCTCAGGCACGTCTGGGCCCCGATACGCCCCGAAGTGATGCAGCCGCGGCCAAGAAGTTCGACCATCTCGAGATTGAGGTGAGTCACTCCCGGCATTTCTTTAAGCTCTTGGGCAAGACCCCCGGCGGGGCCGACGACGTGCTGCACGAATGTAATGTGGGCCTCGGGTCCCGTGAGTTCCCCACCCCCGTCGGTGTGTACTACGTCACCCATATCTTCGATGATAACCCGTGGTGGATTCCACCTCCAAACAGGGCGTGGGCTGCGGGCCAGTCCCCGAGCCGTCGTATCTACGGCGGTATCATGGCTCCCCTCCTCAAGAAGCGGCCGCTCAAAGACAAAAAGACCGTCGTCAGCAAAGACGACAAGATTGAAAAGAAGGTCAAGCTCGACGACTATGGGTATCGCTTCCACGGCACCAACCAACCGCGAAGCATCGGTCACAATCAATCGCACGGCTGCGTGCGCATGATCCCGGCCGACGCCAAGAAGGTCGCGGAAATCATCAAGCAGTACGTAGGAATCGCTAGTAGAGAGGAATCGGAGAACGGTACTTTTGTCGTTCTCAAGGCCCCGGTCCGGCTCAACCTCATACGATAAGCGATCGGGAACGGAAGGAGTGCGCGTTCATGGATCTGGCAAGCCGCATAGAAACAGCTCGCGGCAGTAAACCCGTCGATCTTCTGCTGAAGAACGGTCGCCTCGTCAACGTGCTCTCGGGAGAAATCCACGACACGTCCGTTGCAATCCATGCCGGTTTGATTGCGGGTTTCGGCGATTACGACGCGGTCGAGACCGTCGATCTTGATGGCCGTTACATCGCTCCAGGGTTTATCGACGGGCATCTACACCTTGAATCGTCCATGTTGAGCCTGTCGGAATTCGCGCGCAACGCGGTCCCCGCCGGAACCACGAGCGTCGTGGCGGTCCCTCACGAAATCGCTAACGTGCTGGGGGTCCAGGGAATCCGATTCATGCTGGATTCGAGCGAGCGACTTCCGCTGAGCGTATTTCTTATGTTCCCGTCCTGCGTGCCAGCGACTCCCTTCGAGACGTCCGGAGCCGAGCTTCTTCACGGCGATATGCAGCCATTCGCTGCGCACGATCGAATCCCCGGTCTCGCTGAGGTGATGAATTACCCAGGAGTGCTCTTCTGCGACCCGGAGCTTCTCGCCAAGATCGCGGTATTCCGCGACAAAGTGATTGACGGCCACGCGCCCGGCCTTTCCGGCAAGGACCTTTGCGCGTACATTTCCGCGGGAATCGGTTCCGACCACGAATGCACCACGCTCGAGGAGGCACGAGAGAAATTACGCGCGGGCATGGCGATCATGATCCGCGAAGGATCGGCCGCCAAGAACCTATCCACGCTTCTGCCACTGGTGAACGACCACAACTCCCACCGCTGCTTCTTCGTGTCCGACGACCTGGACCCGAAAGACCTTGTGGAGCACGGACACCTGGACCGAATTATCCGCATGGCGGTTGCCAAGGGACTCGATCCCGTGCGCGCCATCCAGATGGTCACGATCAACCCCGCTTCCTACTTCAAGCTCAGGGGACTCGGTGCGGTAGCGCCGGGGTATTCCGCGGACGTGGTGGTGCTCGACGACCTCAGACAGTTCAACGTGAGCGATGTGTACAAGGCAGGCCGATTGGTGGCCGAAAGGGGCAGTCTCGTGGCGGCCCCGCTTCAGGCGACGGCCTCTTCTCTTCCGGGTACAATGCACGTCGACTGGCAAAAGGTGACAAATCTGGCGATCCCTGCGCAAGGCGATCGTGTCAATGTCATCGGCGTGATTCCGCATCAGATCGTCACAAAGCGGATCACCGAGACTGCAAAAATCGTGGACGGCGAGGTCGTGGCAGACCCGGCGAGAGATATTCTCAAGATAGCGGTGATTGAGAGGCACAGGGCAACCGGGTCCCACTCCGTGGCTCTCATTCGCGGATTCGGCCTCAAGCGCGGCGCCATGGCATGTTCGGTTGCGCACGACTCCCATAATATTGTTGTGGTCGGCGCGGATGACGCGGATATGCTCACGGCCGCGAAGACGGTTGCCGAGCTGGGCGGCGGAATGGCCGTCGTAACTGAAGGCCAGATACTCGGCCAACTGCCGCTGCCGATTGCCGGCCTCATGTCGGACCGGCCGGTGGAGGAGGTAGTAAGCGGACTGGAACAAGTAGTGCACGCCGCGCATGATCTCGGCTGCGCGCTCGGCGAGCCGTTTGCGACTCTCTCCTTCATGGCGCTCACGCCGATACCGGAACTCAAGATCACGGACCAAGGCCTGTTCGATTCGGCCAACTTCAGATTTACCACTCTTTTCGAGACAGAATGACCTCAAGCGCGGGAACATTAGCCCGCGCATGAAGTCTGCAATGATATGGATTAATCAGCACGGACAAGAAAAACGTGGCATGGGGTTGACAAGGGGGAGCACCTCGGTGTAGAAATCTAATTAGTAACTATTCTCAACTAGAGGCCTCCGTGCATTCGGTCACAACACTCAGGTTCACTAAGCAACGTCGCGTGATTCTCGAAGAGCTTCGACGGACGAAGTCACATCCGACCGCCGATGAGATCTACGAGATCGTTCGTCGCCGTCTGCCCAGTATCAGCCTCGGCACTGTGTATCGGAACCTGGAGGTCCTCTCGGAAGCGGGATTGATTCAGACCCTCGATCTCTCTGACACGCGCAAGCACTTCGATGGAACGAACGATAATCACTATCACGTCCGTTGCCTTCGGTGCGGGCGGGTGGACGACATCCCCGTGAAGCCTAGCCGCTTGATCGAGGAGATCGCAGACCGACTTATTGATTATACAATCGTTAGTCACAAGCTGGAATTTGTGGGAGTATGCCCCGACTGCAAAGCGCAGGACGAGGGCGCCGACGAGATGAACATTGACGCGACCGGATGTGCGGCCGGAGCCTGAAGAACTCCTCCCAACGCACACCAACCGGCATTTTGTTTCGACGACATGACTGAAATTTTGAGCCGATGCCCACGGCGTCAGACCGCGATGTATTCGCGGCCGTGACGGCTCAGGCCTTCGGATCGTACGGGGTGGTAATGCAGCGCTCGTTATGCGGGCACCGAAGTCACGCCGGCCGCCTCGGTCCGGGCCATCATGCGTATCGACTCCGGATATTACGTTGAGCGCTCCCAGTACACGATTCAGGCGTTTACTTCGGCAAACGCCCCACGCTTTCGGCAACGCAATTGTGCCGAGTATCCAAATTATTGATCAAAAAAGGAGAACCAGATGAAGAGTTTGAAAGGATCCCAAACGGAGCAGAACTTGTTGGCCTCCTTCGCGGGCGAATCCCAGGCTCGTAACCGCTATACTTACTTTGCTTCACGGGCCAGAAAAGATGGATATGTCCAGATCGCCCAGATCTTCGAAGAGACCGCCAACCAGGAAAAGGAGCACGCCAAGCGTTTTTTCTCTCAACTCGAGGGCGGCGAGTTTGAAGTTCAAGCGGCGTTCCCCGCGGGCGTCATCGGCGCCACCGCGGACAATCTGCTGGCTGCAGCATCCGGCGAACAGTACGAATGGACCCAGATGTATCCCGGTTTCGCGAAGATCGCACGCCAAGAGGGGTTTGAGGCTGCCGCCAAAATTTGGGACTCGGTGAGCATCGCTGAAAAGCAGCACGAGAAGCGGTACCGCGATCTCCTCAACAACGTGCAAAACAATCTTGTCTTTAAGAAGGCAAAGCCGGTCGTCTGGAGATGCATCAACTGCGGGTATTTGCACGAAGGGCTGGACGCTCCGGAAACCTGTCCGGCGTGCGCGCACCCGCAAGCGTACTATGAGTTGCTCGGTGAGAATTGGTAATTCGGCCGTTAAACGACTAACCGCGTGCCAGTTCCAATTCCTGGCACGTGACAACCATCGAATGCTGAAAAGACAGGGGGTTGTTTCTAATGACGGACAGGCTACAGATTTACAAGTGTGAGGTCTGCGGGAACATCGTAGAGATGCTCCACGAAGGCGTCGGCGAACTCGTCTGCTGTGGTCAATCGATGAAGCTTTTCGTGGAAAACACCGTCGATGCGGCCAAGGAAAAGCATGTGCCGGTGATGGAGCCGGTACCCGGCGGGCTGAAAGTCAAAGTTGGAAGCGTGCCACACCCGATGGAAGAAAAGCATTACATCGAGTGGGTGGAGATCGTTGCAGGGCCGAAAGCCTACCGGCACTTCCTTAAGCCTGGAGAATCGCCGGAGGCCGTATTTGCGGTCGAGGGCCAGTTCACCGCGCGGGAGTACTGCAATCTCCACGGCCTGTGGAAGGCATGACCGGCGCATTATATTAGGAGAGTCCGGATCGGAATGACAGATCATGGTTATTCCGTCCGGACACCTTGTCGTCGATTCTCGAGTTGGGCTCTTCCCTTAAGGGCAGTGACAAATCCGCTGGAAGCGGTTCCCCCGTTTCGCGAAGAAGGAATACGGGACTTCCGGAAGCCATCGACGGCAGCAACTCAGGACTTGCTCCTTGATAACCTCATAAGGATTCTCGATATGGCGAAACCCGAAGACATGTGGCAATGCCAGACCGTCAACTGTGGATACATCTTTGACCCGGATCGTGGAGACCGAAAGGGAAAGATCCCTAAGGGAACACTTTTCACCGAATTGCCGGATGGCTGGAAATGCCCCGTGTGCGGCGCGGGCAAAAAGATGTTCCGACCGCTTGCCGGGCCCGCGTCGACGGCGCATCTCGGAGCGCCATGATCCGCGGCCGGCCATGAAAAGAGAGAAGCCCATGCCTGCACCCAAAGTCTTGATGGCAATGGCGCTGGCAGCGCTGACGTGCCAGATAATGGCTGTGCCCTCGGTCTTAGCTTCGCAGCAACAACCGGTCGCTGGCGACATTCTCTCCGCTATCAAGCTCGAGACGCCCGGCGACGCCTCACATATTCGATACCTCGGTCTCACGGGATCAGGTCAGTTCACTTTGCCACAGGTAAACGCGGACATAGTCGTAGTGGAAATTCTCAACATTTATTGTCCGTTTTGCCAAGGTGCTGCGCCGAGTGTGAACCGCCTTCATCAGCTCGTAGAAACTGATCCCGGACTCAAGGACAAAGTGAAGTTGCTTGGTGTCGGGATCGGGAACACCCCGTACGAGGTTGACTTGTTCCGAGGCAAGTTCCAAGTCACGTTTCCACTGGTCGCGGACCCGGACGCAGAAGTGCAGAAGAGTTCCGAGCAGCGATTCCGAACTCCGACGTTCATAGTGCTCAGAAAGACGGGAAAATCAGAGCTGCAGGTATCAACGGTCCACGTGGGGACGATCGACGACGTGGACGAGTTCCTCCGATCGATCACCGGGCGGTGACTTCTTTTGGAATTGCTAAGAAAGTTGAGGTGAGTGCCATGAGATTCCTGACCCGCATTGTTCCGATCATGGCAGCATTTGCGCTGGTGGTTTGCGGCGCATCGATTGCGGGCTCGCAGCTTGCCCCAGGGAAGGCGTACGACCCCGGTCGGCTGAAAGCTACCGACTCCCAGACCACGCTGAAGGTCGGCGACCCGGCGCCGGATTTCGAGCTTCCATCGATCGCGGGAGAGAAAGTCTCCCTCAGCGGTTTTCGCGGCAAGAACAACGTGGTGCTCTCTTTCGTGCCGGCCGCCTGGACGCCGGTGTGTTCAGAGCAGTGGCCCGGCTACAACGTTGCGGAGGATCTCTTCAAGCAGCATGACGCGGTGCTGCTCGGCATCGCGGTGGATAACATTCCCACGCTTCACGCCTGGGTCAAAGAGATGGGCATGTTGCACTTCCCGGTGATGTCGGATTTCTGGCCTCACGGAGAGGTTTCACACCGTTACGGGGTGCTCCGAACCGACGGGACCAGCGAACGAGCGCTCTTTGTTATCGACAAAAACGGGATTGTCCGCTTCGTGGATGTCTATGACATTAATGAAATGCCGCGACTGGATCGATTGGCCGAGGCGCTCAAGAGGCTACCCAAGTAATGGGGGCGCGCGCCAGAGCCTTGCTGGGGTTTTCTGTACTACTATTCCATGACTTCTTGGCCTGTCGCCAAGATTTCAGAAGAGCTATCCGCAGATGGCGCAGATTACGCAGATAAAGGAGAACTGAGAGAAATGTCTGTGTCCATCTGCGTAATCTGTGGATAAATCTTGTTGGCTGCGGCCGAAGGCTGCGCTGTGGGAGGTGTGGAGCCATGACCGGTCACATAGGGCGAGTCCTGGCGCTTGCAGCGTTACTCGGGCCCGTTGCCGTCGCAGCCGCGGCTGAGGAGCCCCCCGTGAGCGACGCGTCGCAGGAGTGCATATTTTGCCATCAGTCCATCCATCCCGCGATCGTTGACGATTGGAAGCAGAGCCGCCATGCGCGCACGCTCCCCGCTGAAGCCCTCAAGAAACCGAAACTTCAGCGCCGCATTTCCGCGGAAACTGTCCCTGAGGAGCTGGGCGGCGTGGTTGTGGGATGCGCGGAGTGTCACACGCGCAACCCGGCTGCGCACAAAGATACCTTCAAGCACAACGGCTCAAACGTGCATCTTCTCGTGACACCGAAAGACTGTGCGACCTGTCACCCGCAGGAAGCCGAGCAATTCGATCAGAATCTCATGGCTTGGGCGCATACGAATCTCACACGGAACAAGCTGTATCAAAGCCTCGTGAAGGCGGTGAACGGCTCGTCCACATTCAGTGACGGCAAGATCGCCATTGCGGAGCCCGATCCGGTTACCAACGCCGACTCGTGCTACCAGTGCCACGGCACCGCGATCGAAGTGAAAGGCACGGAAAAGCGGGAAACCGACCAGGGTTCGATGGAATTCCCGGTTCTTACGGGTTGGCCGAATCAGGGAGTGGGCCGCATCAACACCGACGGCTCACGGGGCTCGTGTTCGGCATGCCACGGGCGACACCAGTTCTCCATCGAGACTGCAAGGAAGCCATATGCGTGCTCCCAATGCCACAAGGGCCCGGACGTCCCGGCGTACAAGGCCTACGAGGCGAGCAAGCACGGAAATGTCTTCTCCGCGCGAAATGGCGAGTGGAATTTCAAAGAAGTCCCTTGGACTGTGGGCAAGGATTTCAACGCGCCCACGTGCGCCGGGTGCCACGCCAGCCTTGTGGTGAACACCGAAGGCGATACCGTAGCCGAACGGACGCATCGAATGAACGACCGCTTGCCGTGGAGGATACTCGGGCTCATCTACGCGCACCCGCACCCGCTGTCGCCGGACACCTCGGTGATTAAAAACGCGGACGGCATCCAGTTGCCTACAACGCTGGGCGGCGAACTCGCTTCGAAGTTCCTGATCGACAAGGCAGAGATGGATAAGCGCCGCGACACGCTTCACAAGGTTTGTCTGTCGTGCCATACGCTGGATTGGGTCAAGGGCCACTGGGAGCGACTCGACCGTGCCATCGTCACCGCGAACGACTCCACCCGAGCGGCTACTGAGGTGATCCAGCGTGCATGGAAGGAAGGTGTGGCGGACAACAAGGAAAGCCTATTCGACGAGGCTATCGAGAAGCAGTGGGTGGAACACTGGATTTTCTTCGCCAATTCCACACGCTTCGCCTCGGCAATGATGGGAGCGGATTATGGAGTGTTTGACAACGGCCGGTGGTACATGGCCAAAAATCTGCAACAGATGCTCGACCGCTTGAAATTCCTGCTGGCGGCCAAGAAAGTCAAGCCGTGAAACGGTGAGTACCGATGCATTGTCAAGCAGGTAACAATGGCACAATTTCGACGCAGCGGATTTGGTACCAGAAAATCCCCCCTGCCCCCCTTTATCAAAGGGGGGTATGCGGGTCCCCCCTTTAGTAAAGGGGGGACAGGGGGGATTTTGCACGCTGCCCCTATCATTGGTTCCAACGCGCTTTGATGCAAGATTAGATAACCCGTGGAGGAATACTCATGGAAAAAATAACCTGGAAGTGCTCCAATTGCGGTTACACGTTCGACAAGGAAGCTGGTGCTCCGCCTCCGGACACGTGCCCTTCGTGCAAGACCAAGTGCGAGTTTCTCAACGTGTCTTGTTACATCCCGGAGTGCGGCGCAACGGGGCAAGATCCGAGGCTAGGGTGACGCGGCTCTCGTTTTCCGCGCCTAGTAGATCGTTTCGTAAGTAGCGTGTCACCTTGCCAGAGACGAGGCGAGGAATTGAACAACGCGATACGCTTTGTAGGGGCGGGTCTGAGACCCGCCCCTACCCAAGGCCGTGGATGACGACCACGTAAAGGCATTTATGGATCGCTCTACTGGGAACTCGTTGGCCTCGTTGGCAACCACGCCGGCTCATCGCCAGCCTTCCCCGTGTTCCGAAGGAACACCTGACAATAGCCGGTCGATTCATCGCCGGGAACGGGTATTTTAGAGAACTGGGAGTCCTGAAGGGACGACCGAGACGCACCAGAGAGCGGAATCATCAATGAAAGTACTTGGTATTTACGGAAGCCCTCGCAAGGGCGGTAATAGCGATCAACTTCTGGACGAGGCGCTCAGAGGGGCCCGCGAGGCCGGCGCTGAGGTATCGAGCGTTCGGTGTGCGGATCTCCGCATGAGCGGGTGCCTCGAATGTGGCGGGTGCGACAATACCGGTCAATGCGTCGTGCAAGACGATATGCAAACGGTCTATCCCCAACTGGAAGAAGCCGACGCGATCATCCTCGCGTCTCCAATGTTTTTCTATAATGTGTCATCTCAGGCCAAGGCGCTCATCGACCGGTCTCAGGCTATGTGGAATCGGCGAATGCTCCGAAAAACCAAAGAGCAGCGCAAGACCTACGACAGCGGAAACGGGTACCTTCTCGCTGTGGGCGCCACAAAGGGAAAGAACCTTTTCGACGGCGCCGAGCTGGTGGCGAAGTACTTTTTCGACGCTCTCGATATGAGCTACGAAGGCGGTGTCTTCATACGTTCCGTCGAGGGAAAGGGCGATATCGCAAAAAAGTCCGACGCTCTCCAACAGGCGTTCGAACTCGGTCGCCGAGTGGTGAAGGAATTCGCCGGCAAGAAAGACCCGACTACAACCGGGGCAGAGAAATGAATGGGGGACCGAATGCCCCAACGTAGATCTTACAAAACAGGCGCGGAGAGGAGAGACTCTGTCGGAAATCGGGAGGACTCAAACCTCGTGGCACGTCAGACCCTGGATCGCGTTCCTGCAACCCTCACCCCGTCCCTCTCCCAAGGGGAGAGGGAGGCGTGTGGAGCCAATTCCCGGTCCCCTCTCCCTGAGGGAGAGGGGCAGGGGGAGGGGGTAGTCCCGTTGAGATGGCCCCCTTTGAATGGGTTTTGAGGAAGCCTCAAGATCCCACAACCCCTTACTAATTGACGGAGGAAGCTCATGCAGAAGTACGTTTGTGAGGTATGTGGCTACGTCTATGATCCCGCGATCGGAGATCCTGATGGCGGAGTGCCTTCGGGCACGCCATTCGACAAGTTGCCGGAGGACTGGGTATGCCCAGTGTGCGGGGCAGCCAAGGATAACTTTTCGCCCGAGTAATACCAATGACCTTTCAAAAAGGTGATATTGGCGAGCGGCCGGTATGGCTCCGAAGCGAAGTCAGGCCTGCCGCCCGAAGCGGAGGAGGCATACGGCCGCCTCACAGATTGGACTGAGCATTGGTATACGAGATCTCGGGCCGACGACTACGGAGGAACAAGCTTAACGGAGGATAAGATTGCGGACTATTGTGAAACTGAAAGAAGGCATTCATTGGGTCGGTGCGGTTGACTGGAGCGTTCGTGACTTCCACGGATATTCGACCCCAAAAGGCACGACCTATAATGCCTTCCTCATCCTGGACGACAAGATAGCTCTCTTTGACACCGTGAAGAACGGTTTCAAAGGCGACCTCTTGCACAACATCTACAAAGTGGTAGAGCCCACCAAGATCGATTACATCGTCGTAAACCACGTTGAACCTGACCACAGCGGTTCGCTGACGGACCTGGTAGACCTGATCAAGCCGGAAAAGATCTTCTGTTCCACACGCGGGAAGAAGGCCCTCGTCGACCACTTCCACAAGGAAAATTGGCCGTACGAAGTCGTCGAGACCGGTCAGGAGATCACTCTTGGCAAGCGCACCATTCAATTTATCGAGACCCGGATGCTCCACTGGCCGGACAGCATGTTTTCTTACGTAAAGGAAGACAACTTGCTCATTTCCAGCGACGCGTTCGGGCAGCACTGGGCGACGGCCGAGCGTTTCAACGACCAGGTGGACGGCTCCGAGCTTCTTCAGCATGCGGCGAAGTACTACGCCAACATCCTGTTGCCGTATTCGTCCCTTATTCAGAGACTGCTTGCGGACGTTCAAAAGCTCGACCTCAAGCTGGATATGATCTGTCCCGACCACGGACTCTTGTGGCGCGACAATCCTCTTCAGATCGGCCAGGCGTACGACGAGTGGAGCAAGCAGGCGCCCAAACCCAAGGCTCTCGTAGTCTATGACACCATGTGGCACAGCACCGAATGGATGGCCAAGGCCGTCGTGGACGGGCTGGCCGATGAGGGCATCAGCGTACAACTCATGGACCTCGCGGTCACTCATCGGAGTGACGTGGTCGCGCAGGCGCTCGATGCCAAGGCGCTGATCTTTGGTTCGTCCACACTGAACAACGGAATGATGCCGCGTATGGCGGATATGCTCTGTTATCTGAAAGGCCTGAAGCCGCAAAACAAGATCGGTGCGGCGTTCGGCTCTTACGGCTGGAGTGGCGAGGCCGTTAAGCTCATCACTCAGGAACTCGAGAACATGAAGATCAAAGTGGTCCATCCGGGCGTGCGTCTGACGTACGTTCCGGACCACGGCGGACTCCGGGAGTGCACCGAACTCGGCCGCCAGGTGGCACGGGCCATCAAGGAGCCATAACAGCGGGGTTTGCCCGCTGGTTCGGGAGGCTGTCTCAAACCTGAGAGACTGTTGATAATCGTCGCATGATTCGACCAGGAATAGGGCTGTGCACCCCTCGCCCCGGCCCTCTCCCAGTGGGAGAGGGTGGCGTTCAAAGCAGTTTTCCGGTCCCCTCTCCCTGAGGGAGAGGGCTAGGGTGAGGGGGCAATGCTGTTACGATGGCACCCTTTGAATGGGTTTTGAGACAGTTTCCTGGGGCCGCGGCCTCAGACCGGCCCTGTGTGCATGGGGAAGTTCAGTGAAAGACGCCCTCATGACGGATGACAAGACGGGAGGCCGACAGCTCAAGAAGACCGTCCTCCGCTTCCTTGACTCCGATGATTTCGAGGCTGCTTTTCCGCAGCTCGAGCAACTGCCGCCGAGACGCGCCATAAATCCCATTCTGGGCTTTCTCTGCGCGGACAAGGAGCTGGTGCGCTGGAGAGCTGTGACTGCCACCGGCGCCGTGGTTGCGCGGCTTGCTGCAGAGGATCGGGAGGCCGCACGCGAAATCGTCCGGCGACTTATGTGGAGTCTCAACGAAGAATCGGGCGGCATCGGCTGGGGAGCCCCGGAGGCCATGGCGGAGATAATGGCCCGCGACGAGGGGCTCGCCGGGGAATATGCCGCTATCCTGGCGTCATATCTAAACCCGCAGGGTAATTACCTCACCCATGCGCTTCTCCAACGAGGAGTGCTCTGGGGTTTAGTTCGGTTGGCAAGTTTGGCGCCGGATCTAGTCAAGAACGTGACGCCTCATCTGCGACGCCTCTTGGAATCGCAGGATGCAGGCGTGCGAGGACTCGGGGCCACGGCCTTGGGATTACTCGACGACACAGACCTGCGAGGCGATCTGGAGCCGCTCTTGCAGGATGAAGCGCAAGTCAGAGTCTACGACGGTAAACGAGTGACTTCCAGGACTGTTGGAGAGATGGCCGCGGAAGCGCTCGAAAGACATAAGAGCAAGGAGTGACGCCAATGTGGCGCCAATCAAGTAACAGTGGGCTGAATTCTGGGCAGGGGGCTTCGGGATACAAAATCCCCCCTAACCTCCCTTTATCAAAGGGGGGGATTCGTACCTCCGCTATCATGTCAGTCGGGGAACTCGTGCGGCTTCATTCTTCGGCTATAGGGAGCCCCGGGCATACCCCCCTTTCCTAAAGGGGGGCAGGGGGGATTTTAATCTTCCGATGCGTCTGACTTAGCCGCGCATCGGCCTTGGGGAGGAGGCGATTGGGACAGCGCAATCAATTCGTACCAAGATCTGCAACATTAGGCGATCTTGTGCAAGAGGTGACAGAAAGGTCGCCCTCTACAATGGTGCGAATTTCTATATATGAGTTGCCAAAAAACGTGACCTTGAACTGAGGCAGCGCTCCGAGACATTGGTAGGGCCCGGCGTCTCTGCCGGGCCGACCTAGTTGATTTAGTTGATCATAATCCGCCGGCACGGAGGTCGGCGGCTACCAGTTTCCGGAGTACGGTCTAGATAATCGGCCACGTTCTTGGCGCCCACAATGTTGATGCAAGTTGAACTCGAGGTTGCGGACCGCCAAAGTCCATCTCGAGCAAGCGGGCAATTGGTGAACATATATTGACGTTGTGTTGAAAGGAGTAACCGCTGATGGATGCACTGTTTCTTTCTCGACTACAGTTCGCAGTGGCCACGCTTTTTCATTTTATCTTCGTCCCGCTCACGCTGGGTCTCGTGGTGCTCGTGGCAATCATGGAGACGCGGTACGTGCAGACCGGTGACGAAGAATACAAACGCATGGCCAAGTTCTGGGGCAAGATCTTCGTCATCAACTTCGTCGTGGGAGTCGTGACCGGGCTGACGCTGGAATTCCAGTTCGGAACCAACTGGGCGGGCTACAGCCGGTACGTTGGGGACATTTTCGGGTCGCTCCTTGCCATTGAGGCGACGGTGAGCTTCTTCCTGGAGTCGACCTTCATCGGAATCTGGCTGTTCGGGTGGAAGAGGCTGTCGCCGAAGGTGCATTGTCTCGCCATATGGCTCGTTGCACTTGCGTCGAACATATCGGCGTACTGGATTCTCACCGCGAATTCATGGATGCAAAACCCAGTGGGATACGTAATTCGGGGCGGCCGCGCGGAGCTTCAAGACTTCTGGGCGGTAATCACACAGCCGTATGCGATCCTTATGTTCTTCCACGTGATTGCCGCGGCGTATATTCTCGCGGGCTTCTTCGTGCTCGGCGTGAGCGCATACCACATTCTCCGGAAACAAAACGTAGCATTCTTTACGCGGTCGTTCCGCATGGCCGCGCTGTTCACTGTGATCTTCGCGCTCAGTGAGATTGTCATCGGCGACGTGCACGGAAAACTAATGGCCAGGACGCAGCCGACAAAGCTGGCGGCCATGGAAGCCGTATGGGATACGGTCAAAGGCGCGCCATTCTATATGATGCTTATCCCTAATGAAAAGAACGAGCGTAATACGGTGGAAGCGCTCGCCATACCCAAGTTCCTCAGTTGGCTGGCTCTCGATAGCTGGGACGCAGAGATTAAAGGGCTCAAGGAGTGGCCCGCCGCGGACAGACCGCCGGTGACGCTCACATTTCTGTCGTTCAGGATTATGGTGGGACTTGGGTTCCTGTTCGCGCTCGTGTCCATTTTGACGTGGCTCAGGCGCAACAAGCTCGAACAAAGCCCTACGCTGCTACGCCTGCTCATCTGGATGATCCCGCTGCCGTACCTTGCGGCCGCGTTCGGCTGGGTGGTTACCGAGGTGGGCCGTCAGCCGTGGATAGTGTACGGCGTCATGAAGACCGCGGACGCTGTGTCTCCTATCGCAACGTATCAGGTGGCGATTTCTCTGGCGGCTTTCATCGTTGTGTACTCGTTGTTGGGCATCGCATGCTTCTATCTCATCATAAAGCACGCCCGCAGAGGGCCTCAACCGCTGCCGCAGGCGTAAATAGGGAGGAGGTGTGTGATGCTGGAAACGATCTGGTTTGTTCTCTGGGGCGTGTTGTGGGCGGTCTACTTCATGCTGGACGGCTTCGACCTTGGACTTGGGACTCTCAACCCCTTCATTGCCCGATCGGATGAAGACAAGCGCGTCGCGTACAATTCAATGGGGCCATTTTGGGACGGCAACGAAGTATGGCTTATCACCGCCGGCGGCGTGACCTTCGCTGCGTTTCCCACCACGTACGCGGTGATGTTCAGTTCACTCTATTCGCCGCTTCTGCTGATACTCTTCGGCTTGATCATCCGCGCGGTCTCGTTTGAGTTCCGCGGCAAGGTGGACAGCCCCGCGTGGCGCAGACTGTGGGATACCTGTCATTTCGTGGGGAGTTTCGGACCAGCGCTGCTGTTCGGCGTGGCGTTCGCCAACATCTTTCAGGGAATACCCATCGACGGGAAGGGAATGCTCCAGGGCAATCTCCTGAGCCTCCTCAACCCGTACGGCATCCTGGGCGGCGTGCTGTTCGTGCTGCTGTTTGTGGTGCACGGCGCGCTCTGGCTTGCGATCAAGTCCGATGGAGACCTCCACGAGCGCGCGGGCGCTGTCGCGGGCAAGCTCTGGTGGGCGCTCCTCGTCGTCGCGGTGATCTTCCTTGTCGCCACGTGGTTTGCGACGAAGCTCTACCTGAACTACCTCACGCATCTCGTGCTGTTCGTCATCCCGTCGCTGGCCGTTGCAGCGCTGCTGGCAGTGAAGGTCTTTGTCGTCGGCAAGTCGTGGTGGAAGGCATGGTTTGCGTCGAGCCTGACCATTGTTGCTGCGACGCTCTTCGGAGTGGTGGGCCTCTTCCCGAACTTGCTGCCGTCGAGCCTCGATCCAGCGTTCAGCATGACCGTGTTCAATTCCGCATCGAGTCCTATGACGCTGAAGATCATGCTCGCGGTGGCGTTGATCTTTGTGCCGATCGTGATCGCATATCAGGTGTGGGGCTACTACGTGTTTAAGGATAAGATCACCGACGAAGATCTCGCATCGGAAGAGGCTTATTGATCGAGAATATGACCTTTTGGTATGCAGTTTTGCGTGGAGATGGAAGATTTTTTTACCACAGAGCACGCGCAGGGCACAGAGAGGAGGTATGGGGGCACGTCCGTGCGCCCATACCCTCCGCGATCTCTGTGGTCTCTGTGGTGACAAATATCTTTCTTTCTCGCCGCCAGTATCCCAGCGTAAGTGAATGGTTACACCTTTTGCTACATCGAAGGAGACAAGCATGGAAAAATGGAAATCGGTCGACGAAATACTGGACTTTGCAATTGGGAACGAAGAAGAAGCGGCCGCGTTCTACACCGGCCTGGCAAGTCGCATGGAACGCCCATGGATGAGCAAGATATTCAAAGGGTTCGCTCAGGAGGAAATGGGCCACAAGCGCAAGCTGCTTGAGGTGAAAGCGGGTAAGCTCCTCATCAAGTCGCAGGACAAGGTGCTGGATCTCAAGATCGGCGACTACCTGGTCGATGCAAAGGTCAGCGATGCGATGGACTATCAGGATGCGCTCATTGTAGCGATGAAGAAGGAAAAGAAGGCGTTCAAGATGTATACTGACCTCGCCGACGCAGTCGACCACGAAGGGCTGAGAAACACGTTTTTGGCGCTCGCACAGGAAGAGGCGAAACATAAACTGCGTTTCGAGGTGGAGTACGACGATTACGTCATGACGGAGAATTAGGGAATCGACCGGCAAGGATGCCGGTGCCACTATCGGACAAGCATTGGTGGGACAGGCGTCTCGCCTGTCGATTGACGGGTGATATCCAAGAGCCAGGACAGGCAAGATGCCTGTCCCACCATGAAGACCTTCCGGTCGGAGATTGCTTCGTCGCTCCGCTCCGCGCAATGACAACTACTGGCAATGTCATTGCGAGCGAAGCGAAGCAATCTCCGCGTACGAAGACAGACGACCCTGTTTTCTCCAATAGAGTACTGTCAGACGTTGCCTTCTCGTGTCGGCCTCAACGGGTTCGGGGGTGCTCAATCGAATGAAAAAGAAGCTCATTCTGGCCGGGGTGTTCCTCGGCGGCTTGATTCTCGTGCTGGTCTATATTCAGGGCGGGTTCCATTCCAAGGTGCCTGCGGGCCGCACGCCCGTCCCTGCGGAAAAGCAAGCGGTTCCGAAGACCGTCAAAGTGGAAACCGCGCGCAGTACGAGCACGGTCACGGCCTCCGGCACGGTGACGTCGCGGGAAACGGCCCGGATTGCCTCACGCACCCAAGGCTATGTGGTCGAGATCAATGCAGAGGCCGGCGACACGGTGAAGAAGGGGCAGCCTCTGCTCCGGATTGACAACAAGGAGATGGCCGAACGGGAAGCTCAGGCGAAAGCCGCGCTGGAAAGCGCCGTGGCTGAGCTGATCAAAGCAGAGAAGGATTACGAACGATACAAGGTCCTCTTCGAGAAAGAATCCATCGCTCGTAAGGAATTCGACGACGCGACCGCGCGGTACGAGACTGCGAAGGCCGCGGAGCGCCGGGCAGCAGCAGCCCTGGACGAAGCCCGCACCATGCTTTCATTTGGCACCGTGACAGCACCCTTCGACGGAGTTGTCGCGTCGCGGGAAGTAAACCTTGGCGACCTGGTGAATCCCGGTGCACCGCTGTTCAGGGTGTACATGCCGGGCGGAGTGGAGCTGGTGGTTCCCGTGGGCGAACAGTATGCGGCAAATCTCAAGGAAGGGACCGCCGTTACGGTAAAGGTGCCGTCCATCCAGCTGGATCAGCGGTCCACCATCCGTGAAGTGGTACCGCAGCGGGACGAGCGGACGCGCACCATCACCGTGAAGGCGCCGATTAAGGAAGCTCCGGGCCTCAATCCGGGGCTGTATGGCACGCTCACCTTCGATACGCAGACCGCCGAAGTCGTGATGGTCCCGCGCAAGGCAGTGAAGATTGTGGGCCAGCTCGAAACGGCCCGTGTGTTCGAGGACGCCACGGTCAAGATCCGCAATGTGAAAACCGGACGCACCTCCGGCGACATGGTGGAAATCCTGTCAGGGCTGAACGCGGGGGAGGAGTTGGTCGTCGATTAGGATTGACCCGCCAGTTCCTCTTTCCCACCGGCGACAAGCGTTATGTACTTGTACGTTAGCCAGTAGTAACAGATCCCGGCGGCGAGTCCGGAAACATTAAAGAAGACGTCCCAACCCAGGGAGCCCGTATCTCCATGTATTTCCCAAAGGATGATGATCACGGGAACTGAAGAAACGATACTAGCGATGACAAACAGCACCAGGACCTTGATTCCGATGGGCCAGGTCAGACAGATCATCCTGCCGATAAAATCCGCGTTGTCTCCTCTCTTGTTGGCCCTGTAGCACAAAACCGTTCCGCCGATGGTGACAACCGCCCCCAAAGCGTCCAGCGCCAAGTTCACAATGGTGAACTGCTGACCCGCGTACGACGCCAGCACGATGCCTATGGTCATCAGGACAGTGAATGCCATGTAATACTTGAACCGCTCCCTCTCACCGACCCGCCCCTCTCGGAAATCCTCCGCCAATGCGGACACCTTCCACCAGTACATGTGACCATCCCTCCAAGATTCCAATGGGCAATGCGGCTGAGAGCTGGGGGTCAGCCGCAATCAAAGAGCGCCGCCTGGATTGGTAAGGGCCGACCCGCGCGTCGGCCCGGCTTTCCGCGCGCATGCCATGCGCCTCTACAGTAACGGTCGGCATCCTTGGCGGTCCTGAGCTGGTGGCCGGCAGAGACGCCGGCCCCACTAATTTCCGCGATGCGCTGGTATGCGGTGACCAAGGGGAACCGCATCGTTCGAGGTCTCTTCTCGGCAGATGCGGTTCGCCGGACTCACCGCATCCTACGCCAATCCACGCCTCGGCTGAATGGTAATGGTTCACCGAGACATCGAGTTGCACCGGATGGGGTCGGTTCGTGAAGAGTCCCCATCCCCCAGCCCATTCCCCAAGTATGAAGAAGGGGAGCGGTGGAAGCCCCCTCGCCATCCTTGGAGAGGGGGTTGGGGGGTGAGGACGGTCGCCCTCCCAGTGAACGATTACGCTGAATGAGATGACTTTCAAGCAAATGCTCTCACTTGCTCTTCAAGAACGCCGTGTAATGCCTGGCCGTCTCTTCCGGCCGCTCCATCATCGGCAGGTGTCCGCAGTCTTTCATGATCACCGCGGTGCAATTCGCCAGGCCCTTTTCAAAGGGCTTCACCGATGACACGTGCAGGAGCCGGTCTTGGTCACCCCACAGTACGAGCGTTCGGGCCTTGATCTTGGGCAGGTCTGGCTCCAGCGCGCCCCGCTCGGCCGAGATTTGCTTACCGATTCTCTGGTTGCTGGGTCTGTGCCTTAAGGCTTCATCGACCAGAAGCTTCTTGGCGAATCCGGGGATTTCCGGCGGCGCGACAAAGGCAAATTTGAGCAGCCGGTCGAGGTCTTCCACTGACCCCACGATGAGCGGGTTCGGCTGGCCCTTGGCGAGGATCTTCCCCAATTCGCTGTCCTCCGGGGACTTTACGCCCGTTGCGTTAAAAAGCCCGAGCGTGATCACCTTTTCGGGAAACATGACCGCGTATCGGCCCGCGATGTGACCGCCCATCGAATTGCCCACAATATGGAACTTCTTGAGACCGATCGCGCTTACGAACTGGTCCAGCCTCTTGGCTTGGTCCACCGCGCCGTAAGATGCGTTTTCAAGGTAGGTGCTGTCCCCGAAGCCTGGCAAATCCGGTGCCACCACGTGGTACGCCGGGGTGATCGACTTGGCGAAGCGCGTCCAATTGTCCTTGTTGGCCGAAAAACCGTGGACCATGAGGATCGTCTCGCCTTTTCCGCCTTCGAGGTAGACGATCTCGTGGTCGCCAACGCGGACGCTCTTGTCCTGGAGCCCCGCGGCTTTCCGGTCCGATTGCCTGGCCCACTTGACGAGCAGGTCCGGAAGAACAAGATAGAGCGCCACCGCGAGAGCCGCTGCGGCCGCCAATACCACCGCGAGTTTCTTCTTCATGCTGCGCCGCCCCCATGATGCGTTGGTGAGTTCAGACAATGTGTCAGAACAGAGCTGAATTCTCAACGGGAATTGTGGTGCGGGGACAAAAGAGCCTTTACCACAGGGAGCACACCGTAGCCTCAGGCCGCAACCAACACAATCTATCCACAGATTACGCAGATGGACACAGATTTTTCTCTCAGTTCTTTTCTATCTGCGTAATCTGCGTAATCTGCGGATAGCTCTTCTGAATTGTTGACAACAAGGCAAGAAGTCAAGGAATAGTCTTGCTCTGCGCTCTCCGCGTCCTGTGCGGTGAGATCTTGCTCTTCTTCTTCTCCGGCACGCGGATCAAAGAAAAGGCCGGATGCTTCATCAACATCCGGCCTCAGTTTGCCGCGGCAGGCCTTGCGGGCTGCCTCCTTCCTCTTGTCCCGGTGCGCCCCTGGTTTGGTGTGGGCCAGCATCACCGGAACAAGGAAGTTCCTCGGTCCATGTTTGTTTCTTCCGCGTCGCCGGTTCACTTTGCGCCTCCTTTTGACCGTTCTCATGGTACCGGTCCTTTTCTATAGGGTCCAACGGTTTAGCATGTCCGTGCGAGGGAGTCACACTGCTGGACAAGCCAGCAGTGGCACCCGTAAGTCAACACGTCACTACGTTCAAGACCTGCTACGGCTACTGCTTCGGTCTGATCTTCTGCTCCAGTGCACCCAGAATGTTTGCCAGAAACGTCCTGGCCTCACTGGACGACTTCGACGCGACCTCTTCCACCACGCCGGCCATGTCCTTGATCTTGGTTTGTGCGTCTTCGCTGAATGGCTCCAGCATCTTCGCCACTGCATCCTTGCTCTTCCCAAGCCCTTCCAGAGCCTCTTCGATCAGTGCACGCGGGCCGGAAGACGCGCCTGACGTCCCTGCGGCAGGCTTCCAATCGGTTACGGGTTCAAACTTTTTCCGCCAAAGCTCTGACTCAGTCTTCTTCTCATTCATCGCATGCCACCTCCCCGGTCCACGCGAGGACCCGCCTCGTCATTTTGCATGATCTCGCTATTGAAGGCCAACTGAATTATCTGTGCTCAGGAAAAACTAACACAACGGGTAAACGAACTGTTCTTGCCTTACACTCCCCTGGGTCTTTACATTCGGACATTTCAGGCAGCGCGAAGTTTCGTGAAGCGGCAATACGCAAGCAAAGGCGATCAAGAAGAACGATATTTGCTCAAACGCTTGTCAGATAACCGGAATGCGGCCGTCACCCGGGACTCGATCCGGGGTCCAGACTCGGATAGGGGGTAGGAACAGCCGGTTACCCGGCCGCTCCTCCCTCCGAACCGTACGTGCGGATCTCCCGCATACGGCTCTCCAGTCGGTGGTTCACCGCCAAGCGGATCGACAGGCCGCGGCATG
>Ga0172371_10001417_pt1 | contig 38030 bp, 38 predicted proteins | sample Lak12m_FD_114543 | JGI IMG/M metagenome (GOLD analysis project Ga0172371, IMG submission 114543) | Freshwater microbial communities from Kabuno Bay, South-Kivu, Congo - kab_022012_12m | ecosystem: Environmental > Aquatic > Freshwater > Lake | place: Democratic Republic of the Congo: South-Kivu... | reverse complement strand
TCCTCATCCGCCGCCTCAACTTGGTGGTGTCACTGGTGGAGGAGGAGTCGGCGCCGGATTTGAACATGCGCCTGTATTAAATGCAGTACACGAAGTGCAGCTTAATGTTCATTGGCTATATCAAAAATTTCCACAGGTATATCCGCTGAGATTAGTATTGTCACATATTTCACCGCTATCTATGTTTCCGTCTCCACAGAAAGGTACGGGACAGGCTGGATCGACCGGGTCACAGATAAGCACTCCAGAGATATTTGTTCCTGTCGTACAGATACTATCCGTACAATCACAGGCATCACCATAATTCACTATATTACTATTGTATTCTGCTCTCGTATAGGAGAATCATCCTCCTATTCATCATATTGTCCATCAGGAGAATACGATATCGTAATATTTGTTGTCGGTGATAAGATGAATGCACATAACATTTCCTATCATATCCAACGGTCATGAATATCATCCTCACCATATGGTGTTGTATCGGGTATCGAAAGTCAGTATGTCTTTTTTGTCACAAGTTCCGAAAGCCCGTTCGGTGTCTGCAGGGCTTGTATTTCCTGCTCAGTCATAGACGGATTCGAGATAGGCATTGTATATTCATTGTGAATCTTGTCTTGTAAGACAGACACTGCTTGTTATACAATCCTGATTAGCAGGATCCGTTCGATCAGCATAATCTGTTTTTTCGAAATAGACGCTTGGTCAGACAGGGGAGATATAATTACTATTTTCCTGTCCGGAATTCATCACCAACGGACAATTATCCACGGGATCATTCACTCCGTCTTTATCGGTATCCACTGGTTTGGCTTCAACTTTTACCATTAGATTTGTTTTGGCTATCGTGTCTTGGATGTAGAGACGGTCGTCGCTTTCTAGGATAGATTCCAAATTGATGTCGCCAACAAAATTATCATCTATTTTGAGTGTCAATGTAACACTACCGTTATCCCCTGCTGCCAAAGGAGATATGTTGTAGCTGGTCACTTGTTTTCCGCCGTTGCCGCACCCGTTGATAGCATAATCGTTAACATCCATATCAAACAATGCGGTATTGAGATTTCTTCGGAAGTTTCCCATGAAGGCATCATAGATATACGCGGATATCCGAGAAATGAAACTTTTTCCTCGCAATGGCATCGGATACGGATTGTTACTTGGGACCGTTTGATTATAGAGGTCATAATCGTGTTCCGGTGATAGGAGATACTCCGCAAATGATGCTCGTCAGTTGTTTGTCGCTCGTGTATTTAGCGTAGTGTAATAGGGTCCTGTAGTGTTGTCAGAAAGTTGTTTGAAACAATAATCGTTGCCGTCAAATGTTGATCACTTTATCATAGGAAATCCTGTCGGACTTTGGATGGTGAATATTCCGGGTTGATCAAAAAGAGAAAGATCGAGGATTGAGGTGGGATTGACTCAAACGTTTGTATAATCGATCCTTATATCGATAGCGTCTCCTGCATGGATGGGATATGGCGTGTCAATCGCCATTCCAAATTTAATTTCTATTTTTTGGTATTGATTCAATCGGTTGGTGTTGAGATCGTCTTCGACATTGCTGGTATTTACGAATTTCTGATCCAAAAAATCAAGAAGTACTGGATCGGTAACATTATATGATCGTAATCGATTATAGTCTATCTTACTGGAAGCATTGTCCAATGCTGTAAGAAGAACAATTTCATTAGGTATATCTCCAGCCATCTTTCCTGGTCGTGATATATCTCGCTGATGTCTCAAAGAAAAGCTTTTCAACGTATTCTTTACACTAAGTAATTCAGCAATGGGGAATTTTGTAAGTTTATTGAATCCATAGTCAATGCTTTGGAGGCTAGTGAGTGCATTCAATTTGATCATATTCGTCAATTGATTATCAGAGAGATTCAATCATATTAAACTATATATTCCATCTATATACGGTGCGTTGGTGAGATAATTATACGACATATCGAGATACAATAATGTATTATTGCTTCAGAAGTTTGAAAATGTTGCCGGTATAACTTTTATTAGGTTATGAGCGAGATTAAGAGAAATCAATGTCGTCCAAAGATCTCCAATATAAATAACTGTTTTTTCGTTTATGAGATTTTTTGAAAGATCGAGATTTTCAAGGGATGTGAGATTTTTAATATTTGATGGGACTTTTTGTATGATATTATGTCCAAGATAGAGTGAGATCAGTGAATCGCTACCTGGAGTGGTGATAGGAAGAAAATCATTTATCTTGTTATATGAAAGATTGAGAGAAATCATAACATTGGCAAGTTTGAGATAAGAATCAGGTATTTTAGATATGTTATTGTGATCTAGATATAGAGAAACCAAAGAAGTGCCTCCCGCAGCGGTGATGGTTGTAAAGTCGGTGATCTGATTGTATCCTAAATTAAGATGGGTTATGGAACCGCTGATATTAGGATAGCCTAAGGGTATTTCTGTAATATTATTATGACTTAAATCGATATTTTTTATATTTTTGAGATATACTAAGGAATCAAATCATCCCACATCTCAGAGCTGATTATACGAAGCGTTGAAGGTCAAAAGGTAGGTGAGTGATCATGATGGTATAGGATCGATAGTAGAAATCGTATTATATGAAATGTCTATACCTATCAATTCACTAAGATATTGGATATTCGAAGTGATATTTCCTACGAGATTATTATTGCTGAGATTGATATGCGTGACATGTCCAGGTGTTCCGCAGACCACTCCGTTCCAGCTACAGACATTTGTAGTCAATCATCGATTGGTATTATTCGTCCGATTTTGTCCATCAGTACTATTGTAGATATCTACCAATCATCAACATTCTTGTTGCGGTATTTGTGTGACGGTATTACAGAAAGTCACTGGATTTATATATGATGGTCCTGCAGCGCTTGCGTGATATTGTGTATGATACAATGCGCCGAAAAACCCTACGAAAAAAACGATCATGTTTATGACGGCGAAAGATCCAAAGAGTCCGTAAATATAATGGCGCTTATAAGTTTTTACATGTTTACAAAAACAGCAGTACGGTTTTTTCATACATTTCTGGAAGTGAATAAAATATTTGGAAATGGACATATTCATAACAAAAAATAAATTCCTTATATATAGTATATCCAGAATTTTTTATTTTGCAAAATTTCGAGGACTTTTTATATATTGATAAATAGATAACTTTATATAAAAATTCGCAATCCGTTAATTCGTAATTCTTTAATTTGTTAGTTATTGTAAAAATGTATCAACCCTCAGACGAATTACTTAAAAAATACGCTGACGTACTGGTAAAATTTGCCCTCCGATCGTGAGAATGAGTGAAAAAAGATGATGTCGTTTTCGTACAGATTCCAGAATGTGCAAAAGCATTTTACTTGCCACTACAGAAATCAATTCTCGAAGCGGGTGCTCATCCTATCATGGAATATTTGCCAGACGGCGTAGCCAAACATTTTTTCGACCATGCGAACGATGATCAGATTGTCTTCTATCCGAACCATTTATTACACGGAAAAGTAGAACAGATGACTCATGTGATTTCCATTATCGCAGAAGTGGATAAATATGAACTCAAAGATATCGATCCCAAAAAATTAGCGGCGAGAATGCATTCACGCAAGGAATATAAAGAGAAACGTATGAAAAAAGAGATGGACGGAAAGATGACGCGAACACTGTGATTGTACGGTACGCAAGCGATGGCTGATGAAGCAAAGATGTCACTCGAAGAATATCGACAAGAAATAATTACCGCATGTTATTTAGACAAAGAAGATCCCATCGCTGAATGGAAAAAAACGTTTGAAGCGACAGAAAATATAAAAAAGACGCTCGATGATTTGCCGATAGAATATCTTCATGTACAATGAGAAGATGCTGATTTACATATAAAAATCTGAACCAATAGACAACGATTATGCTGATCTTGACGTAATATTCCTTCATTCGAGATTTTCACATCACCTGATCGAAGAGAGACCAATGGCCGAATAAGATTCAACCAACCGCTCTATTATTATGGACAGATCATCACCGGTATTTATCTCAAATTTGAGGATTGAGTGATTGTTGCTTTCGATGCATCAGAAAATAAAAAAGGATTGGAAGAGATGATAAAAACTCCCAATATGAATAAGGTCTGAGAATTTTCTTTGACGGATGGAAGATTTTCTCATATCACCAAATTTATGGGAGAGACTTTGTATGACGAAAATGTTTGAGGTCCACAAGGCAATACGCATATCGCTGTAGGAAGCGCCTTCAATGATGCATTCAAAGGCGATGCAGGTGTATTGACCGAAAAAGATTTAGAGGAACTTGGATTGAACCAATGTTCAGGACATACCGATATCGTATCCACAGCAAGAAGAACCGTTACGGCGACATTGTCCGATGGTACACAAAAAGTTATCTACCAAAACGGACAGTTTACGATATAAAATTCAGAATTCAGAATGCAAAGTTCAGAATTGATAATATAGAATTGAAAATTGGAAATAGAAAATTATAAACAAATATTCTACATTCTAAATTTTAAATTCTGCATCCATAAAAATGGCAAGTAGAACAAACAAACAAGGGATTGCGAAAAAGAAATCCCAACAACAGAAAGCGGCTTCTAGATTGAGAGGAGCTAAGAGATTTGAATATCCAAAAAGAAAACTCACTATGGAAGAGGCAAAAGATCTTGGTGTAGTTGGAGTAGTAAAAAATCCTAAAGGTCGTGATTATACTCGATTCCTTAGAGGAAGAAAAATCTGTTGGGAAACAAGATTAAGAACAGATCCAGACGGATATAGATTTATCAGAACACCCGCAGGGGGAACCGAAGTTGTTGATGCTCCTCAATCAGGACGGACGAGAGGAAAACTCAGAAAAGCAACTATGATGAAACGTTAAATTGCTTCGCGTAATAAGCTTCACGTAATTTACCTTTGGTGTAATTCGCTCGTTCCTCTCGCGTATATTAATTGATAAATATACGCCTGTAGGGCAAATTATCAATTACGTACGAAGTACGAATTACGTCATAAAATGGAAATCATTCATGGAAAATAATATGTGCATGTTAGTAAGTCTACCGATATCCGGTAGTTTTTTTTGACAAAAAAAACTTTTTAACTACAATAGATATATGGTATAGAATTATTAATTCTTAACGGAAATCATATGCCGATTATACCAGAAACACAAACAGTAAATAATTATCCAAACGAACCAATCGTTATTACGAGACAGAATTGAATTTTTTCTATAGTGGAAAAAGAATTTTTTTCTATTCCGTTTTCTATCAGGATGGTATCATTTTCCTTATTCTTATTTCTCTTATGACGAGGACTCGGAGCTGATGTATTCTTTTCTATTTATATAGAAGATATCGTAAACAATATACTTCGAGTATCAATAATTTGAGCAATATTATCTCTAGGAAAAATGTTGTTTTCCATCCCTGTCGGAGAAATAGATGATCACGTAGATTTGAAATCAGTATTGTTTTTGAGTAAATGAGTATATATAATCACCTGACTTTTATACTTCCTTGCGGGGATTTTCAGTTCACCGGTGATATTAGTTATAGCAGTTATTCTCAATGGTTTAGCAACTGCGACATTACTGACGACTTATCAAGCGTTCATCCGTAAACATAGCAAAAAACACACAAGAGGAGCGGTGTTTGGATTGTATTTTTCTGCTGCTAATCTTGCATACGTTATTTGAGCATTAATTGCTGCAGCGCTTGTTGGGTATGTGGCTTTACCATATATGTTCTTATTCATTTCATTGTTTGCTATTCTTTCGTTTTTTACAGATAAACAACTTCCAAATCTTAGTAAGACAAAGATCAAAACATTCCTTGGGAAAGATACGTTTGTGCATAAATTCTTTATTGAAGTGTTTTCTTTTCGTTCTATCAAAAGAGTGCTTTTGACTATGAAAAACTATTCTCACAGATTATATTATGCGCTCGGATTTGAATTTATGTTCAACCTGCTTAGCTACATAGGATTTATATTTATCCCTATCGTTTCCATACAAAACCATTTGTCTCTTCCACAGATTGCTATCGTATTCGCCGTGATGCGTATACCATATCTGATAGATTTTTTCACAGGAAATATTGCTGACCACACGAGCAAGAGAAAATTTTTATTCTTCTCATTACTTTTCATTTCATTCCTTTATATGTTGCTGGGATACAATGAATGATTTCGAAGCATTATGATAATTACCTTCGCCATATCATTCGGACTCTCGATCATGCGTCCAGTGATCTCAGCTTTCGTTTCTGATTGTGTCGATCCAAAAGATGAATGAACTATTTCATGAGTAGGAGAATTTATTTCCAAATTATGAGAAATGGTCGGAATCCTGCTTTTCGGAATATCTTCCGCTATCTTTGGTATCCAGACTTCATTTGTATTAGTCGGTATAGCTATCTTTATATTCGCTCTCGTCTGACTTGCGAGAAGATTCCATATATTTCAGAAAATTACTCATTAATCACTAAATCACATCAATATTCTACTAATTTATCAAAATCTTTATCTGAATGAACTCGATATTCCTCGAGTTTTTTCCTTAATCCCTGATGCTGCGGATACCCGTTATCCGGTCCTTCTATGATATCCAGGAAGTCATGGTTCAGGAGGAAAGTGAGAGATTCTTTCAGTTCCTCAAATTTCTTTTCGTCATGCAGTTTTCCTATGATATATGGTTTATAGTAAGATATGGTCTGAAAATGCAGAAGCTCATGAATAAATGCTTTGAGCACTCATGTCCATTCTATGCATGACCATGTATATCCGTGCTGGTAATTGTAGGGTCAGCGATTGAACGATGTCAGGAAAATAGTAAAATCGTTCCTATATATGGGGTGTTTCGTCAGCGACGCCATCCTTTGGAAAATCGTTGGATTATACTTATCTACAGCGGTTTTTATGGTTAAGATTTTTTCTTCTGCTTGTATTTTGTGGGTATCCCAAAAATCCTCCAGATATTCGCGGAGAAACGGATATACATCATTTTCATCCATTCATCTGAGTTTTTCCAGATCGATGGCAGTGATGCTCGCTACCTGTTCTTTTCGTTTGCTGGAATGCGTATTTTTATTGAAAGCTGCCCGATAGTTCCGAGCATCTTTTTCGAGATCGAGCTGTACATTGATAGTGAAATCAGACATATGACTATTCATATAAAATTTCTCGACCTTCCAATTTCTTATCGGTCAAAATATATAGTTCTCAACTATTACAATGTGCTTTTTCTATCTGATTTCCTTTGGCGTCCAGGATATCTATGATTTCCAATTCGCCCATCTCCGTAGGACTCAAAAATTTGATTTTCATTCCTGGAGTGATGACTTCTTTTGGCTCGATATGAAAATATTTTTTCTTATTTTTTTCGATATATTGATCAGAAAATATTCCGAAATAATTTCTGTTGAATAGTGGTCCGGCACTGTCCAAAGTCGTAGAGCCGACCGGAGTCTCGCCTTCAGGGAAATCTTTTAGTTGGTTGAAAAGGAAGCCATCTCGATATGCTCTATGTGGTATCACATTGACCAAATTCGCTACTTTTCCATCTATTTTTTTTCATGCAATAATCGCATCTCTTACGTGTTTATAGGCTTTTACAACTGCTCATACATAAAATTCTGATTTACTTCTTCCTTCGATTTTGATGGCGTCGACATACGGTAATATTTCTTTTAGTTTATCTATCGTGCACAGATCTTTTGATGATAAAATATGACTTCCGTTTTCATCTCCTTCCATCTGGAATAATTTTCCTGGTCTGCGTTCTTCTTCCAATCGTACTTTATATTTAAACCTGCAAGCATGTGAGCATTCGCCCTTATTTCCTGGTCTTCCACTCATATAATCGCCAAGCAGACATCTTCACGAATAGCTCATGCACATAGCGCCGTGGACAAAAACTTCTATTTCCATTCCTGGTACTTTTTCTCTGATTTCCTTTATTTCCTCGAGTGACAATTCTCTCGCGAAGACGATCCTTTTTACCCCCATATCTTTCCAAAATTTCACCGCAGCTCGGTTCATCGTCGAGCTTTGCGTACTTAAGTGCAGGGGAGTATCCGGCAGGTATTTCCTGATGATATGGAAGGTTCACGGATCGGAGAAAATGATGGCATCAGCGCCGACATTCGCAATCTGTTTCACAGTCTGTTCAAAAATTTTGATATCGGTATTTCTCGGAAAAATATTCATTGTGAGTAATGCTTTACTTCCGTTTTTATGGAGATCATCTACGGTTTTTTTCAAATCGTCAAAATTATAGATTTTATTCTGTCTCATTCTCAGTGAGGTGAACGGCACGCCGACATAGACTTCTTCGGCTCCATAATGGCTCGCTACCATGGCTTTTTCATACGATCACCCGGGTGCGACTATTGTTGGTTTTATAGATTTCATAATATAGAATGCAGAATTAAAATTAATATAAATATTATATAAGTAGATAGTTTTTTCAATAATAGCTAGAGTAAAAAAAACTGACCTACGAAATCCATAAGTCAGTCTCATTTTAATTGTTTTTTTTCTTCGTTAGTTTTTTTTAACCAATCTTCGATGATACTTTTGAAAATTTGATAGAAGAGGATAAAGATACTTATCGTACCAGAAACCATGATAATTACAAAGTTAGTAGTTGATGAAAAAGTAAGTCCCATGAGTACGGCTATAATGAATATCAACATGACGAATATCAATGTAGCAAGTACCGGTAGAAGAAATTCAAAAAATTTGAATAACGTTTTGTGTGCCAGGAGATATGTCTTTATCGTACCCTTTTTTACAAATTTTCTTACGGTCTTGTGTTGTTTCTTTCGCATCAAATCTAAGATACGAAAAACAAGCAGAGGTTTTTTTTTGATTTTTTTCATATCTTTTTTTATTTGTTTATAGATGATATCTATTTTACAGACAAAGTCAATGTCTGCTATTCCAGGTCTTCGACTTCTTTCATCTCGGTATGTATACGATATGCTTTCAACGCGAACATGATTTTAAACATCACAAATGCGATGCCCGTCATTACCCAAAATACGATTCTGACGAATCCGTAGAGGAGCAAAAACATCAACAAAATCACTGATGTCTTAAATGCTGGATTTTCATAAATCTGATTTATCTGTCCGAGAAGATAATCGCAGATTCCCATATTCACCGTACTATTATCTTTGAGTGTTTGGTCGATAAGATTTTTCTTAAATGCATTGAACTTTTGTACCATCGTCGAGAAACTCGATTGCTGTGTCTGTAAAGAGATATCCTGTCCAATGACAGCAATATCTTTTACTTTAGTGCTGAAAAATGCGCTCGTATCTGTTTTGACTTTCTCTACACCTTTGGCAACAGGACTCGTGAATACATTGATTACACGATTGGACGCGTTAGAGAGATCTTGGCAGGTAAACGGAAATTTCGCATAATATCACAAGACGAATAAACTATATCCGACGGTGATAAAAACCGTAAAGATATATCCTCCTACATTCAAATATCCTATAGTATCCCGATTTACTTTATCATGGGATTCGCCTTGAAGATTGTAGCCAAGCATTACGATGCCGGCATTGATACACCATGCGGAAAGCACAAGAAAAATATGGCTATATCCTATAAATAATCATTCAACGATACTGACGATGAGCATAATCATGAGCAGATATTTGATCGGGAATTTGCGTATTTCTAGATAGAAAAAATGGAAAAAAAGAAAAAACGATAGGACGAATATCATGGATTGGATAGTCAAAAATTTCATAAACAAGGTAGAAAACAAGAGTATATACGCACCAGCGTTCAAGATTCCAAAAGTCCAAAACTTTCGTGAAAATGATATTTTCTTTTCAGGTTGAATAGATTTTTTTGCTATCATGCCAAAGGAAATACAAGAGAGATAAAGAATGAAAGTTTCCAAGCAAGTATCCAAAACGCGATAATCATTGCCGGAAAAAATGGTATAACTTTATATTGAGAATTGAGAATGGAAAATTGAGAATTTATATTTCATTTTCAATTATTAATTATCAATTTTCAATTCAATAGGTATTGTAGTCATCCTCGAATTAACCCGATGATACTACTCAATACGACAAATAAAATCAAGGTCTTTGCTAGCAGCATCAGAGAAAATGAGAGATGTTGGAATGAGAGAACGATAGGAAATAGTAGTCATATGCTTACTGCCAAAAATACATCTCCCTGTCCAAATCATTCTTCATGTTGTTTAAATCTCATATGTACATATCGTTTCGCAAACACATAAATCAACAAAAATGTCGCTCCAAACATAATAGTACTCATCAAAAAATTTCCATCGCTTCCTCCGGAGATATTGATATTCGCCACTATACTCAAAGTCGTCAAAAGCACTCGTAGTACCATATGTAACTCATATTTTTCCAGATCGTAGACCAAGAGGAGAACAAGAAGCCGGTTCATCAAAAGTCAAAAAACCAATGTCTCAATTCAGAAATCTTTCAATAGAAAATACGTTACGACAAAAACTCCTGCACACAACAATTCCAAGACGGGATATATTCGAGAGATTTTTTTCTTACAATATTCACATTCCCCTCATTGGACGAGATAGCTTACGACGGGAATCAAATTCTTTGCTTTCAATACATGCTTACATTCAGGACATTTCGAACGCCCAAAAAAGAAGTCACGAAGCTTAGCTTTTGTTATTCAATCGGAAAATCTGGTCATCACGACAGAGCCGAGTGATCAGAAGATGAGTCATAGAAATATAATCACTATCCGCATATTTTTTTGTGGTATAAACGATGTATGTATATGATAGACCATGGAAAAATCAAGACACAGAATTTTTGCTTTTTTTGGATTTTTATTTATAATAATAATAGAAAAATTTAGTTATCTATGTATATAAAAATGATAGACAAACATATTACAAGCTCGGAAATATCTCAATCCTCATGAGATTATGATAAAAAAAATATAGTAAAAAACTTGCAGGAAGCACTCTCTCCTGAATTAATAGAAAAGAGAAAAAATCGATATTTAGCAATATTTCCTAAAAATTCTTTAGATCAGATTGATGGTCAATTTATTGCGGATAAATTTATACAAAGTTATAAAACTTTGAGAAGATACATGATATATGAAGAGATAAAAAAAACAAATCCTGGATTGTTTAGAACGTTAGGATTTAATGATGAAGGTGAATTTGACCGTAGATTCGAGAGTCAAAAAAAAGAAATCAAATATATGATTGATGCTATTCAACCATTTGTGAAAGAAGATTTATCTTTCTTTGATGTTTTGGTCGAAAAAGATGAAGTAAAAAATATGAAAGATCTTTATGATATAGAAACCGTAAGAGAAAGGTTGATTACAAATGAAAAGCTTACTGATCCAGAAAAAACAGTTATTTTATGATATATTACATTACAGAAAGCTGAAAATTCATAATTACAATTATTATATCCTCAGACAAGTCGCTTCGGTGACTTGTTTTTTTTGTTTAATTCCACCCGGGTGGAAACTTTTGTTGTTTAGCTTAATGAGCTATTTTAGTGACTATTGCACCCGGGTGCTTACCTTTTACACCGACTGTTTTTGAAAACATAAAATACTTCGTTTACACTCGTATTTTATGAATCAAAAATCGCCGGTATAAGTTCGACGTCATAAAAAATTTAAGTATTGAAAATTTTTATTGAGTCTCACTAAACCTTGAAATTTCCAGTCAACTAAGTATACACAAATCACCTTATTTTACTGTTGTTAGAAAAAATGGCAAACAAGTACAATCATCAGGAATCAGAAGCCAAATGGCAGAAACATCGAGAAGAAAAACAGATTTTTATGTTTTCTAAAGATGAAAAAAAACCTATCTATTCCATAGATACACCGCCTCCTACCGTGTCCGGAAAGATTCATATTGGACATATTTTTTCTTATACGCAAGCAGAAATCATCGCGAGATTTAAGAGGATGTCTGGCTTCAATGTCTTCTATCCCATGGGATATGACAACAACGGAATTCCGACAGAACAACTCGTTGAGAAGGAATTGGGCATAAATATCAAGGATATCGAACGCAAAGATTTCATCGCGAAATGCCTGGATGTCGTAGACAAATACAAAGTGATATATTCTGACCTTCGAAAATCGTTGGGGCTTTCCATAGATCGGAATAGGACATATACTACGATTTCTCCTGAAGTGCAACAAATCGCTCAATCGACTTTCGTAAAATTATATAACGAATGACATATCGTATGTAAGGATTTTCCTGCATTGCGATGTACCAAGATGCAAACCACAGTAGCTCAAGCAGAGACGGAAGAACAGGAATTCAATGAGTTCTTCAATTACTTGAATTTTACACTAGAAGATGGAAATAAACTCGTCATCGCGACGACCAGACCGGAATTGCTTCCTGCGTGTCGTGCTGTTTTCGTTCATCCTGACGATGAAAGATTCGCCAAATATGTAGGTAAAACCATTACTACACCGATCGGTGTCAGCGTTCCTATCTTGGCAGACGACAAGGTGAAAATGGATAAAGGAACAGGAGTAGTTATGTGCTGTTCATACGGTGATGAAGTTGATGTGTATTGGATCAAAAAACACAATCTTTGAGAAAAAATAGTCATAGATAGATATGGAAAAATGCAAAATACATGAGTGCCTGAGATCGATGGTCTCAAGATCGCTGAAGCGAGAGAAAAAATCATGGAGCTTTTTGAATCTCAATGAGGAATCGTCGAAAAAAGAGATCCGATAGTCCAATCAAAACAGATTTCTGAAAGAGGGAAAGTGCCCGTAGAAATACTTCCTGTCAAACAACGGTTTGTAAATTTATTAGACAAAAAAGAATTGTTGCTTGCACAAAACGATAAGATGCAACGACATCCGGAATTTATGAAAAAAAGATCAAATGACTGGATAGAAAACTTACAGCGAGACTGGAATATCTCTCGCAGCAGAAAATACGGAATACCGATCCCTGTGCGATACAATGTCACCAACGAAGAAATGATTTTACCAAGTGCAGAGCAATTGGCGAGAGGACCGATCGACCCGACATCTGAATTGCCAGACGGGTATACTGCTGAACAAGTGAGAGGAGAAACATTAGTTCTTGACACTCGATTCACTTCATGACTCACACCACAGATTAATCAAAAATATCTCGAAAGAGACGGATATACACAAAAAATATTACCGATGAATTTGAGACCACAAGCGCATGATATCATTCGTACATGGTTATTATATACGACATTGCAAAGTCATTTTGCTACAGGAGAAGTGGCGTTTCATGATGTCATGATGTCATGATTCTGTCTCGCACAAAAATGAGAAAAGTTTTCTAAATCCAAAGGAAACGCAAAATTTGATCCTGAACAGGTAATCGCTACACGATGAGCTGATGCAGTGAGATATCGAGCTTCTGGAGGGCAACTAGGAAAAGATATTCTCTTCGATGAAAACGAATTTAAGATCGGACAAAAGCTAATTACCAAATTACGAAACGCAGCAAATTTTGTCTTCATGAATCTAGAGGATTTTGACCGCACTACCAAGATGGAGGAAAAAGATTTATATCCTATCGATCTTCGAATTCTCAATCAGATAAATACCACATCAAAAGCTATGACCGAACAATTGAATACATACGAATACGGACAAGCAAAACTTGAGTTCGAAAGATTTTTCCGACACGATTTCTGCGACAACTATTTAGAGATCGTAAAAGAGAAAATCTACAAACCGGAAAAATACGCTGATGGACAAAAACAAAAAATTTCCGCACAATTCGCGCTCTATCATACCTTTGCTGCTATCATCAAATTGATTGCACCATACCTACCATTCATTACTGAAGAACTCTATCAGACATATTACAAAGATTCTATTCAATCTGATTCTATCCATACTTTATCTTTTCCAAACAACGACGTATTTCCTATCGCGCAGGATTTGACAACCATCAACTCTGCAGTAGAAGAATTACTTACCGTAATAGAAAAAGTACGTGGATATAAAACAGAAAAACAATTATGATTGTGAACGGAATTAGCACATCTTACCGTTACTTCCAAAAATAATCTTACCATATTCGCTGATGATATCATGTCAGGGACAAGAGCTGCAAAAGTGAGTTTCGTGAAAGGAGATGAAGTGGGTATAATTGTTGAATAAAGAATCCTCCTTCGTTTCCTCCTTTAGCAAAGGAGGACTTCAGTAAAAAGCGTTCCCTCTTTGCTAAAGAGGGTGAGGGTGATTCATTTTAAGAGCTTTTATTTCTTAGCAGGCTATGAATCTTTACCAATCCAAACTTCGAAAGGATATCCAGCATGAGATCTATCGTAAACCGATGTTTACGGTTGAGCTTTTTGGTAAAGAATATTTCGGATCAATCAAAAAAAAGAATATCTGACCTTTCAATCTGAGCCGATATCAGATCATGGGAGTCGAACTTCCCGACGATCAGGCATACATTCAAAAAGAGCTCGCTAAGCTGAGAAAGTCATTCAGAAAAAAATGAATATTTCTCCAATTAGGCATCACCAACGAAATCGTATATTTTCAAAATAACATGAAAAGAGGACCGGAATTTAATCAGGATATACATGATTTTAGATTATGATTGCAAAAGGTAGTACATAAAAATTACGGCTTACAGACTGCTTTTCGCGAGAATATGCCGATGGCTGCTATTACCTATGATACAACAAAATCCGACGAAGCATTGCTTCACGATATGAATGAAAGCTGCCGCAAGCGCGTAAAAAAAGCCATCGCAGGAGGTATGCAGTATCGTATCGTCGACAAGCAAGACTACGAAAGCTTTTTCGCTAAATGGCAAAAGACAGCAGGTACTAAGTGATTCAACACGATTTCAAAAAAACAATATGAGTGATTACTAAAATATATTTCCACAGGAAAGTGAATGTTGATCGGCGCATTTCTCGATGGTGAAATGATTGCAGGGACAATTTGCTTATTTACTGACAAACTAATCTACTGTCCCTACGGATTCTTTGACAGGAAATATAGTAATATCGGAGTACAACATTTTTTGAAATATAAACTCTTTTCACGAGCTCGCGACAATGGATTTACAACCGTAGATACGGGTGGGTGAGCACCGACAGGATTTCCGAAGCATGAATTAGCCAGTGTCAGCGCATTCAAAGAATCACTTGGTGGAACCAAGACGGAACTATTTGGTAGTTATGATATCGTGGTAAATAAGTTTCTTTACTGGGCAGTTAAATTGCGATATAAGCTAAAGGGATAAACGCACCCGGGTGCGATGGTCACAAAATAGCTAAAAAAGCTAAAATACTAAAGTTTCCACCCGGGTGGATACTTTTTACTAATTTTGTCAATCCTAAATAGCTGAACTACGGGCATTTTTTGGTTTTTTCTTCACATTCTGTGTATAATGATACTGTGAGATTTACCCCGCTAAAGACGGGGCGAGCCAATACAATTATCATACACCTTTCCATATTTTGGTTTAGATCTCTATGTGCATGCTGATTGTAGTTTAACGTTTATCACGTAATCTCTATGACAGAAGAAAAACAAAACGAAAACACAAGTACACCAAACATCAATGATTTAGGTTCATCAGGGCCGGATTTTTCATGATTATGAAATTTGAAGCTCAATGACTTGGAAGCTACACCAGCTGCTCCAAATCTTATTTCACAGCTCAATGCAGAACAGACAAATATCCCTGCGAGAGAAGAAGTGAAATTTGAAAATCTTGGTATGAGAATACAACCTACCGAAGAAAGAAGATCAGAAGTATCGTTGGGGGAAAGTGGCGTGATTGGTATCCAGAAATCCAGATATCATAATCAGTATCGAAGATTATTTTTGATATCATTTTTTATCATTCTCGTAACGGGTATTTCATCTGTAATTCTGCGCTTATATAGCCGTTACATATATTTCGCTTCGCAAGCGGTTCCTAGTACGACATATTCGACATATATAAATTTATATAAGCAATGACAAGCATTCATTGACAAAGCCTTGAAGCTGAGTGATTATCAAAAATACGCTTCATTGTCGATAGTAGGTAGTTGAGAAGCATCGAATGTCGAAACCGTGATTCAAGACAAGACTTTGAGTTATATCCAGAAAAAAGATATTCTCCAACTGGTGCTCAATGGTTTTTCAACCATCTTTGTCACAAATAATCAAAAACTAACAATACTCAAGGAAGATATTTCCAAGTACGGATTCTTTTCACAAGAACTCTATGATATGCTCGAAAATAAAGATTATTCGACGTCGATCAAAAAATATCTACTCTCACTAGAAATCATAAAATTCAGTAGTGCGATAAAAGTATTTAGTTATTTAGATACCTTCGTTTCTAGTCTGGCGAATGCGCTTCGTACACCAGCGACGCAGATAGAGAGCGCTATGAAAACATTTGCCGACAGAGGCGAAAAAGATATCCTCGTCTATCTCAACAACTGTTATCTTAATCCGTACGAGATCGATTACGACTGTAATATGGTCGGTGATTTCGATAGATATTATACACTCGTAGACAAAGAGAAGACACCGCCAGATACCAACTTCTTCAAGAAGATGATGTACTACGTAGATACTAAATTAGAACAGACAGACCTGCCGAGTTTCTCTATCACCTTCAAAAAATACGATCCGACACAAAAACAAATTAGTTTCACCGTCGACGTAAATACTTTCAAACAGGACGAGGTCGCATTGATCAAAAAAGGGATTATCAACCCACATATCTTCATTCTGAGTAACTTATTAAACTTAATCAAACAAAGTGTATTCGTACTCTCAGAAAATATCGACGCTAAATCAATCAAAATATCTCCCAAGGTTATTAAGATCGGAAGCTCAGTCTTCAACGTCAATAATTCGACAATGAATTTTGTCCTTCCTATCCAAAAATGATCAGAAAGAGAGATTAGCGATTACATAGACCCGATTTTTACTTCTTCGCCATAGTACGCAAATGATAGACCAAGCGCCGCAAAAAAAGTGATTAACTATGGATCTGACAAAGATCATATCTTTTCTCGATGTCGTAAAAAAATACATGAGCGCGCTCTACAATTTTTTCAAAGATAATAAAAACAATAGTAAAATAATGTTGATTATCGCAATCGCTACATCAGGTTTAGCTCTCTACTTCGGTATACAACTTTACAACGATATTAGTCTGCTCAACGGAAAATCTTCCGAACTCAACAAATTATCAAGTTACGATACGCGTACATTAGAAGCTGATCCTATCACCCAGACTATTCTCAAAAACTCAGACACCATCAAAGACTTACTTCAAGAAAATACATTGACTGAGGGAGAGATAACAAAATATACTAACTATCTTTCATCGCTCCAGATACCATACACGTATTTACTCAAATATATCTATCTTCCTTCCCTCAACGTATGGAAAGAAAACTATACTGACAAGATCGATATAAATTTAGTCGGAATAAAATTCCTTGAAAAAAATCCGTACAACGACATTACTTTGCTTCAGAAACGAGGAGACTTTTTCAAAAACCTTGGAGACAATAATGAGTCAAATGATGTACTTGATATGAAAATAGGGGACTTTGTAGAAGACGATAAAGGTTTCTTTAGTATGCCGATTACCGTGTCTTTCGTAGCAAATTCCAAACGTGCATTCTTGCTCCTTGCGGACAAGCTTTCTATGACATCCAACAAAGAAAATATTTCTCTCATCAACGAATTCTTCTACTATCTCCGAAACGAAATCAAAAAAGGAAAGTCGACAGAAATCAAAGCGTTGGAAAAAGAATATGTGACAACATTCGGATCGGGCGAAGTAATAAATCAGGATAAATTAATTTGATATCATTTGTATAATCGGATTTTCAACGGTGGCAAAAACACGCTTATCGACGACAATATTATCGACAAGACGATCAAGAGTATTATCTCATGCAACAACGAAACTGACGAAGTATGTTACTACAAATTCAGAGAAAGATATAGAAATATTCCGACATTCGGATATCTATTAGGTACAGACTTCGGTACCAACGGAGCGGAAAATATCAAGAGATTTATGCTACAATTACCGCCGATCTTCTCTATCAAAGAATTCGAATTCGACAAAATAAAATCACCAACACTCTCTGATGCAAGCAATAGTAAGTATCAAGGAAAGGTTACTATCATGGTATACGGAAGAAGTGCGACCACACAAGAAGTCGATCAAATCGCTCAAGTACTTGGCAAGAAATGTTTAGGTGAAACGAAACCATTAACAACCCAAGACGGAATCAATTTGATCCAGACTGCGATTATGAAACTCTCTGACGTCAACAAAATAGATAAGAGTTACGGTGATAATCTCCGAGAACTCAAAGGAATTATTGACCAACTCAATACAGATTTCCCAACACTCAGTAATTATAAAAAAACTATAAAGCTGTTTGAGCTCTACAGGATGCTTTCTGACTCAGGGCTCTGTAAATAACTACAGACTTGACATTTAAAGAAAGAAATATATAAACAAAAAATCAAAATATAAAATATATGAAAGCAACAACTAAAATTAAGCTGATGGGTATTTCAGCTTTCTTAACTTTCTTGAGTATATTATCATTATCTGTTTCTGTTTTTATAAATATTCCAGGTGCAATAAAACAAATAGGTGTAGGTGATAAATATATAGCAGATTGGTTAAGTCAAACAAATACCATGCTTATTGTTATTCTTTGTATGAACATTATTTCATTCTTATCATTTATTCTGATATGTATTTCATACATCAGAAACAAAAACTAATGATAGATACAATAATTAATTTCTAAAAAATCCCGTTTATAGCGGGATTTCTTTGTTATATAAAATATTTAGTTTCAAAGGTTATGCCAGACGTGATCTATATCTTCATCGTCGTCCAATGCATCGAGTAAGGTGTATAATTTATTCGTAGCTTCTTCATTCAACTTCACCGTATTTTCCGGAATAAACTGAATATCTGATTCTACCATATGATAATGAAATGCTTCCAATGCTTTTTGTACGATGGTAAAATCCTGTTTGTCGACATAGATGATTACAACTTTCCCATCTATTTCAATATCCGAGATAGGAAGTTCCATTGCGCGTTCTTCAAGTTCTTCCTTATTCAATGGTAAGATTTTTTCTACCGTTTTTCATTTTTCCTGGATGACTTCACTGATGCCATCTATTACTATCACTCCTTGTTCTTTAAATTGTCGTGATACGGATCCCATAGCTCCCAATGTTCAACCATGTTTTTGCATGATATTCTTTACGCTGGTAGCGCTTCTGTTTGTATTGGATGTTAGCGATTTGATAAGCAATGCTACACCTTCCGGACCGTATCCTTCGTAGAATATTTCCTCGAGATTCTCTCCTTCCAATTGGCCAGATCATTTTAATATCGCTTTTTCCACTACTTCTCTCGGTAAATTGTATTGCTTCGCTTTGCTGAGCGCAAGTTCTAGGGCTGGATTCATCTTTCGATCTGCTCATTTTCTAGCAGCGATTTGGATAATTTTTCAGATTTTTGCATAATCCTGTGATTTTTTAGCATCTCAACTAGCTTTTTTTGCTGCGATACTATGCCATCTTCCCATTACTTTATTACTTATAAACTAAAATTAACCGATTAATTGATTACGGATTAACGGATTGCGGATTATTTTTATATAATTCGTAATTCGAAATTCGTAATTGAGAAAGTATTTAATTATCTGTTTTCTATTACTTTCTTTATGTCTTGAAGCTTATATCACTTCCTCATCAATTTCTGAATAATATCAAATCCATCTACATCTTTTTTCTTGTATGCTGCGATCTCTTTTTTGATTTTATCATGGATACCTTCACCCATTTCATTCTCATATTTTCTCAAGATATCTCTCACGATTTCTTGTGGGACTCATTTTTGTTGTAATTTCTGGATGATTCTGATAGCTGGTTTTCCTTTATTCACGACCTCACTTCTGATATAGCTTTCCGCGAACATTTCGTCGTTCACATACTTTTTTTTCTTCAGTTCGTCTATAGTATAATTGATGTCGCTAGTCGGATATCCTTTGGTATATAGCTGAATCCTTAACTCTTTTTCAGTCTTGGGATAACGATAGATATATTTGAGCGCATAATCGAAACAGGTAGCCATAAATATAAACAAGAATAAATATAATTCCCCGTATGGACGTCATTCCCGACCTGATCGGGAATCCATACTTAGCAAACTGGATTTCCGCTTTCGCGGGAATGACGTGGGTGAGTGGTAGTACGGGAATAGTAAAGTAATTATTTTTTAAGTGCGAAGTTGATTGTAGCTTCGTTACTGGTGAATAATGCGACAATATCGCCTTCATGATTTTCCATAGGCACGAAGTCGGATATCAATGCCTCATGTTTGAAGAATTTCTCGAATTCATTCAGGATATTTTTTAGATATTCATCAGTCGTAGAGTAGAGTACTTTTACTTTGTCATCGACATTATAATTCGCATCTTTTCTCATCTGGTTCAAAAACCTAGAGATTTCACGAGCGACTCCTTCTCTTTGCAACTCAGGTGTCAGTTCGAGATCCAATTTCGCTATAATATTCTGATCGACCGCCATATTATCTCCTTCGAGACCTTCATAAGCGATTTCATATTCTCCTTGTTCGAGTTTCCATTTATTTCCTTCATTATCAAAAACAATCACTTTGCCGTCGCCAGCATCCTTGAGATTCCCCTGTTTTCCATATTGGATAATCTTACCGGTGTCTTTGCCGAATTTTGCAGAAAGCTGGGAACCGATAGGTTTGAATATTTTGCTGATCTTCATAGAATTGTCCATTTCCTCGACTTTTTTCACGTTCACTTCTTCTTTGATGATCTCTCCGTATTTCTTCAATAAGTCTTGTGCTGCTATCGCCATAGAATATGCAAAAAATAATAAAAAATAGCTCCTATTATATACTCATGTGGCCCAAAAAAGCAATCGAAGTTTTTTTATAAATATTTTTTTAAGGCGCTCTGCTGGGCTTACTTTTGGCATTGCCCCAAAAGTAAGCAAAAACTCTAGGAAAAATGATCCGCCATTTGACTGAAAGGAATCCAATTTTGGACATTTTTCCGCACTAGTAATCATGGCGGACTTTCCAGCAGGAAAATTCTTTACGATCGAACTCGTTATCTGCCATTTAATCGATTGAAAAAGCAAACTAAATACATATTAATTTGTTGGCTTTTTAGTCTGTTAGTTTGTATATATGATAATAAATATGATAGCTGCTATGGCTTCAAATAGAATCGTCGGCAACAAAAATCAACTGCCACGACATTATTCACAAGATCTTCAGCATTTCAAAAAAGTTACTACCGGACATATTGTTGTGATGGGTTACAATACTTTCCTATCAATCGGAAGAGCGCTTCCCAATAGGAGAAATATTATTTTATCTCAAGTACCAGTCGAAAGGATGGAACGATATGATAGTATCGATGCAATGATGAAACAACTCGAATCGGAAAATATTGATCAGATTTTTATCATCGGATGAGCGAGTATTTATCGTCAATTCCTCCCGATGGCGGATTTCATTTATTTGACGGAAATAAAAAAAGCTTATGAATGAGACACAAGCTTCCCTGAGTTTGAAACTGAATTTACTGAAATAGAAAGAGAACAAACCGATGAAATGGATTTCGTAGTGTATAATAAAAAATAAATACTAGTCTGATTTATTGTTTTTGTATGAGAATTTAATCGGCATCTGTGGTTCTCATGTATTGTACATTCTAAATAATACTTCAGGATATTTTCGCATGAGACCAATATTATCAGTACGAATAAATTGATGAAGTCCTTCGATATTTTTTTGTGTATCGTCGCTAAATCCTATACGGATTTTTCTCTTTGCCATAAAATTCGCTCAATAATAGTTTTCAAACACTTTTTTTGTATGGAGTACAAAAGCTTCAAAAGCGGCATTTTTCCTCTGAGGCATAGAATCGGACAATTTCATTCCAATAGTTGTTAGAAATTTTTCATTAGAACATGGTGCATAAAAATTATTATTGAGATACGTCTCTATGAGAGCATCTTCATTGAGTTTATAGTTTCATAAACGCTCTCTCATACTATAGAAAAAATCTTCTTGTTCATCCGAAGTAAGTATATTAGTTAGTATTTTTTTATCAACTTCTCTTAATTCTTCTATAGGGTGTCAGCGTGCTGTAATATCACCCACAGGTGCTGCATATCTTTTTGCTTCAATAGATTTTTTCCAGCTCGGTCATTTTCATAGATCATTGGGTTTTGCAAGTGCATTGAAAAGAGCTCATAAGAATCTTCATTCTCCTCTAAAATTTTGCATAGCTTCTTCTATGTTGTCATTACGATATCTGTGCGTCTTTTTTTCTTTAAATGCGCCAGCTGCGGAAAGCTCAGCATCTTCTTTTTGTAATATTTCTTTGGGTATCCATATACCGTTTTCGAATACGTCAATAAGTATCGTGTCATCAGTGATTACAAGATTGCAGTCGATATCAAAAGCATATGCTTTGAGCATAGTCTCAAATTAGGAATAAAATTAGTATCTTGAGTCGAGACGAAAGCTAGAAAAATCCTGTGTAATATATGGATTGGCTTCTATCTTGTCCGACATCACAACTTCTCCATCGCCCAATTCCTCATGATTTTCAGGTAGTGGAGTTGTTAATTCTTCCATATATATCATATGGCAGCAAATAAAAGATTACTGAAGTATCTTTTCTATTTCTGTTTGAAAGTTTTTTTTGAGGATGTTGTATTGTTTATTGATGATAGGATTCCATTCAAATATGAGTTCTATATGATTATCATCGAGTTTTTTCTGTTTTTGTCTTTTGATCAGAAATTTGTGTTTCAATTGCTCTTCGCATAAACGTATATCGTTGCTGTTTTTGTCTTTATTGTAAAAATGATTTCTCAATCTTGGACTTAATACAGGGTTATTAAGTTTTTCCACTCGGACATCCAATCATAATTCATCTTTTGCTACGAGAGCGGTTACCAGACATTGTCCCACTGAGGGATTTGTTGGTGTCCGTTTTTCCGGAATCAACGATGTCTCCTTACATCGGCATTTTCTGATAGTCTGTGTAAAATCGTCTACAGAGATATTCATGAAAAGAGAGCAAAATAAAGTACTTTTTATTTACTTATTTTATATAAAATGTCAATAGATATATAAAAAAGCCGGCGAAAACCGCCAGCTTAAAAACCCAAAAAGAAAATGTTATTGAAGCATTTCCATATATTCATCATGGATCTCTTCAGTTATCCATACCAAGCTAAGAAATCCCAAAGCGATGATGAAGATTACATTCCAGAATTTGACCTTTTCGCCGTCTTCATGAAGGAAGAACAACCCCAGGAAAAATCCGATAAGCCCGAGAAAAAACCATATTCCAAGAGCGATTAGTGTAGTCCAGTACCATTCCATAGTTGTTTTATTTTTATCTTATATATGCATTATATCATAGATATCAATGCTATAATCTAGAAAATCTGACTATTTCTTCCTTGTCTTTATAGGTATTATGGAGTTCTTCCCAGTTCTGGAGCTGGTCGATGTCGATATCACCGATCCTGGTCCTTCTCAGTTGAATCAATGTTCATCAGAGTCAGAGTTGTTTTCCCAGCCGATACGCGATGGATCTGATATAGGTTCCTGATCCGACATCCAACTTCAATTGTAGTAATGGAAATTCATACTTCATCACTTCATAACTATTCGTTTTCATGATTTTATTTTCTTCTCTGATTTTGCCTTCCCTGGCATCATGATAGGATCTTTTTCCCGCGATTTTTTTTGCACTGAAAGCGGGGAGCGGAAGCTCATATTCCGGAATTAACTTCTGCAGTTTTCTCTCTATCTCCGCCAAGGTCGGCGCTTCTACCGTACCATTTTCCATCTCTAATCCCGTTACTTTTCAATTCTGAACTCTGCACTCATAATTCTGAATTCTTTCTCGTATTTCCATATCCCGCGTATCCGTCACTTTCGAAAAATCAATCGTAGCGATGTAGGATTTATCATGTCCGATGATTCCCGTCAGATTTTTTGTGTCGTCGTCCAATGCCAAAATCATCAATCCTGTAGCCATAGGATCAAGCGTTCATCCGTGTCCGATTTTCTTATGTGGAAAATGTTTCCTGAAGATGCGGATCACATCAAAACTCGTAATTCGTGCCGGTTTGTCGACTGCGAGAAACATGAAAAACTAATGAATAATTAAAATACTGACTCCCTTTGAATCACCCCTAACCCCTCTTTAGCAAAGAGGGGGGCTTTCTTACTGAAGTCCCTCTTTGCTAAAGAGGGAAACGAAGGGTGATTCAAAGAAGGAGGACAAAAATTTTTTAATAGAGTAGTGAAGTCACTCTGCTTTTTCAACGACAAACAAGAAACAAAAATTATTTGATTTTTCTCGTGAAACCAGTACTATTCTAGTGATTTTTTAGATTTTAAACAAAAGAATGAAAAAACTATATGTAATGATGGCATTACTTAGCATTATCGCTCTATCAGGATGTGGAGTAAAACCTTCTGAAACAGACATAGCTACAGGTGATGTTCAAGAGATTACATGAACGACTAATGTTCCTGTTGTTTCTGGTTCAGAAATGGAAGAATTTACTGGTGAAATAGATTCATGAGTAGTACCGACTGCCACAGGAAGTGATGAGGTTACTACGGAAGACAATAAGACTACTGACGAAGTCAAAGGACTTATTAATAATAGAAAAACTCAACCAGCAGATGATACCAAACTCACTGAAGAAGATATCGGACTTATGGAACAAATCATCCAAAAAGTTCAAGATTTAGGAAAATAACCAAGAAACTATTTTGAATATTGAATGCTGAATGTTTAATGAGGGACTGATCGTATTATAGACTATCGTAATCCACAATAGTCCATCGCAGGAAATCAATAATTCAAAATCCAAAATCTAAAATCCAAAATGGTTTTATAGTTAATAGTCATGCATGAATACACTCTTCGAGATAATCAAATGAATTTTCTTTTTTCTTACGATAGTTGTAGGACTTTTTCTTCTTAGAGGAGAAGTTATTTTTGGACCTGAATATCATGTGTTGGTAAAACAGATGCTGATGCCAGGATATCTCGTATTTTGCTGAACCATGTTTGGATATATCGTTGCACGCATTCAATTGGGATATGAAGAAGATCATCCGCACAAAAATAAAATTTATGTCAGATCATTTATCTTCTGAGTGATTCTAGGTGTTCTCTTAGCTATCGCATACATGTTTATCTAATATTAGACATTAGACTTTAGACCTTAGACTTTAGACTTAATGAAAAAAACCTATATACGGATTTTACTATGTATGATATTGATCTTGACGGGGTGTGGCTCCAAATCATATTTTTCCACGACTTTCGATGAATTTACTATCAAATTCTATGACAATAAGAAACAATATATAAAATTACCATCAGATACTAATATAATAGGTCTAAAAATACTTACCCAGATGAGAGAGAATACATGAGCTATAGATACAGGATTTATCAATTCTTTCATTATCATCAAGACACCGATACAATCGTGATTGGATATGAAACAGCTTGTCGATTCAAATATCAAAAAACTTCAACTCAAACTCCTGAAATATACTACTATCGATGTTGTCAGCAAAAAAGTGAAATGTGGTAATCTACAATATTCTTGATATATAACGACTTTTTCCTATCAATTAGATAACCAAAAATTGTATGAAGGACAATATTTCTTCATAGATGATAAATCATTATATCTCGTTTCACTCAGTTCTGACGAACAGAAAGATATTAAAAGTTTCATCAAAAGTATAACAACAATCAAATGCATCAAATAATAGTTTAGAATGTTTAAATGTTGAAAGTTTAGAACGTTAACATTCAAAACCTGTAACTTTTAATCTGTTAACTTAGTTATCATGGCATCTCAATCAGATTTCTTTAATGAACCCAGTAACCTCAGCGGATGGCAGTTGATGGGTAAGGTATCCATAGGTATCCTTATCGGAGGAGTTATCGCTGCATTGCTTTTTATAATCCTTTCATTTATGTGAGGAATGTTTACGAGTGCATTTGGTGCGCAAGCAGGTACTAGTGTGAATCCATTGTTATCATTAGTATTGCTTTTCATAGGATTTCTCAGTACATTCATCGGAAATATCGCTGTCGGAGGGATATATAGTCTTTTCTACAATAGAAAATATTACAATACCAGTAAGATGTTTGGTCTCTTATTCTTGACTAATGGAATTCTTTTCTTCTTTCTAGCGCCTATCTATATCGTGTTCGCAAGTCAGATAGATATCTTATTCCTCATCTTGGGATTTCATATCCTTTTCTCAGTATTCACTTCAGCAGCTCAGATAGAGTTTTCTACTAATCCAAACTATAGCGCTTCAGCATTTATGGGTAACGTCCTAGGATTCGCATTAACATTTCTTGCATACGCTTTGATCTACAAGATGTCTTGATCGGCAGCAGTGCAACAAAAGATTTATTTATTCATGCTCCTTCCTCCTATCCTTGGATATACATTGATACCATTCGGTTCAGGTATTCGAGAAAAGATATATTACAAATTTTATGAAATGGGGAATAACGGATTTTACATCCCATCGTATACAGAAGCCGAAGAAGAAGAGACAGAAAAAACAGATGGTAGTACTAGTGGAGATGATGTAAATGTTGAAAACTAAAAAAATAAATTAAGAATTAAGAAATGAAGGGTTAATAAATACGTATTCTAAAATTCTTAATAATCGCCAAAGGCGATCTTAATAAGTGAAGCTCATAATATTTAATCTAAAATAATTATTTAAAATTAGTATCATAGTATGCATTTATATCACATAGCATCACTAATAAAATTTGTACTTGGTGCCCTCATTATGCTTATTACGTATACATCTATCAATGTGTATGAAGACCCAGTAATCGGTATAGGACTAGGTATGCTCTGATTGTTTATCGCTGCGCGATGAGCAAGTTTTTATCTATTTCTTGCTTTACAAAAATTTTTTCGTGAAGCATCCAAAGATCGTTTAATCAAAGATAGTTACAAACTTTCACTCTTATTTGGGATTTATGTCCTTATCAATGCATTATTTTTACTCTTATGATATCGAAGTACATTCCTCTGAATTATATTGCTCGTAGGATTTATTATTCTGCAAGTGCTTTTATTCTCTGAGCAAAAGAAAACAACCAATGACTTCCCAAATATCTAAAAATTTTGAGAAAATCGAGGCAAAGCTCAAGACAGTATATGACCCTGAGTTTCCTATGGTAGATATCTATACCTTGTGACTTATTTACAAGGTAGATGTTGATGATACAAAAAAACTTGTGAATATACTTATGACATTTACGACTCCGTTCTGTCCTATGGCAGATATGATTAAGGAAATGATCAAAAACACAGTTTTGGAAGTCGTTCCAGATTTCACAGTAGAGATAGCCGTCACTTTCGAACCGCCACGGAATCAGACGATGATAAAAGACAAAGACCTACAAAGGATGTTTGAATAACATAATGTTTTGTTATAAGCAACAATCCATAGATTAATTTCTAGGATTTTTTGTTATATTTTAAATAGAATATACAAAACAATAAATAGTTGACTTCTATTATAAAATAAATATGATGATTATATTAAATAAAACCTAAGAAAGGAGGAATTATGAATAAAAATGCATTATTATTCGATGATCAGATCGTTCTTTCTACCTCTATGGATTCTGTCAATGATTGTCGTTGTGATTGTCATTGCGAAGAAAGTGATGGTGGAGATAACGAGTGTGGTGATTGTTGAATTACGTAACATACCTTCATAAGTTTGCTTATGAGGGTTTTTTTATTTTTGATAGAATATATTGACTTTAAGTATATTATATATATAAGTTATAATAGATAATGTGTAGCTTTTATGATATAATATTTCATTATGCTGATACATAAAAACCCTCAATTGATATGCCAGCAAATAAATGATGATTATTTTGTGTGTGTTAATCCGCTCACGAAGAACGGTATCAAAGTGATTTCTGTTACCCAAAAAAAGATTCTTGATCTTTTTGAGACGAACATAGATACGGAAGAAATAGCCAAAATGACAGGATATGAAGAAGAGCAAATCAAAAAATTTGCTACAATTCTCTCAGACAAGAATATAGTGAATTTTTCGTGAAAATTTGAACATGATAGACGGGAAAAAGAACCGGCAAAGCTTGATATACGAATACATACCACAGATAAGTGTAATCTCAGATGTACCTATTGTTATATACAAACAAAAGAGACGAACAAAGATATGGATATGGAAACACAGGATGTGTTGTTAGAAAATATCCGCGAGACAGTCAGAAGCCACAATCTTAAAAGGGTCAGATTGAGATTTTCTTGATGAGAGCCTACGTTAGTTATAGATAAACGGGCGGAGAAATTATCAGTTTTGCAGGAAGATCTCAAAAAAATGGGGTGCAAATTAGTTGTTTCTCTTTTGACTAATGGAACATTATTGGATGATAAAAAGATAGACCTTATCAAAGAGAAGAAACGATCGATAGGGATATCTCTGGATGGTATATGAGAATATCAAGATAAAAATAGAGCATATGTACATGGGAAGGGAAGCTTCGATGATATCAAAGGAAATATAGACAATGCATTGAAAAAATGATTGAGACCTGGTATAATGACTGTTGTCTCAAATGAGAATCTAGATGGACTCCCTGCTTTGACGGAATACTTGGTATCTCAAAATTTACATTTCCGTTATTCGTTCATCCAAGGAAAGGAAAATCTCGATCAGCAAAAAACCATAGAAGTCATGGAGAAATGTTATGATATTTTGGGAAATGCTATAGAAAATGGATATTCGTTCTCTCAATATCACAAACTTTGTGATCTTAAATTTTTGCAACCATATATGAAGACGTGTTGATCAGGATTATCAGGAGGTTGAATATATATAGATTGATGAGTCTTTTTTTGTCATACGCAGTTTGGTCAAGAAGGGAAAGAGATAGGAAATATTCATAATGAAAAGGATCTCCTTGCTATGGTATCCAGACACAATGAACAGGATGAATCGTTATCGGAAGAATGTAAAACATGTGAACATCATTATGTATGTACAGGTTGATGTCCATTAGAGCGTGAATGAGGTAAGGATCCTCATTGTGAAATATATAAGAGATTAATACCCAAGGTATATACATTATTGGGAAAAGAGAGATTATATAATATTTTGTTACAGGAAAAGAATGTTTTAGCTAAAGATATTTCTGAAATTGCTCAAAATATCGATTTCTGATCTAATACGAAGATAGTTCCTATCTGTTCCAAAGATATGCTTCAGAAGATACAACAGCAAGATTTAGGTATGGATTATAGAGCAAAAATAGCTTCTCAAGAAGGCTTTTGATCGATGTTAGAAGGTTTGGCATTTGATAAGGATAGAATAAGAACACAGGTATTTGCTCTTGTAAAGGAAGAGATTCCGATAGGGATAGTATCCTTTGTTATACTACCAAAGATTCATATCAAAAACCAGCAATATTTCCAAAAAGGACAAGATGGTATCAAAAAGATTCCTGCACAAGAAGCTTATGGATGAGAGTTGCCGGATTTCTCTATTGTTGTAGGATGGACAAAAATGATAGATAATTATCGTGGTAAATTTGTTATGCAGAGATTGTCATTGCTTGAAAAAATATTAGAGAAATTAAAAAAGGAAGCTCCAGAAAATACACGGATAGAGATACAAGCAGAAGGGCAGATGAAAAGTAATAAAAACGATGATTCTTATATTTCCTATGATCAATTATCTCTTGATAAAGATATGATAGGTAAAAATAGTAAAGATAGCTCATCTACCGTAAAATTTGCAAAATATCTATGATTGAAACAGTTGGATGATATTTTCGGATCGAGGAGTTTGGGTCCTGTGTTTTTCCAAAAAATAAGATAACTTTGAATACAAAAAAACCCGGCCATGCATCCGGGTTTTTCTTATATATCTAGCTATTTTGCTAGTTAGTTTGGTTGTGTATTCACTTTCCCATTCATTTTCCTTGTCCCATTCCTCTTTCTCCTTCTTTCATTCACATTCCCATTCACATTCCCATGCCTTCTCATTTTGGTCATGGCAAACCAAGTTCTTCGGCTATTGTTCTAACTTTTTCTTGATAGGTATGCATTTCTTGTAATTTTTTAAATTTAGCCTCAGTATCAATAGTAGTTAGTATAGGGTGTCCAACATTAAGTGTTTTCCATGTTGCATAATCTCACGCTTCGAGTGCAGTCTGAATTTTTTCTTGTGTAGCTTTTCTCGTAAGCATATCAGTAAATTCTGCTTCAGTAGGATACGTAGTGATAGTGTACTTCGTATGAGCAGCTACAAATGCTGTATAATCCTTATTCGTAATGGCTTTTTCTACAGCAGTTCTAAATGCTTGTGCTTCTCATGTGCTGGTAAATTGCTTCATCATACCATTGCGATTCCCCATCATTTTTATTCATGCACCCATTCATGCATTCTTTGTTGTTTCAGTATTTGAAGCAAATGTTGTAGCTCCAAGAGCTATAGTACTTATTCAGAGTAAACCGACAGTACTTGCTACGATAAATTTTCTTTTCATGTGTTTGTGTATAAAAATTAAAAGGTTGTCGTCATGACAACCCCAGTATATATAAAGACCTTAAACAAAACTAAAGATTACCTTAAATGAAATTTAATGTTAGTTTGGTATTTGATACCCGAATCATTTGATCGTTTCAATAAGTGTTTTACCCAATTTTTTTCTGAGATTTGAAATATATACATCGAGTTTTGCATCTTCTTCAAATACCTGATCATTTCCCCAGATTTCTTCGATGATTTCTGTCCTTGATATACTTCTTCATTTTCTTTCCAAAAGATATTCCAATATCTGAAATTCCTTCAAGGTCAGTTTGATTTCTTTGGAATTTTTGAGGACTTTTTTTTGATCCTTATCAAGACGGATATTTTTGTGTTCTATACTATTTTTTGGACCATTTCTTTTAGTGATGGCTTGTATTCTGATATCAAGTTCCTTGAGATCAAAGGGTTTGACGAGATAATCATCAGCCCCAGAGGCAAATCATTCTATCTTGTCATCGATCTGTCCTTTGGCAGTCGCCATGATGATAGAAACGGTAGGCTGTAATTTTCTTACATTTTTACATAAGGTAATTCCATCCATTCCTGGGAGCATAAGATCAAGTACGATGACATCAAAATCGTGATGCTTTAAAATTTCAAATGCATACAAACCATTTTCTGCTCGCATGACATCATGGTTTTCCAGTTCGAGATATTTTTTGATATTGTTTCCGATAGTTTTATTATCTTCGACGATAAGTATTTTCATAATAAATAATTAGGTAACTAAAAGACATTCCTCCTTTATGGAAAGGAGGGGGACCCGAAGGGTGGAGGATTTAAAGTAAAATCTCCCATCCTAAAGGATACCTCCCTCTTTAAAATAAAGAGGGTACGTTATATTAAAAGCTAATGGTACACGTTGTTCCTTTATTTACTTTGCTGGTGATAGCTATTTTCCATCCATGTTTTTCTACAAGTAATTTTACAAGATACAATCATAGTCCGAAACTCTTGGTATCGGTTTTGGATCTATCTGCTTGCCGAAATCTTTCCCAGATATGATTCAAATCTTTTTCTGTGATTCCTTTACCGCTATCTTTGATAATGAGTTTTTTAGCATCCAATGTAATGTCTATAGTTCATCATTCTGGAGTAAATTTATAAGCATTATCCAAAATATTTTTTATGATGATGCTACAACTCGTGTGTGCTTTTTTAAAAATATCTTTGTGTAGGTGAGTAGTGAGGGTGATATGTTTTTGCTGATAGATTTTTTCTACATCATGGATGATACTTTCTGTGAGTGCACTAATATCTATCTGGTCTTTTGATAACGTTTCCAATGCTTCAAGTTTGCTGATGGCGACCAATGTCTCCAAAAGACTATTCATTCACTTGAGTTGTTGTTTCACGTTATTCAATCATTGCTCATAATTTTTTGTCTTATTTGCATAATCTATCTCTGTACTTATACTCATCAATGGTGTTTTAAGTTCGTGTGAAGCATTCGTTACAAAGTCTTTTAGACTTAGTGTTTGTGTATGAATTTTTTCCAATGCTTCATTAAATTTTTTACTGACTCTATTGATCTCATCATCAGGATGTCCGGTAATCTCGATTTTTTCATTGAGATTGTCTATGTGCAAATGATCGAGAAATCAGAGTAATTCATTAAGTTTTTTAAGTGAGCTTTTGACAAAGAAACGAGAGAGGATATATGCGATAGCTCAAAAGACAATCATCAGATAGATACTGATTCGTATGAGATTTTTTTGTACAATTATATGAGGAGTTACGTTTGTCACGATAAGTTTGTTTCAAACTTTTTTGTACATAAAATACATGTCATCTATTTTTGATATAGATTTTATCCAATGAAAGTTTTGGAGTATATGTCATTCTTCACTATCGATATCAAATATTTCTACTTCTGGCATCCTATTTTTCCCAAGTACCATTTTCTGCATCATTATAGGATTTGGTCATGGAAGCATCTGTCCTTGTTGTCTGTTATACCAGTTCTGAAAAAAGGTTCCATTAGCCAACAAGCTAAAGAGCAATACTTGTAGCATCGTAAATAGCGTAAACTTAAGACTTATTTGTGTAGAAGTTTTCAGGTTAGAGAATGAGAATTTTTCCAACATGGCTTTGGTTTAGAAATTAGAAATTGAAATTTTTATATATCTACCTTAAATAAACATTAAATCGGTAATTACAAGGTATCAAAAAAACCGACCTAGAGAGATCGGTTTTTTAGAAATTTAAAGGTATATTACAATGTCTTATCAGTTACGATTTTTCCTTTTACACATCCATTCAATGTATCTCTCTTGACAGCTTCAGCTCGGAATTTTGTCAAAACTGTTGTAGAAGTATACGTTACTGGCCATTTTTCCAATAATCATTTCATGACGATATAGCTTTCACAGACGATGTATTTGCTTGGATTTGTTGTTTTTCCAATCATTTTATTAGCATACGCTGTTCTCCATTCTGTATAGTACGGGTTTTTTATACTTACATAGGTGAAGCTGATATCTTTTTTGGTATTTAATGGTATCTCATATTTCTTGATCAAATAGATGATAGCGTCCATGATTTTCTGATTACCGATACTTGTAGGAGCGACTACATCAGATGTATTAAGAGTATCAACTGATGCTCATAATATCGTTCCTGTTACTTCTTGTACATCAGAATTTGCAGCCATGCCTGTAAAGATATCTGAAGAAACTTCTTGTGTTGTTGTAGTGCCTCATATACCAGTTCCTAATACTGTTCCTTCGCCAGTGAATATATATCCATCGGTTGGGATTCTTTCTTGTCCGAGGAAGTTTTGTGCGATATAATCTTGGAAAGTAGCGTTGAAATCTTTACGGACTTGATAGTAGTCATATACCGTCAATGCGAGACTGACTATCAAAAGAATCAGATATATTTTTGTTCATAGTAATGCTCGAAAACTTTTAGTGATACGATGCTTCATGATAAGCGTCAAGGAAAGGAATACAATGAATCCAAGGACAAAAGCGAATAACAACATCACCTCTATAGCTGCGCTATTGTATTGAAACATAAAGAAGATAATAATCGCTACAAGGAAGCTAATGATAGTAGGAGATATTAATTCTCATTTCTTTTTGCGTTCTTTGACCGCAGCACGAAACTGATCATGGAAAGAGACTTTAGCTTCTTTATTTATTGCTTGTTTTTTTTCATGTTCTTGGTGATCTTCTTTTTTCTCATTTTCCACGGTATTATACAACAATCCAATCAAGATAATCGCTATAAGGTTGATAGCTCCCAATCGGAAAAAGTTTGCTTGTCCTCGCAATACTCAGATAATCAATGGTTGTAAGACGAAAAAATAGATACTAAACAAAAGAAAAAGGTTTTTTTTCATTGATTTTTTGTGATATTAAGTAAAAATGTCAATCTATTTTACCTATATATTAGGATATATATACATATGCAGGTGTTTTTCAAGGTCAAAATTTGCAAAATATAACAAAACGATTACACTTAATTACGGCTCAAAGCCTTGAGCATAATGAATTATTTACCTTATAGAACGCTATGAAAAAACTCATTATTAGCTGAATCATTATGTATGCATCGTTACTTGTTGTCTGATACGCTCAGATGATAGTTCCTGATTCACAGAATTATATCCTCAACGAAAACGATCAGCAAGTATTGAATACCAAAAATATCAATGATCCATTAAGAGATGGAGCCTACAATATAGTAAGCCCAGTGACATGAACAGGAGCATTATCAGGAGTGGTTAATGATAAGATCTCTAGTCATCAAAACGCACAAAACAAAACAATGACCGTTATCAAAAATATCATCAATTATGCATTATGAATGTTGGCGCTTGTTGCATTGGTATATTTGATCTACCATGGATTCTTGATTGTGACTGCAGCAGGTGATGATACTCAATACAAAAAATGACTCTGAGGAGTAAAATACGCTGCTATCGCCATAGCAGGGATCGGAGCTAGTTGGCTTATTGTAAGTGCCATATTCTGGCTTATCGCTTTAATGATTTGAACAACTCCATAACCATGAACACCACTACTTTATCACAAAAAATTGTAAAAAATATCTTCTACGTTGTAGGAGGGTTTTTGGCTTTATGAACAATGATTCCCGCAGTTTCTGTAGGACAATGATTTTCAGATGCTGAATCAGCGTTTCCTTATGATATCCAAGGAAATACATATGATCCCGCAGCAAATTCTGATGAAGCCAAAACAGATCTAGCTACCGATGTCATCAAAACTGATACAAAGACTTCTACAAGTTTGCTTAGTAGGCTGACAGACTTCTTTAGACTGAGTGGAACTTCATATGACACAGGTAATTCAAAAGCTACCAATTACGTTAAACGAATACTCAATATATTACTCTGACTAGTAAGTTTCCTTTCACTCGTGATGATTATCTTTGCATTTTATCTCATCTTCTTTTCCAAAGGCGAAGACGGTGTGGCTAAAGCAAAAAAGATTCTTATCGGTGTGGGGATAGCGCTTGCGATCATGTGATTATCATGGTTTATCGCTAGCTTCTTCTTTGATATTTATACGACAGTTACATAATTTTATCTCTTTGTTATCGTAGATGTTCTTGAGTATGTGAGACAAAAACAAAGTACAGAAACCAAAACATGAAAATCTCTTCAATACAGAGACAATGTTACCGATTTCAGAAATCAGAAACGATACTATCATCATGAAAGATGGATGACTTAGAGCTATTTTAAGAATCAATGGAATCAATCTTGATCTCAAAAACGGAGATGAACAACAAATAGTACTCGAACAATATAAAAAATTTTTAAACTGATTGGAATATCCTATTCAGATTCTTGTTCGTAATACTTTCCTTGATCTTTCAAATTACCTTACTTATATCGACGGTAATATCAAAAATATAGAAAATCCTGTGCTTAAACAACAAGGTGAAGCATATTATAGATTTCTCCAAAATATTGATATGCAGCAAGGATTGATCTTCAATAAAGAGTTTTATATTATCGTTCCCTATTACGAAAGTGAAAAAGATAAAGGACAAATCCAAAGATCACGATGGGGGAAATTGCTCGATGTGCTCAATGCCAAAGATACGGTAGAAAAAGTTGTACAGAGATATAGACAATTCCTCAGAGGAAGAACATGATTGGATACGAGAGTAAATCTTATTATCGATGGACTCAATAGTATAGGAATCGGTGTAGAAAAATTACCAACATCAGATATTATTAGTTTGACTTTCCGTTGCTACAATCCATTACTTCACAGCTCTCAAGCACTACTTGCTAAATAATTAATAATGAAAAGTGAAAAATGAATAATGTTGGAAGTTGTTATATTACAGGCTATTATAATTTGCAATAGTTGATAATATAACAAGTCATACATTATTCATTCTTAATTATTAATTTTTCATTATGTTTTAAAGTTTCATATCGAGATCATATTTTTTATCTTCGCAATATTTTTTTGCTTTTGCATGCAATGCATCGCACATTGATATCCATTTTTGTTCACCTTCTCATCTTGCAATTTGCTCTTTGTACCATCATATTCTTCTTTCAATCTCATGGAGCGAAGCGATACTTACCACTTCATCATCCGTAATAGCGAAGCCAGCACAGCTGATTCACATATCAGTAGGGGATTGGTATTTTACCATATAATTTTTGTGATTGACTATTTTTTTTGCGATACCCATGACGATTTCAAATGCTTCTACATCTCTATTGTAGTTTACAGAATCTTGTCCGTAGGCTTTTTTATGATATTCATCTATCATATTATAATCACCAATATCCACCGTAGCAGCTTCATATGCTAGATTTATTGGGTGTTCGAGCGCTATATTCCAGATAGGAAATGTTTCATATTTTGCATAACCAGATTTTACATCAATCTGATGATCGAGATAGATTTGTCCGAGACAGGTGGACATTTTTCCACTGCTAGAAGCGGCTCCAGTGACCAATATTAAATTTTTCGTCAATGGTATATGATCGTCGTTACCGAATCCATCTTCGCTCAAAATCATATCCGTGTTGTGAGGATATCAGGTTATCTTATATCTTTCTCGTACTCTATATTGTTTTCTTTGAAAGTCTTTTTCAAATTCCAAAATCATATCAAACATATTACCCACATCGATATTGTTGATGACGATATGTGGTTTGAGTCCAATATTTTTTTCTATATTTCTAATAAGTTGATAGACATAGTCTTTGTAATCTATATTCTGATTACTCAATTGCCTATTTGAAAGAATATCATTTGCATTTACACAAAACAAAATTTCAGCCTGACTCTTCAATGATTCAAATATCTTCTTTTTAGACTCTTGATCAAATCACGGCAAAACCCTTGCTGCATGCGTATCATTCATAAATTTTCCACCAATCTCCAAATAGAGTCTTCAACCACTAAAATTAGCGATCCTATCAAGGATTTTTTCTTTTTGGAGTCTGATATATTTTTCACCATCAAATCCATGTTTTTTATAGTTGATGATGTCGGTAGAGTTGATTGTATTCATGGTAAATACGAGAAATAAATATACGGTTAAGTATATTCACTTATTCGTATTTTTGCAAAAAATGGCCGTAAATAGGCCATATTCTCTTGCGTTTTTGTAAAAATATGGTGTTATTTAACCAATTTCATAAATTCGTAAGGTACGGTTTTAAACCGTAGCTACAAAGAAATTCGAATTGTTTATTATTTTACTATTTTTCCGTTATCCAAGGTGATGATATCGTCTGCAAATTTTAGGATATTTTTGTCATGTTCAATCATGAGGATAGTATCACCTTTATCCAAAAATTCTTTGATTACTCTCAATAATTTAACGATATCTTCTGAATGTAAACCTACCGTAGGTTCATCCAAGAAATACATGGTATGTCATTTGTATGATTTCAATAAATGTTTCACTAATTTTAATCTCTGACTCTCTCCACCGGAAAGCATATGCGCAGGTTGTCCCATTCTCAAATAGCCGAGTCCGATATCGACCATAAGCTGCAATTCTTCACGGATATGATCGATTTCAGAAAAGAATTCCAAGGCATCGTTGATGTACATGCCCAATACTTCAGAGATAGTTTTTCCTCTCCATTTAATTCACAATATTTCTGTCTTATATCTTTTTCCTTGACAGAGTTCACACGGTATATAGGTGTCCGGTAAAAATTGTAATTCCATTTTTTTGTATCCATATCCATCACAGGCAGGACAAGCTCATTTATTTGAATTGAAACTATAATA
>Ga0172371_10001414_pt1 | contig 38046 bp, 29 predicted proteins | sample Lak12m_FD_114543 | JGI IMG/M metagenome (GOLD analysis project Ga0172371, IMG submission 114543) | Freshwater microbial communities from Kabuno Bay, South-Kivu, Congo - kab_022012_12m | ecosystem: Environmental > Aquatic > Freshwater > Lake | place: Democratic Republic of the Congo: South-Kivu... | reverse complement strand
TACCGATTGCCGCGGTAGATTCCGCTACTTAAGAGGTAAAACAGGGGTAAATCAAACAAAAAAAGAAGGAGTTGATATACCAAGCTATTTTACTTAGTTATCAACCGTTTTGTGGACGCTACTTCACTTTAGTGCGTCTGGATGGGATCGAACCATCGACTCCTACTTCACCTGCCCGCCGCGCTCGTGCGCTGAGGAGGATTCGAACCTCCGACTCCTACTTTATAAGAGTAGTGCTCTACCACTGAGCTATCAGCGCTCTGGCAGGCGGGTAAGAGTAGTGCTCTACCACTTAAGCTACAGACGCAATTATAACTGACTAAAGTATATAAAATCTACTGGTTTAGTTGGTTATTTGTGGACCGAAAGAGACTTGAACTCTCAACCTCTGCAATGCGAATGCAGCGCTCTACCATTGAGCTATCGGCCCGATCAGTGTCCCCGGGGAGAATCGAACTCCCATCTTAGGTTCCGCCCGCCTAAATTTGTGCCCTCGAAGGGAATTGAACCCTTATCACCGGTTCCGGAAACCGGTACTCTATCCGTTGAGCTACAAGGGCTCGCCACAAATTTTTGGCGGGTATCCATTGAACTACGGAGACAATCACTTACAATTTGGGAAGGAACAATAATATTATAGCAAGCCCGATCCGATAAATCCCAAAGGGAATCAAAGTATTTTTTTGAAGAAACATAACAAACCATTTCATCACCAAATATGCAACTAAAAACGACGTTATAAAACCAACAAACAAGGGTAAGTATTGGTTGGTCGACATAAGAATTGATCGTGTTTTAAATAAATCGTATACAGAAGCTCCCAGTATCGTTGGCGCCGCCAGTAAAAAAGAATATCGCGCCGCCTCATCGCGCTCATATCCCATAATCATCATCCCAACCGTCACAATCCCAGATCGCGATACTCCGGGAATTACGGCCAACGATTGAACCAATCCAATCAGCGTTGCTTCAACCGCATTTAGTTGGTTGATATTTTTAGTTAGTCTGATTTTATTCTTCTTTATCAACCACTCGACGACAATAAATCCTAAACCAACAATCCCTAAAGTAGAGATGACCAAAATCACCGAATTAAAAAAAACGTTTTTGATGACTTTATATAGTAATAACCCCACTATGGCTGTTGGAATGAATGAAATCGTCAACTGCCCAATAATTTGTCTATTTTTTAACACATATCGAAAATATAATACTACTACCGCCAATACTGCCCCAGATTGAATAAATACCTCAAAGAACTTTTGAAAATCGCTTTGGGGAATTTTAAGAAAACTGCTCGTAATAATTAAGTGGGCAGTAGACGAAATCGGCAAATATTCAGTTAAACCCTCAACTATTCCCAGAATCAGAGCATGAAAAAAAGCCATGGGTAAATTATAATTATTAACGTCGTTTACAGTATACTATGAAAATCGCTATCGTCCATGACCAACTTCAGGAATTTGGCGGAGCCGAACGCGTCCTGGTATCGTTAAAAAAAATCTTTCCTGCGGCTGACGTATTCACTTCTTTTTACAATCCCAAAACACTAGGAATTCATGCCGATGAATTCAAAAGCTGGAAGATTGTTACTTCTTGGGCCGATAAAATACCGTTTCTCAAACGACTTTATTCACCCTTACGTTTTATTACACCACAAATTTGGGAGAGTTTTAAACTGGACCAATATAATCTGGTAATTTCTTCGTCGGGGTCGTATATGAGCAAAGGGATCGTTACCAAACCAAAAACAATTCACATTTGCTATCTGCATCATCCGCCCCGCTACCTTTACGGTTATGAAACCGCCATCGAATGGCAAAAATATTGGCCGATCAAAGTTTATGGAAATTTAATCAATCACAATTTGCGCCTATATGATTACCAATCATCGCAGGGCGTTAATTATTTTATCGCTAATTCCATCGAAACCCAAAAACGCATCAAAAAATTTTACCGGCGCGACTCCATCGTTATCTACCCCCCAGTCAACCTCCCAGAAAAAAAACTCGTTAACTTGCTAACCCGTCAACCCGCCAGCTACTACATAACCGTTTCCCGTCTGGCTCGTGCTAAACATATTGATATTTTAATCAAAACAGCTAATCGGCAAAAATTTGATTTGAAAGTTGTCGGTTCAGGGCGCCATCTATCATATCTGCAGTCAATTGCTGGACCGACTGTCGAAATTCTTAGTCAGATTGCAGATCAACAACTAATCAGTCTTTACCGAAATGCGCGGGCATATTTGTTTGCCTCGGTTGATGAAGAATTTGGCATTGCACCAATTGAGGCGATGGGTTACGGGCTGCCCGTGATCGCTTACGCTTCTGGAGGTTTAAAAGAAACCGTCATTGACGGAAAAAACGGCTATCTTTATCAAAGATTGAACGAACAATCTCTTCTTGGAAAAATGGCAGAATTAGAAAATTTAACATCCGGTCAATATCAACAAATGCGAATCAATGCGCGCAAAGAGGCGGAAAAATACAGTGGAGATGTCTTTAAGAAAAAAATCATGGCTTTTGTAAATCAACTGTTTTGATGTTATCTGTTTTCTAACCACCATGCCCGAGTTACCCGAGGTCGAATCGGTCCGTCAAGATTTAATCGACCATATCGTTGGGAAAACTATCAGCGCTATAAGAATATTTTCCCTTAAACAACTGGTCGGCAATCCCAAAAAAGCGATTGGACATAAAATAATCGATATTCAAAGATCTGGTAAATACATCGCAATTCAACTGGATAATCATTATTTTTTAAACGTTCATTTAAAATTAACCGGACAATTTCTCTTTGCAAAAAATATTAACGAAGCTCGTTTTAAAAACATCATCCCCTTCACAAAAACCAAGCAAATGCCCGGCCCCACCACTCGAATCATATTCAAGTTTGCTGATGGCTCTTTGCTTTTTTATAACGACCTGCGCAAATTCGGCTGGATAAAAATTACGAAAAACCCGGAATTTCCATCATCTCCTGATGTTTTATCAAAACAATTTACCAAGGCATATTTTGTCAGGATGATAAGTAAATCTACTCGACCGATTAAGATCTTGTTAATTGATCAACATAAACTGGCCGGAATTGGAAATATCTATGCCAACGAAGTCCTTTTTGCGACCAAAATTCATCCACTCCAACCCGCCGACTCTTTAACCCATCAACAAACAAGCGAGCTTTTTTATGCCGTAAAAAAGATAGTCAGGGCAGCCATCAAACATCATGGAACATCGGCATCGGATGAAGCATTTATCCTGCCCGATAGTAATAAGGGCAGTTATCAAGAATATCTGATGGTCTATGACCGAGAAAATCAACCGTGCAAAAGATGTGGATCGACGATTAAACGGATCAAACATCACGGCAGAAGTTCATTTGTTTGCCCGAACTGCCAAAACCTTATTCATACCTAATCGCATCAATCGGCGACAAATCTGCGGCTTTTTTTGAGGGAAAAACTCCAAAGATCACGCCGATAATCGACGATACGCCCAGAGCCAAGAGAATGGACTGGATATTAATATAAGCCGGGAAAATCGATTGAACCAAGGCTACAATTAAATACGCCAAACCTAATCCCAAAACCCCGCCCATAAACGAAAGCAAAACTGATTCCATTAAAAAATGGTAAAGAATATCATTTTTGGTTGCGCCAAGCGCTCGTCTGATTCCGATTTCCTTGATTCTTTCCGTCACTGAAACATACATAATGTTCATGATGCCAATCCCGCCAACCACAAGGGAAATCGCGGCAATCGCCACCAGAACCGAATTGATTATATTAAAAATCGAGTTAACCGACTCCATGATTTCAGTTTGCTCCATCACCGAAAATTCATCTTCATCATAACGCTTGCTTAATATGCTCTGCACTTCTTCCTTAGTAGTATTTATATCTTCCTTGTCAGTTACTTTAAAGTAGATAGCATAGTACTTTTTATCCGGGTTAAACGAGTAAGCGGCCTTGTAGGTTATATAGACATGATCATCAAACCCGCTACCGCCCAAGGCTCCCCCGCCTTTGGATTTTATTATTCCGATAATCTTGTATGTTTGGCCGGCAAGATCCACTTTTTCGCCCACGGCCGAATCGCTGCTGCCAAATAGTTTTTCAACCGTCGTTTTACTTAAAAGAACGACTTTAGCGCTTTTTTCCATATCGCTCTTTTCAATCAATCGGCCTCTCTCGATTTCTAAATTAAAAATGGGAACAATATTCTCGTTTGAGCCTACGATTTCCACTATTTCCGACTTTCCATTGGCCGATATTTCTGCCCCTGATTTGGCGACAACCGGGGCAATAGAGGAAATGGTTTTCAGTCTTTTTATTTTAGCAACGTCTTTGTCGTCAAATTTTATTCCCCCGATCATTCCTCCACCCTGCATAATGGTTTTTTTACTGCCCGGCATCACATAAACCAAATTCGCCCCCAAGCTTTCAAATTGATTTTCGATATATTTCTTTAAACCCAAACCTAGTGCCATCAGCAATACCACCGACAAAACCCCAATGAGAATTCCTAAGGTTGTAAGGAAGGTCCGGCCTTTATTGCGGGAAAAATCAAACAAGGAGGCCTTGATAATAAATCCTAAGTAATTCATACGATCTCTCCGTCTTTAATTTTAATCGTCTTTTCCATCAACAGAGCAATTTCCGGATCATGGGTTACAATCACAATCGTCTTGTTTTCTTCTTTATTTAACCGCCTCAGTAATTCAATGATTTCTTTTCCCGTCTTGCTATCCAAATTACCGGTGGGCTCATCGGCTAAAATCATCTTCGGATTCATAATGAGCGCCCTGACGATCGCAACGCGCTGCTGTTGACCGCCTGAAATTCTGTTGGGATAAGAATTTATTTTTGAACCCAATCCAAAACGCTCAAGTAATTTTAAAGCATTATCTTTATAATTAATCTCTGTTTTTTTTCGACAGTATATTGCAGGTATCATTACATTCTCCAACACCGTCAATTTATTGATTAAATTAAATTGCTGAAAAACAAAACCAACAAATTCATTCCGCAAAATTGACAACTCGTCGTCGGTTAAATGAGAAATATCTTTGTTGTTAATAATCACTTTGCCTTTTGACGGTTGATCAAGCAAACCGATAATATGCATCAAGGTTGATTTACCGCTGCCCGAAGGTCCAATAATCGCCGTTAATTCGCCTGTTTTTATTTCAAGGTTAATTGTTTTAAGCGCAGTAAAAATCAAGTCTCCATCTAGTCTATATTCTTTCCAAACATTCTCAAGTTTGATGATCGCAGCCATACTAATAAATTATGTCTCCCTCTTTTAATCCTTCCAAGATTTCAGTTTGATTGTCAATTTCCAAACCAACCTTGATATAAACTCGTTTAGTTTTCTTTGCATCGCCAAACACATATTTTTTCTTTCCTTCGGTTTTTATCATAACGGTCGGAATCGCCAAAACATTGGGGATGGTCTTTAAAGCAAAAGTTGCGTCTCCCGTCATTCCCAAACGGTATTTATAATCACGATTGTCTTCATTGAGAATCAATTTAATCTGATAAACTGTGCCGGTTTCTCCAGATTTGGGTGTGAAGGAAATATATTTTATCGCTCCAACTACCGTCTGATCGGGATAAGAATCAAAAACAACATCGGCTTTTAACCCTTCTTTTAATTTGATTACCTCAGTTTGGTCAGCCGTAACTGAAAAATAAACCGTTGACGGATTAATTACTTCAAATTCGGCGCTGGCAGGCGTAATGTTGACGCCGGCATAAGGGGAATCAATCCGCACTACCATGCCTTCAATTGGTGAATAAATTGATGAATACTGGCGAGCTAAATCTTGGAGTTCGACATCAAGGACTGCGTTGTTTAAATCAAACTGGGCCTTATCCAATGCCCTTAAAGCTTCACGGCGCGCGTCCTCCGATAAGCCTCCGATATTTTTTATCTGACTGTCTTCCGCCTCCTGATCATAATCCCATCTGGTTTTTTGATAAGTATTAAGATATTTTTGGAGGCGTTTTTGCACATCACGCTGATCAAGAGCAGCAATCGTTTGATATTTTTTTACCCAGTCACCCTCTTTTACTCCTACCCAAGTCAAAAGTCCAGACGACTGAAAACGCAGCGTTACATGTTCATCGGCATCAATTTTCCCCGACAATGACAGTTCGTCTTTTAGCGTCTGTCTGGTAACGGTATAGCTGTCGTTTTTCTTAAGTTTGGTTTGAGATGTCGACCTTTGAAAAGAATAACCGACTACGATCACAATCAGAACAATCATCACGTACCATCTTTTTTTGAGCCATTTAAACATAAGGCGATAAATGATTTACAAAAAAGGCTGCCATTCACCAATCGGCATTACATTATAGGTAAGAAAATTCCACCCGTAAAAATAAATGGCCGGTAATAGTATTATAGCGGCAATTAAAAATTTTTTTGAGGTCAGAAATTGTTCCAGGGTAATACAAGCCAAAGGCCACAGGGGTAAACTATAACGGGAAATGTCCCTATGCTGAATAAAAGTTGTGGCTACAAAATATACCAAAGCGAAATAAAAAAAACTGCGCCATTTAGATTGATAGAGATTTATAACCATCAATGCATAAATAAAAAACACAAACAAAACATCCTCAAGCCAAGCCGTCCCTACCCAAGATTTGGACGCGTTAAAAACTGCAAAAGGGAAGGCGATATGTATGTTGTCTCCCGAATGAAAGTAGGCAAAGAAATCGCCGTATTGGAAATAATAGATCAAAAAAACTAATAATAATCCTGTCGGGACAAAAATGATACCCAATTTTTGCCACTCAAACTTAATTTTTTGCTGTCTTGTTCTTATTCGTTCTTCGATAAACGCTAAACAATAAGAGACAAAAAGAAGGACTCCCGGTGATTTGGTCATTGAAGCTAAACCTCCAAATATCCCCGCTTCCAGGTATTGTTTTTTTTCAAAGTAAAGTAGCGATGCCAGAATTAATAAAATAAATAGGCTCTCTGGGGCTCCAATCGATCGGACTATCAAAAATCTTGGAACAAATAAAAAAACGGTGGCCAACAATAATGGCTTTTTTGTGATTTTGAAAAGCTTAAGCAGATAATAAAAAAATCCCGCTAAGACAATCGTGAAGAGAATATTAACAAAGAGCATTGATTTCAAATAACCCAATAAATAGGAAAATCCTCTGATGAATAAAGGGTAAAGAGGGAGGTGGGCCGCAAAATACTTCGCGGAAAGCGGCAAGGAAATAATTAATCCTTTTCCCGGAATATCTATTTTATTAATATCATAAAGACTTTTTGCCGGGATTACATACAAAGGACCATCAAAGCTTCCAAAAATATAAAGCGGGCTCGACTGTTTTATCTCCAGTCCCAACCAATGCTTAGCATGCAATAAAAACGGAAGCCAAAGCAGAAACGTGCTGAACAAAACTATCGCGGTTAGAGTAAAATATGGTATGAAGCGTCTTAGATCGATTTTGAGAGGCATATTGGATATTGTAACAAAAAACCCACTCGTTAGTTTAACGATGGCGGCGGCGGCTTTATTACGTTTACATAGAATAGGCGATTTTGCTACCTTTTTAAGCGATCAAGGCCGCGATGCAATTATTATTAAAAGAATAGTTACATTTATCCATTGGCCGGCAATTGGCCCCCCCTCCTCGGTCGGGCAGATTTATCTTGGCCCTTTTTATTACTACCTAATGGCGCCGTTTTTGGCGCTTTTTAAGCTTAACCCTGTTGGACTGGCTTATGGCTCGGCATTTTTATCTCTTGCCGGATTGATAACTGGCTATTTGATTGTAAAAAAATTTATCGATCAAAATACGGCTCACCTGTTTTTAATCTTAGCCGCATTTTCGCAGGTCAACATCCAGGCTGCCCGTTTTTCTTGGAATCCCAATCCTCTTGCGATCTTCTCTTTTATCACGTTATTTTTTTTATTTCAGTTTATTAAGTCAAACCGGCCTATTTTTGCTTTTTTGTTCGGATTTTTTTTTGGCTGTTCGTTTCAACTTCATCATTTGTCCGCTTTGATGGCTTTTACTTTTCTCCCCTTTTTAATTTATCAGTTGTTTGATAGTAGAGATAAACTTAAAATCATCTCACGGTGGTTGGTTGCACTTTTGGGTTTTGTTTTAATTTCCAGTCCGCTGATCATTTTTGACATAAGACACGGGTTCCTCAACAGCAGGAATTTATTTAAACTGCTCACTCAAAATGACGTTGCCAGCCATTCTAACCTTATTAGTAAGATAACCCAAACTGTCAATTATTTTTTTAATTTCGGTTTGGCAGTAAATATCAGTCAAACATTAACGACGATTATTTTCGTTTTAATTATTATTTCGCTTCTTTTAGTTGTTCGGATGCGAAAGGTTAATGCTTTTTTGGCAATTCACTGGATCAATTTTATTTTTTATCTGGTTCTTTTTAGCTTTGTTAACGGTCCGAGATACCCTCATTATTTTGGTCCTGTCTATTTCAGTTTTTTTCTGATACTGGCCTATGTCCTCTCCCAAATTACTTATCGTTTAATGGTCTGTTTGTTTTTGGCTGGCTACATTTTTATTAATCTTGTTTCTTTGTTCTCCAAACCGCCAGCCTACCAAATACAACATGCGCAAAAAGTGGCTAATTTTTTAGCGGAAAAAATTGGCAACCGACCATTTAATATTGCCACCTGGCCGGTTGAATTAACCGAGGACAACTATTTGTATTTTTTAGAACTTAAAGGCCTGATGCCGGCCGATAGAACAAAAATCGAGATTACCCAACAGTTATTTGTGCTTTGTAACCAGCAACCCTGTCGGGTTCTTGAATCGCCTTCCTGGAATATTTCAATGTTTGGCCCGGCGAAAATTGATAGAATATGGACGATTGACAACGTTACCATTTATAAACTCATTCATGCCCGGTGATCTGACTATTTCGCTCGTTATTCCCTGTTACAACGAAGAAGTTAATATTCAAAAAGGAGTTCTGGATAAAATCGGTAACTATACCGATAACAATAAACTGTTTGGGGAAGTAATCATCGTTGATGACGGTTCACTTGATAACACTAAGAAAATTATTCAAACGCGTTACTTGCCTAAATTTGCAAAATTCCGCCTGATCGCCAATCCGCATCAAGGCAAGGCTTATGCCGTTATCACAGGCATCAAAGAGGCTCACGGGCAGTATGTTATGTTTTCCGATATTGATTTGGCAACACCGCTTGAGGAATCAGACAGATTGATTTCGCAAATCAACCATGGTTATCAAATAATAATTGGTTCGCGAAACGATAAACGAGATGATGCGCCTTTGCTTCGCAAGATCATGGCAATTGGATTTATTTACATCAGAAATATTTTCATCGGTCTAAAAGGGATTAAAGACACTCAGTGCGGTTTTAAGTTATTTAAAAAAGAAGCGGCATTACAAATAATTGAGAATTTAAGAGTGTTTAAACACCGCCATAAAATTAGAGGTTCGTCGGTATCGGCCGGATTTGATTTGGAATTTCTTTTTTTAGCTTTCAAATTCGGTTACAAAACCAAAGAAGTACCTGTAACCTGGCGTCACGTTGAAACAAAAAATGTGAATTTTTTTAAAGATTCAATTGAAACCTTAAAAGATATCTTCAAAATAAAATACAATGATTTAAAAGGACAATATACCAAAACATAGCATCCGTTTACTAAAATGAAAACAAACCTTTGGCAAATTGTTTTATTAATCCTGTTTGCCTCGTTGGTAGTTTTTTTCCGTTTCAACCAAGTTCCAAAAAACTTAAGTTTTGACGAAGTGGAATTTGCCAAACTGGCGGTTAATCTAAACAAACACCCCTATATTCCTTACAGTAACTTGGCAACTGGACATTCTACTTTGTATTTTTATATCATTCTTATATCTTTTAAAATATTCGGAGTCAATAATTTTGCGCTTCGTTTTCCTAGCGCCTTATTTGGCGTGTTAAACATCATACTTTTTTATTTAATCGTAAATATCGTATTTAAGAGAAATAATTCATTCAGATTTTTACCTCTAATATTGGCTTTTATTTTTATCACTCTTCGCTGGTATTTTAACTTTGCCCGTTTTGCCTTTGAGACGACCTTTCTATTGTTTTTTGAACTGGGAGCTCTTTTTTATTTGATTAAAGAAAAACCTAACTATATTCTGAGCGGACTGTTGGCCGGACTGGCATTTAATTCGTATACGCCGGGCCGTATCTTTTTTCTTGTTCCTTTATTTTATTTATTCATCACAAAAAACCGGACAAAACTGCTGCATTTTTTAATTCCTTTTGCTATTGTTATCTTACCCTTAGCGCTTTATCTAGTACGTTATCCGGACATTCGCTTCAACCAACAATCATATCTAACCAACCCTAATATCGCACCGATAAATAAAATCAACTATTTCGCCCAAAACGTGGGGAAAACTATACTAATGTTTGATTTGCGAGGCGATGTTAACGGCCGGCATAATTATCCCTTTAAACCGGCATTAAATCCGGCCGTTGGATCGTTTTTTATTTTTGGACTGATAATCACCATCATTAATCGACGTAAACCCATTAATCGGCTCTTCCTTGTTTATTTTTTGATCGGTTTGCTTCCAGCCCTTTTTACCTACCCCCACGAAAATCCCCATATGCTGCGAACATTTACAGTACTGCCGTCACTTGTTTATTTTATCGGCCAGACCATAATTTTAATCATTAAAAAAACTCCGAACAAATACTTAAACACAATAACGTTTGGATTATTAATACTGTTTTCATTATCGGCTCTCTATGACCTTAGGACTTATTACCGCTATCAAAATCAAGTATTCCAACAAGCATTTGAAGTAAAACAAGATCTGTCTCAAATAATAAAAACAAAATTATAATATCTATGATGTCAATTAAAAAAATACTATCCGAGCATTTCTTAATTGTTATTTTTTTGGTTTTTTTTGCATCGATCACTACATATAAATTTATTGTCCACCCCACCCCATTTTACGATTGGGATGAAGGAATATACGCTCAAGTCGGCCGGGAGATGATGCAAAAACCATCACTTGTCCCTCTCTGGCAAAATCAGGTCTGGTTGGACAAACCGCCGCTTGTTCCCTTGTTTTATGGACTAGTCGGTCTTTTACCGATAAAACCGGAATATTCGCTTCGCTTTGCTACTTTAGGATTAACGATATTCGCCCTTGCTCTCGTCTATATTTTTTATTACCGCCTGATCAAGAAGCCAGAGATCCCATTTTTAACGGTTGCTGTCACCGCCCTTGTTCCTTTATTTGTCCAACGCGCTCAGGTACTTAACGTCGACGTTTTTCTTTTGATCGGCTGGTACGGTTATCTGGTATTTTTCCCAAAATTTTGGTCGTCGTTGGGTTTTTTACTTATTGGCGTATTGAGTAAATCAACATTAGGTTTTTATCCAGCAGTTGTACTTCTGTTTTATTATGTCGTTACGTCATACCTGCGCAAGCAGGGATCAAGAATAGATGTAAATTATATAGATTCCCGCCTCCGCGGGAATGACCATAAAAATTATGGGAATGAAGGTAAAAGTTATAAGAGTGATATTGGAAAAATAATAATTCAAATTCTAATTTGCTCACTTTGGTTTATGATAATGATTATTGTTTATCGCAACGATTTTCTCCGCACCCACTTTGTCGAAAGCCAGTTTAAACGCGTCACCGCCTCAATTGAATCGCATTTTGGACAAAGAATGTTTTATTTTGATGAAATATTTAACCAACTTGGGGTTTTAAAATGGTTTCTTCCGGTTGGATTGTTGTCATTAATTATTAGTTGTCTAAAAAGTCGTAACCGAAATTTTTTTTTCTCCTTATTAATTTTTTTTCCCTGGTTTTTATTCTTAAATTTAACAAAAACTAAAATCGCTTGGTACCTTTATGTCATTATTCCCCAGTTTGCACTTATAGTTGTTTATCCCTTTCAAATAGCTATAAAGTCAAGATTATTAACCAATGTTTTGTTAATTATTATAATTATCATCGTTGCTAAGATTGTAGTTATTGATAATCGATTTTTTACAACTTTTTATTCACAAACTGATGAAAATTATGAAACCGCCATCTATGCAAAAAGACAATGTGATCGTCTAGGTTATTTGGTAAGCGATAACACACGCTCTACCTATGCGACTTTAAAAAGTATGAATTTAGTGATTACATCAACCCGCTGGTGGGGAGATCATCCGAGTATGGTTTATTATTTTGGGAAAAAAGTTGACTTTATTTACAGCTTGTCGGAGTTGAGGGGTTATTTACCATCGATGAAAATAAATGATTGTATCGCTTTTGATCAATCTGACTCTAAGTATTTTAATACTAATCAAACTTTATCGTCCTTAAACAAATTTAATAACATTGAGCTTTATCGCAAATGAACCGTCATATTAAAGCCATTCGGTTAATGATTATTATTATGACTGTAATTTCTCTTTTATTTAATATCATTTTCCCGGTTATCCGTAACTGGTCGCGTTTCACCGAGAGATTTGATCCGAAACTTTATGAAAAAAAATACAATCGTTCGCAGTATGTTATCCCCCAGTCAAAAAATCCCATCTCCGATGAAGAACTGCTCAGTCACGCCGGTTATCAATATGTAAAAGGGTTAAATCCGGTATTAATCAACTCTGATCATCCGCCGCTGGGAAAATATATTATCGGCTGGTTTACCATTCTTTTTAAGAATAATCGGGTTGTCTCTCTTTTCTTTGGGTTTGCCAATCTCTTGATCATCTTTATTTTAGTTAACTACTTAACTAAATCACGCACTGCGGCGACTGTAGCACTGTTATTTATGTCGCTGGATACGATGTTTGTCGACCAGATAATTTATTCGCCCATTCTCGATATCATCCAGGTTTTCTTTTTATTGGTGTTTTTTCTTGTTTATTTTGTCTGGCGGCAAACAAAAAAAACATGGCTGACATTGATTTTAGGAATTATTTTAGGGTGTTTCGGATCGATAAAAATCTATTTTCCCGCCCTCTTACTGCTGACTGTTACCGGTTTGGCTGTTTTGATCGAGCAAAAAAATGTCGGAATGTTGATAAAAACAATTACTCCTATTTTTGTTCTCGCTTTCCTCACTTACACTCTTACTTACTGGTCATTTTTTGTTCACGGTAACAATCTCCGCAGTTTCCTGGGAACACAGAAATGGATTTTTCTGTTTTGGAAAAACAATTCAATCGATCGAAGCCGGATTTTTGCCAATGTTCTTCCTTTAATCTTGTTTAATCGTTGGCGAGTCTGGTGGGGGAATCAACCATATATTAGTTTTGAGCGTTGGTCAATCGGCTGGCCGATTTTTTTTCTTATGGGCGTTAGGTCTTCACTTTACTTTTTGATCAAACGTCAAAAAACGCGGTTTACTCATCTTTTTGAGGCTGGATCGTATCTGTCGCTGTGGGAAGGCGGATATTTGGTTTATGCTTGTTGCATCCCTTTTTCGCCGCGTTATCTGATGCTTCTCTTTTTCCCGTTATATATAATAATCACATTATCCATTAAAGCAAAATTCCCGAAATATGTTTGATGTTTGCAAGACGATTGGTGTCATTAAAAAATTTTTTACAAAACAAGACGTTGTTTTAATGTCGTTTCTTCTTGTGGTTTACTTTTTAACTCGGCTAATTAACCTTGATAAATTCCCGATCTTTGCTGATGAGGGTATTTATATTCGTTGGGCGAAAACCGCCTGGCACGATGCTTCATGGCGGTTTATATCATTGACCGACGGTCGCCAGCCGCTGCAAACCTGGGGGACAATTCCTTTTTTAAAACTTTTTCCCAATAATGCCTTATTGGGTGGACGATTGTTTGGGGTAACGACTGGATTAATCGGACTTCTAGGGATGTTCGTTTTGTGTTTTTATCTATTTGGTAAAAAGGCGGCCTATTGGGGAAGTTTCTTTTATGTCTTTACTCCATACTTTCTTTTTTATGACCGTATGGCTTTAATGGATTCGGGGGTCAACGCGGCATTCATATGGATACTGTTTTTTTCTATTTTGCTGATTCGCACCATCAGGGTGGATATTGCATTAATTTTCGGCTTAGCGGCAGGACTGTCGCTTTTGGCAAAATCATCAACTCAGCTTTTTTTAGGATTAAGTGTGTTTGCCCCTATCTTGGCTATTAATAAAGACAAAAAAAATAATTTGAAGATAACATTGAATTACTTCATATTGTTAGCGCTTACCCTGTTTCTGGCTTTTATCATTTATAACATTCAGCGCCTTTCCCCCTACATGCATTTCATCGCCTTAAAAAACCAGACCTTTGTTAAAACAATCGGCCAGTTTATAAAAAATCCCACCGATGGCCTGGTGTATCATCTTCAAAATATCCCCGAATACATATTGAACGAATCCGGCTATCTTTTGCCTGTCGTCGGCCTATCTGGGCTTTATTTACTGTTTAAGAAAAACCGCCGGTTGGCAATATATCTTGGCGGTTGGCTGATTATCTCATATCTGATTATTGCCGCGTTTGCCATCGTTCTTTATCCCCGCTACGTAAACTTTATGGCGACGCTTCTTGCCATTCCCGCTGCCTATACGATAGTCAAATTGAAAAAACCCTTATCGAGTGTGATTGTTGTCGGATATATCTTATTTGTCTTATATTTTGACTATACTATTCTTTTTAACTTTAAAAGCATTCCTTTTCCGCCGATCGACCGCGGCCAGTACATCAGCGGCGGCAGCGCCGGCTGGGGAGCAAAAGAAACCATCGATTATATCCGGGAACAGTCCCTTCATAAACCAGCGTTGATATTGGCAGAGGGAAGTTTTGGAATGGCGGGAGACGTTTTGGACGTGTTTATCAGAAAAAACGATCGAATCCATCTTAAAGGCTATTGGCCGTTGGATAAAAAGGCTCTCCAAGAAAATCAAAAAGAATTAAAAAATCAACAGGTGTTTGTGGTATTTGTCTATCAGAAATCCTACGCGCCCGATTTGCCGCTTAAATTAATCAGGCGTTTTCCCAAACCGGGCGGTGAGAATTCGCTGGATTTGTTTCAGCTGACTCCATGAAAAAGATCAAAGTAGACAGATATTTTTTATTGCTGATAATAATCTTTGTTATTGGGACTTTCTTGCGACTCTATAAGTTGGGAAGCATTCCTCCGGGGCCGGAGTGGGATGAGGCCAGTGTTGGCTATAATGCCTTCTCTATCGCTCAAACCGGCCACGATGAGTGGGGGAACCGTTTCCCTTTAATTTTCCCGGCCTTTGGAGATTATAAAAACCCACTCTACATATACTTAACGGCAGCCTTCGTCAGGTTTTTTGGATTGAATATTGTCACCACCCGGATTGTTAACGGATTGGCCGGAAGTTTAATGATTTTGACATTCTTTTTGATCGGCAAACTTATCGGCGGCCGAAAAATCGGGATCGTCACGAGTCTCTTCATTGCCCTGTCTCCTTTCGGTCTTTTTTTTTCGCGGATGGCCGGCGACGGGATAATGTTATCCTGTTTTTTGATAAGTAACAGCATCCTTGCTTTTATCCTTTTTATTAAAAAACGGCAAAGCCGTTGGCTGTATTTTTTTTCTTTCTCTCTTTTCTTATCAATGTTTAGCTATAATCTGGCCCGTATCATCGCTCCGTTAATTTGTGTTGCCGGTTTTATACTGCTTATCAAGCAGAATAAGGATAAATTGATCATAATGTTGATGCCGATGCTGATCGGCCTGCTGGGATTGGTGATTATCACTACTCAATTTAAAGTTGGAGTGAGTTCTCGACTAAAATACCTTAGCATTCTTGCTCAGGAAAAAGGGGTGGTCTTAGAAGTGAACTCACTTCGTCATCAAGACAAAAATACTCTAATTTCAAAAATTCTCCACAATAAGATCGTACTGACTGGATTAATTCTCTCAAGGAATTATCTTTCTCATTTTTCAACAGATTTTCTGGTCAATTTCAAAGATTATGGTATAGTATCAGAAAGCCATTATCCGCCGCTTCTCTTAATTCAACTTCCCTTTTTTTACTTAGGGTTAGTTTATTTAGTCAAACGGGGCAAAAAACTCGGACCGGAAAGAAAGATTTATATATTGTTGATTATATTATTGCTGATTGCCCCTCTTCCCTCTGCAATCACCGAAGGCGCTCCAAGCGGCAAAAGATCATTGGCCAATCATGGATTGACTGAGTTAATTACCGCCTTGGGCTTTTTCCAATCAATTAATATGTTAAAAAACAAAGCGGCGATTGCCGTGATTTCGGTTATTTATGCTATTGGTGTTTTATCATTTTTCCGGTTTTTCTTTATTATTTACCCAGCACATTACGGCTACATTTACGCCCAAAGAGAAGCGGTCGTCGGTCAACAGATTCAGAAAAATTATCGGGAAGCCGATTATTTTATTCTTTCCCGAAAGATTGATGGCGTCCCCTATATCTTCCCCTTATTTTATCTACAGTACCCACCCAAAAAATTTATTGAGACAAAGCGTTACCGATTGATTGATGATTGGTTTTATGTTGACCGGTTTGATAAATTTCTTTTTTATGACGAAATTAATCTTGATGTTTTTCGTCAAAACATGTTGATCGGCAAAAAACTCGTTGTGTTTGCCGACGGCGAAGAAAAACAGAAAATCCAAAATCTGCTGGAAACCAATATCCCCATATCAGAAAAAACTAGGCAAAACTTACCGCTTTACTCTCACCAAAAAACCGAACTTTACATGTTTAGGTTTATTTATGAAAAAGCAATTTAAAATTCCACTGACGATTTTTATCGTTGTCTTATTGAATTTATTATTCAAAGGTCTCTTTATAAATCAGCATCCCAATAGCATCGCTTTGGACGAGATTCATTATCTGCAAACTATCAATATTCATATTCCATTTGGCAATTACTTTTTCCGTATTTTTAACTTGGTTATTTCTACTCTAATCAGTCTTACGTCATTTTTTTTGGTTTACCGACAGAGCAAACATTATTTACTTGGCTTACTTTTTGCCATTGAGTTAATTTTTACCCCATGGGTATTTATTATCACCCGTTTTTTCAATTGGTATTTATTGATTTTATTGTTAGTCATTATTGTGTTATTTATCGTTCCCAATCGTTTTCTTCGTTTTTCAAGCATTGGCCTGTTATTACTTACAGTTGGACAAGCTCTCATTGAGTTAAAAATCGAAAATTTACAGTACATTAATACCAAGCTCGTCCAACTGTTTGCCATTTTGGATTTTAATCATCTGTTTTTTTTGGGAGACACTTCTTCACGTTTCGCCAATATTCCGCTCACTGGTTTCTTTATGTATTTTGAGTTGACATTACTGATTATTGGTTTTTATTCGATCCTTACCAGAGCTGATAAAAAAATTCGATCACTTTTGTTTGAACTGACTTTAATCGCCCTAGTATCTTTTTTTCTTCAAAAAAAAGATAGTTTGCATATTTTTTTAGGACTATTCTGGTTTTACCTGATTTCTTTAATCGTTGCGATCGGAATAACAAAATTTTTGGAAAAAAATATAAATCGTCGATTTTTAGTGAGCGTTGTTTTTGGCTTTATATTAGTTAATATCGGGTTTTATCAAGAACTATTTTATTCTCATTTTGACAAAAATAACTCGTTTGAATGGGGCTATGCGGAAAATAGTGCAATCTCCTACTATCGGACAAACCGCTATCAAAATATCCTATTAAGCGAAGAATCGGGCAAACTAAAACAATATCTTGATTATTTCCGCTTTACCGACAATCAAGTTGTCAGCGCGGAAAAGATGAAGGGCCGCTGCCAATATCCTTCTTTATGTATTGTTCGCGAACAAGAATTGCCTAGACTTAATCTGACAAAAGATCAGGTGAAAAGAATCTTTAGGCATTTTGACGGTCTACCGATGTATTTTGTTATAAATAATCTAAGATAAATATCAGTTTCATTAAAAAAAGGTGTTGAAGAAATATGTTTGGTCGGATTTTTGCTATATACTCCTTCTTGTATCTTTATTTATTGCGGTTCACACTGTATATTATCACCATTTATTCGTCTTCATTTATGATCAGGTTTCCTCTTCGACAAAGGCACTTGAACTCTGGCGCACGAAATCAATTTCCCTGATCGGCCCGCCGGTATCAATCTTTCAGATATATCGGCGAGAAATGTACTTCGGTGGAATTTCGTATTACATCCAACTGATATTTTTGTTATTAGGTCATTTTGACCCTTTCTGGTCTACCTATTCTTTCATGCTTTTTAGCGCCTTGATGATCTTTCCTCTTTATTATGGAATTAAAAAAATCGCCAGTACTTATTCGGCAATTTTAATGTGCATCATTTATAGTCTCTTTCCTCTATATATTGAGGCCACTTCCATGTTGTGGAATCCTAATTTTCAATTTGCGCTTTTGCCATTTTTTGTTTTTTTGATGTCTATTTTCAATCTTAAAAAAAATCGGCTACTGTTTTTAATCATGGCAATTTATTCAGGCATACTCTTTCAGTTGCATTATTTATTTATTTTCGTCCTAATCGGCCTTCTGATATATTATTTCCTAATTAGAAGGTTAACTTTGCAGTTCTTTATCTTAGCTGTCATCGGTTTTGTAATAGGCTTCTGTCCGATCATTATCTTTGAAATGCGCCACAATTTTTATAACATCCGGACAATAATACTGTATCTCAATAACCGTAAACTATTATTTAACCATTGGGTGGCTGATTATTATTTCCTTAGTTCGTCTTTTTTTGTACTAATAGCTTTATTTTATTTCTTTAAAAAACAAATAAAAACGTGGGAAATTATTATCGTTATTTGCCTTTTATCAACCTTTTGTTATAAATATATAGTTATCGATGCGCCTAGTCGAGCGTATCCAAAAGGATGGCTCTATGCTGATGAACTAAAAGCCTATTCAATAATCAAAAACAATTATTTAAAGAATAATATTCGCGATATTAATATTTTTGAGTTTTATGATGCAACCGGTAACGCTCAAAAATATTACCTTAAACGCGACGGCATCAAAATCAATTTTGACGATTATCGGAATAATCGGTATCTTTATGTCGTTTATCAAAACGATCAGTACATTAAAGATGCAGCTTACGAAGTGAACGAATTCCGACCCTCAAGGACAATACAAATCTGGGCAATTAATCAAAAATACAAAATGTATTTGCTTGAAAGAATAAATCTACCTTCTGATAATCAATAACTTTAAAAGGAAAAAACCTGTAAATAGGGCGCTTATAATACTAATTAGCGCAGCGACCGAATGTATGCGGGTCCCGAAATAAATGACTGCCAGCCGGTGATCCCCTGACGGGATTTTAACCGTTATTAATCTATATAGATTGTTGTTTTCTATATTAATTTCTTTACGGTCAAGGGTCGCTTTCCAGCCGGGGAAAGCAAAAGTATTGATGCGAAGCGTCAATGGTGTTTGTGCCGCGATTTGATAGATTTTTTGCTCAAACTCATTTCTGATTTCCTTTACACTTCCCGATCCCGATATTATTATAAAGCTCTTTTTCGGCAGATCATTTTTATCGATGGCAAAAATACTTGTCCCCAGCGCTGATTTTTTTAAGGGCACCCCTTTGGGGATAAATTCAAAAGACGTATTGCTGACTCTCCATGCTATCTCTTCATATGTCGCTCTTTCTTTATCGGTTACCCTCAATAGTTGTTGGGGTCTAAAGTAGGGCGAATACTTTATTACCGTTATAATAATAATGACGGCCGTGCCGATTTTAAGCAAGAACTGCCTGCGCTTGATAAAATTTATGTGCCCTGCCAAATTAAACCCATAAGCGGCAATCACGCTAATAAAAAAGGCCGTAAATGTTAAAAACCGCCAAGGAAACTGGATATACCATAAGTATTGAAGCCTGTTCCAAATAAAACCGGAATAATTTGTCGTCATAAACAGGCTAAAAAAAAGCAATAAACAAAAAAAACCATACGATTTGATCAAATCATTCTCCTTTCTTTTTTTAGTGAAGACGAATAAAGCCCCAATTAAAGATAAGGCGGCCAACATGATCGGAATTTTTCCTAATTGAAAAGACATCCCGTCATTTCGTCCTGGAGTCGAGCCGCCAAAACCCCAAGGAGAATACCAGAGCTGGTCTGGATAAACGTAATGTAACTTATAGTTGGCTAAATCATTTGTTAAAATCTGATCAGTAAGCGTATATTGACGCTCACTCATTGAAGGCAGCCAAAAAAAAGCCGATAGACCCAGCCCCAAAAGCAATCCGAAAGCCACTGTTTTTAAATAGATCATTTTCTTCTTTGTTTTAATTAGGCAAAACAGCACATAACCTCCGATAAAAAATCCGCTTGGAAAAGCAATGAGCGGATGAGTAAGGATAATCAACGACCAGCTGATTGCCAAGATAATGACGCTTGTCTTGTTGTGCCGATGATAGACTCTTTGTAAAGCCACCATCAGCCAAGCAAAACTGGCAAAACTGAAAAATTCAGCCAAAGCTCCTCTGATGTAAACTGTGATTGCGTGGTAAAAAAAATAGGTGTATAAAGTCCCCGCCAATAATGCCGGCCATCTTCCCAAGCTGTTTTTCACAAACAAATAGATCCCCCAGGCGGCAAGGATAAAACCCGTGATAATCATTAATTTAATCGACCAGATCAGAGAAAACCCAAAAAGATGAAAACCTTCGGCAACGTAATAGATCAACGGCGGATAGAAATTAAACAAAGGGTAGCCGAAACCGAATCCAAGCCAGTTAACCCAACGCGGATAGACATATCCTTGTCTAATCCCTTGATCAAGTAAGAATAAACGGACGATATGTTGATCGTCATGCATGGACGGATAATATGGATTAAGAAGAATTAACCAGGCCGGAAATGTTATAATTACAAGCAAAAGCCAGTTAAAATATCGGCTTTCCCAAAATTTCATATTCTTATTTTATCAACAAGACGGCTGTAAAACCATGCAAGATATCAAAAAAAAATCAATTATCAGCATCTTCAGTTTGTTTGCCCAGAGCGGTTATTCAGCCATCCTCGGTCTGATTGCTAATTTAGCCATTACGATCCTTTTTTCGCCTCAAATTTTTGGTATTTACATCACCGTTCTTTCCATGATCTCGCTTTTGAATTATTTTTCCGATATCGGACTGGCGGCATCATTAATCCAAAAGAAGAAGATTGACAATGATGATATTAAAACCGTCTTTACCGTCCAACAAATACTGATTATCTGTGTAATCGCAGTTGGAGTGACCGCTTCTAATTTCATTAAGCGCTTCTATAATCTACCTCTTACCGGCATCTATCTTTATTGGGCTCTGCTTTTTTCTTTTTTTATTTCTTCATTAAAAACTATCCCATCCATTTTTCTTGAAAGAAAAATCCAGTTCCAAAAAATCGTCATTGTTCAAATGATAGAAAACACGCTCTTTTACTTGACCGTCATAGTTTTGGCTTGGTTTAGACTTGAGCTAACCAGTTTTACTGTGGCAGTCATAATTCGCGCCCTTGCCGGCCTGATTTCTATTTATCTTATTTCTCCCTGGCATATCCAAGTCGGAATATCGTTTGACCGTTTAAAAGGATTGTTAAGGTTTGGTTTGCCGTTTCAAGCAAATTCTTTCTTGGCCCTTTTCAAAGACGACCTGCTCACATTATATTTAAGCAAAGCGATCGGCTTTACGGGCTTAGGTTATATCGGCTGGGCAAAAAAATGGGCAGAGGCGCCTATCAGAATTATCATGGATAATATCAGCCGCGTTTTATTTCCGGTGATCGCGCGCATCCAGCATGACAGAGATCACGTGGGGCGACTGATCGATAAAATCCTCATTTATCAAACATTGCTTCTTGCCCCGATCATCAGCGGAGCGATTGTTTTAATGAACGTTTTCGTCACTATTATTCCCCGTTATCATAAATGGTTCGTTGCCCTGCCGTTTTTCTACCTGTTTATTATTGCTTCTTTTTTCTCTTCATATTCTTCTCCTTTCACTAACTTATTTAATGCGCTGGGAAAAGTTAAAATTTCATTTTTCTTTATGATTTTCTGGACCGTCGGCACTTGGATATTAACCCCTCTTTTAACGCATTTTTATCATTATTACGGTTTTCCGTTCACCCAGTTAATTTTATCATTTGCTTTTATAATTGTGGTCGGCCGGGCAAAAAAACTGGTGGATTTTCATTTTTTCCAGTCGGTCTATCGCTCAACGCTGTCCGCCCTGATCATGGGTTTAGTTCTAGCGGCTGTTAATTTGTTTTTATTAAATTCATTAATCGATCTGATAATAATGGTTCTGTTTGGTATTTTTACTTATAGCTTTATCCTGAACTGGATTTTCAAAGTAAATGTCGTTAGACTGATAAAAGAAATGGGTGTTAATCGTTGATCGGTGGATGTCAAGATGGAAAAAATATCGGCAATTATTGTAGTCAAAGATTATCCGCCCCATCTTCAGGAAAGCTTGGCGTCTGTTGATCAATTGGTTGATGAAATTATCATCGGAGATGTTAATTTATCCCAAAAGCTGTTAAGTAAATTAAGAAAAAATCAGAAAATAATAATACATAAAATTCCTGCCGATACGCCGTTTGCCGATGTTGTCAAAGACGAACTGAAGCAACTGACAAAAAATGATTGGGTGCTGTTCCTTGATCCCGATGAAATCTTCCCGAAAAAAGCCATTTCATTTATTAAGGACAACCTAGAAAACTATGATTGTTTTCTTTTTCCCAGAAAAAATGTCATCTTTGGTAAATGGATCGAACATTCCCGCTGGTGGCCAGACTATCAGGTGAGACTTTATAAAAAAAAAGCAGTCATCTGGCCCAAGACTGTCCATCCAATCCCAGCAATTACAGGTAAGCAGTATCAATTTGAGGCAAAAGACGAATATTGTCTTGTCCACTACAACTACGAAAACCTTGATCAGTATCTGGAAAAGGCAACGCGCTATGCCAAATCCGAAGCAAAAGAGCTGATTAACTCAAAACAAATATTAACCTTAAAAACTACGATTAATAAAGCCTTATCGGAGTTTATCAGTCGCTTCTTTGCTTATGATGGATACAAAGACGGAGTGCACGGGTTTACATTGGCAACTTTGCAAATGTTTTACTATTTTTTAGTCCATTTTTATTATTGGGAAATGAAAAAATATCTGAACGACCCAAACGAAGCAACAATTGTTTTTCCCCAGTTATTCTTTAAGAAAGGACTATTTGAATCAAATTACTGGTTAATTAAAAAAAAATGCTTCACTTCTATTAAAAGCTTAAAAAATAAATTAATTAATAAGCTTTTACTCCTTTTATATGAAGAGTAACAAATGGTTTTTTTTACTGCTGATACTTGGTTTATTATTGAGAATCGGTTTAAGCGTTGCCGGTCATAATGGAGATGTAAATACTCATATTACCTGGGGAAAGAATGTGATGCTGTATGGAGCGTCGGGTTTCTATGAGAGAGACTTTTTGAGATATTACGGGGTAAGCATGGCCAATTACCCACCTTTAATCACCTTGCTATTTGCTTTAAGCTATTTTATTTATGGATTAATCGGTCCTTTAATTTGGAAGCTTAATTTATCGGTTGCGCTTTTTCCTTCCGGTCTCGTTCTGTTTTGGCAAAATCAAAAAAATGTCTTACCGGCCATTATGAAAATCTGGGCAATTATTGCCGATATCGGTTTGGCCTATTTTATTTACCTGTTTGCCCAAGAAACCAATAAATTAAATAAAAGAGAATCAGCCATGCCTCTGATTGCCGCCAGTCTTGTTTTGTTTAACCCCGCTTTTGTTTACAATAGTGCCTATTGGGGGCAAATTGACGTGATCCCTTTGTTTTTTGTGGTAGGCGCATTTTATTATTTGCTTTTTAAAAAAAATCTTTTCGCTTCGGTCGTGTATGCTGTGATTGCTTTATTAACAAAACAAACTGCGGCTGTTTTTATACCGGTTTATTTATTGATTGTTATCAAACGCTTCGATATCTTGCAAATCGCAAAAGGCCTTCTTGCCGCATTAATAATTATGTGGTTTTCTTTTCTTCCCTTTTTTAAATCCGGGAATATCATTCTTTACCCCTTTATTACTTATTGGCAAAAAATCCTTAATCAATTTGGTTCCGACTACCTGACTGCCCACGCTTTCAACTTCTGGGGTTTAACTACCGGACTGGGGCATATTAAAGATACTTCCCTTGTTTTTTTAGGTTTTACTTATAGGTCATGGTCACAATTTTTTCTATATTTAAATATCGTCGTAATTCTATTCTTTTTATTTAAAAGTAAATTTAATAATTTAGCGGTCCTTTGGTCATTGTTTCTTATTCCATTTGTTATGTTTCTTTTTGCCACAAGAATGCACGAACGGCATTTAATCTTAACTTTGCCTTTTTTATTAATTGGTGCGGCCAACAACCGTAAACTGATGAAAGCGTTCATTTTTCTCTCTTTTTTCCATTTCCTTAACCTATATAGTGGTTGGTGGTCTCCTCATCTTCCCGAGATAATTACTAAAATATTTAGTTCTAAATTTGTTGTAAACACACTAATTATAATTGTAATCATTTTATACTTTTATTTGATAAAGCGGCTTTTCATGCTTAAAATTCAAAAAAATGCTTGATTTTTTTAATCGTCATAAAAAAATAATTAAATGGGTGTTAATTGGAATCGCGGTGAGGTTGATTATTAGCTTTTTGATCAACGCTCCTTTTGATTTTTTCAATATTCTGGCGATCAGTAAATCGGTGGCTGACACTTGCAGTCTGGTTGATGGGTTTTTTGCCTTGAAAAGGCACGGTTTAGAGGTCCAATTATACGGCAAAATATTTTATCAATTAACTGCGCTTTGCCTGAAAACATTGGAAAAAGCTCGAATACTGGAAACTCAATATTTATTTGATAACAAACCTTTTCAAGAAGCGTCTCTTTACCTATCGAAACTTTTTAAATGGGGGCCGCCTCTTTACCAACTTATTTCAATAAAGATGCTTCAGTTATTGTTTGATGGAATATTTATCTTTTTTTTCTACAAAATCGCAAAAATAATAAAACCCACGGAAGCGCACCAGGTATTATTTTTTTGGGCTCTAACGCCGTTTTTAATGATTGCCCCTTATGCGGTTTTCCAGTCTGATTTTGCGATGTTAACCTGTATGGTTGCGGGTGTTTATTTTTGGATAAAAGGTAATCGTGATACACACCATAAATTAATTTCGCCAAACACCTGTCTTACCTTTCTTTTTCTTGGTCTTGGCGCAGTAATAAAACAGGTTCCGCTCTTGTTAATTCCCTTTACCGTCATCTCTTTTTCAAAGAACTTCAAGGTATTTATCCTTCACGTGCTTAACGGTGCTTTTTTTTATTTTTTGTTTACTCAACCTTGGGATAAAGACACGACATTAATGAAACAATATTTCCTGTTTTCCAAAGAATCGACAGCAATATTTAACTTTCAATTAAATAGTAGTTCAGTCTTTATTTTGTCTTATTTGTTGTTATTATTCTTTGTTTTAATAAAGAAAAATGAAGTTTTTAATAAACAAACCGCACCAATATATTTAACTACTCTTTTATTGTCGATCATATATATAACAGAAGACAGTACATTCCTATTCCCCCAATTTAATTTATGGATTTTTCCTTTTCTGGCTTTGCTTACTTTAATTAAGGCCGAATACGGTTTACTGATGATTGCTCCTGTGCTGGGTTTTTTTAAACGAGCCATGATCGGCGTTGATCTGGCTGGTTTATTAAAACCAACCTTTGGCTATGGATTTGAACATCTGCTTGATTATCAATATATCGTGCGCGGCTTATTTAATCCAGATCTGTTTGGGTTGTTTATAACCTCAAGCATGATTGCTGTTTATGTTGTCTTAACTGTCTTGTTAATGGGCGATTTATTTAATATTTCCTCCATTCATAATTTCAAAGTCAAAATCGCCGACAATTTAGATTTAAAGAAAATAACTTTACTGTTTCTCTCATTCTACTTAATTTTATTTATTAGCGATTTTGCCATCAAAACACGGCTGACAATCCTACCATCGCAAAATTATCAGCTGACAAACAACCGCTTTCTTTTATCAACCCAACCGCTTAAATTTTCCGTCAACAACCCCAAAAGCAAGGCAATCAATGGATTGGAGCTACACATCCAAAAGAATGACATTAATTATGTTGACAATACAATTTTGAAGTTTGTCGATGAAAACGGAAAAGTCATTTTATTGCATAAGATCAACGATTTTCTCTTTCCTCTGGCTCCGGATAATTATACGGTGGTTCTAAATAAAACTATTAAAAACAAAAAATTCACGGTTGAGATTTATAAAGAAAAAGGGTACAACACTATTTCTTTATTTGAAGCGAAGTTTGTCGGGGAAATTATCGGAAACACACTCTATGATAATCCACCCCAAGATGAAGTATTACAGATTTTCTTTCCCAAACAAATTTTTGAAGTCAAATTAAGAGGTCAGTATGAACCATACCAGATGCTTAACGGAATCCGCTATCATATTAATCAAAAACCCGCTTTTTTCAAAATATATTTTTTAATCATAGGAACCTTAATATTTATAGTTTTTACTCTTTCATTTCCCGTTAGAAAACACAAAATATGAAACGTGTCTTAGTTATTCTCACCTTTGTTTTTATTCTTATCCGCCTTCCTTTTCTTGATCAACTGTTTTTACTCCACGATGAACGGGACATTGTCTTGTCCGGCCTCTCAATTGCCAAAACAGGCAAAGATTTGTTTGGAAATTTACTCCCTCTCAATTTTACCGGTATTAGTCCCAACAATCCTGTTGGGGCTATTTATTTCTCGGCTATATCATCACTGATTTTTCCCGATCATTCGGTTTTCTTTGCCCGATTGCCCTATGTATTGATATCGGCGTTGTTGATCTGGCTAATGTATGAATTAGTTTTGATTATCTCCAACAACCAAAAAAAAGCATTACTTACTTCTGTTATTTTTTGTTTCAGTCCCTGGGTCTTTCATCTTACCCGACTAGCTTTAGACATTCCATTGGCAATTGTTTTACTGCTGGCTGGAATGGTTACTTATTTGAAAAACAAACGCTGGATTGCTTATCTGTTGTTTTTTCTGACGTTTTATACTTATCAAGGATTTAGATTGTTGATCCCGTTTTTAATTCTATATTTGGAGTTTGGTATACCTGTAAAAAAAATTACATTAACCAGATTGATTCTTGATGGTGTTTTTATTGTTTTATTGCTATTGTCTACCATAATCATCGACCCGCAGACAACTAAAGGACGCTTTAACGAAATAGTATTTTTTAATCCTGATACAGTCAAAGAAGTGATTTTCCGCCGCAATACCTCATTGGCGTCAGCGCTGTTGAAAACGGTGCTTGACAATAAAATCACTGTCGGCTTGGACTATATGATGACCAATTTGATCAAAGGACAGGATTTGATTTATTTGTTCAAAGAAGGTGATTATAGTGCTATCAACGGCAATGTGGCATCGGGACAGTTCTTTTTTGTTTTAATTGCATTTTATTATCTGGGAATAGCCTCATTTGGTCGCCGAATCATGAGAGAAGATGTTTATCTGATCGGCCTGATCCTCGTCGGAATGATCCCCGCGCTATTAAGTACACACGGCGCTTCTTTCTCGATCCGCGCCATGCCGTCGGGAATTGGCTTTGCCTACATTATCTCTTTAGGGCTGATTTTTGGGTGGAAAATTATCAATAAACTTAAACAGAAAAAGCTGTTTTTGTCGGCAATTTTGATTGTTCTGATTATTAATTTATGCTATGTCGGATATGTCTACTTCTTACGTCGCCCGGTCACGGTGGGAGAAATATTTAACGAAAACGAAAGAACTTTAAGTAATGCTCTGTTGACAAATGAGCCAGGTCCCCATCTCATTTATCATAACATGCCTCAAGACGGCTATCTTAGTTTGGCTTTTTTAGATAAGGATATTAATATTGCAAACGTCCAAAAAAACGTGGCGACAAAAACTTATGCACTTAAAAATTATCGATTCCTCCCTTGCAACGGGAACATCAAATATAAAACTTTAAAACATGCGATTATTTCCGAGCGCTGTTTGGATGTAAAAACTTATGAATATTTCGCCAATATTAATAATCCTCAAGTAGTCAAACGTATTCCTTATAAAGATTATTCTCTAAAAACTGCTTATTTTATCACTCGATAAATTGTGGCGGTGCGATTCCCCCACAAAAACTCCAGACGATTGGAACAGTCAAAAAGACTGCGGTTAATTTTAAAATCGTTATTAAAATAGATATAATTAATTTCTTTCAAGATCCCGCAATCGTTTTTTATAACTCTTTCCATTCTTTTTTTATAATCAATACCGGTTATCTGCTCCATCCAGATATCAGTCAAATAATGTTGTTGGCCGGAAAAAGCAGAGACATAAGCCGTATCACCCCAGGCATAAAGCGGCTTGGGAAAACTCATATTTTGACCAATGTCTTTATTGTAAAGAGGAGAAAATACAACTCCTTCCGGCTGTTTCTTTAACCAAATTAGCGCTTCTAATTCTTCCCTTGGTAAATAAGTTAAGGCGGTAGATGATAAGGAGTTTTTGGCCAAATCAATGGTAGTTGGGACCGCCATAATAATCATTAAAATTAAAATAGTATTAAAAAATAATGTTTTTGATCTATAAAGGGAATCAGCCAGTTGTACAAGATAAAACGTCGACAGAAAAACCGTGTAATAAAAAAACTGATAGATATTCGTCCATTCTCCTTTTTGAACAAATAAAACCGTCATTAAAATTGAACATAAAATCGCAACACTAAGACATCGATCAAACAATGAGGTTTTTTTTCTAATTAATCTATACATGAAAAACAATATGCCAAAAAAACGAACGCCCAAATAAAAAAATAAAAAGATTAAAAGGTTGAATAGCTCAATTATTATGAATTTAATGTTTATTCCTTTGATTATTTGAGCATAGCGATAGGCGGTGATTTTTTTGAGATAGAATAAATTTGGCTCTTCGGTAATATGATGAACACTGGCAAACGGCGAAAAAATAAATATCGATCCGTTTTTCATCGAATCAAAAGGACTATAAAATATTAATATGGCTCCAATTGCCGATAATAAAGTTACTCCAAACCATAAACCAAACATTTTGCTTTTCCGCAAAGATAAAATTAAGTTAGATAAAACTAAAATCAGCGTAACAAACCCACCGTAGAACTTTAAACCGAAGTTAATAAAAATTAAAAGGCAAAAAATCGTTTGCGTCCTGATGTCTTGTTTTTTCTCCAGTATTTTAAGAAGAATCCAAAGAATCCCAAGTAACGATAAGCCAAACTGGAAATTTAACATCATATTCTCAATTGGATGGAACAGTATTCCCGACGATCCCCAAATAGTTTTATCACGCACTAATGTAAAGTAGTAAGAAAATGATCCAGTAAAATAAGAAAAGAATAAAAATATAGCGGTGAATGAAGGTGCTTTGTTGATTTTTTGCGCGATTCTGATTAATAGAAAAGTAAAAAAACCAAACCAGATTAATGGCAAAAGCCTAAAATATGAAAAAAGAAAAGAAATGCCCAATTTACTCAGCAAAAATAAAAACAGATCGTAAAAATAATTATATCCTTTTAACAACTCCCCAGCATAGGTTGACATCAACAAGGGAAACTGCTTGAAAGCGATCGAAACGATTGACAGATGCCAGATGGCATCATGTCCGTGAGATCTTGAAAAAAACAAGCCACATTTGTCCTGATGACACTGGTCTTGCCCGTTAGGAAAACTAAGTGAAAGAAAGAGAATTAAAGCGGAAATGATTAATAAAATTTGGGTGGGGTATTTTTTGAGAATTGCCTTCATAGTTACTTGATTACTTTATAGATTGTGGCAGTCCGATTTCCCCATAAAAACTCCAGTTTGGCAGGACAGTCAAACAAACTGCGGGCAATTTTAAAATCGTTATTAAAATAAACATAATCAACCTCTTTAAGAATACGGCAGTCGTTGTTTTTGACATTTTCAAGCCGCTTTTGATAATCAATGCCCGTTAAGCGGATCTGGACCAAGTCGGTAAAATAACTGGGCTGACCGGACAAAGCTGAAACATAGGCAGTGTCGCCATTGGCAAAGATCGGGCGCGGGATCTGATAACGGTTGGTAAGGCGCGGATCAAAATAGGGAGATAAAACTGTACCCCTGGGTTGTGTTTTCAAGTAAGTTAAAGCTTCGACTTCGCCATCAGAAATATAGGTACCGCCCGGAAAAAGAGAGATTGAATTTTTGACTATATCAATCGTGGTTGGTATCGACATGATAATCAATACCATTAGTATTACTTTGGAGATGATTACTTTGTTTTTTATCAAAATGAAAGCCAATTCTGCTGTGTAAACGGTAGAAAGGAAAATCGCATAATAAAAAAATTGAATGGTATTCCACCACTCGGCTTTTTGAACCAATAGTATTGAGGTTGAGATTGAAACAGCCATTGTCCCCAATAAAACCAAATCAAATTGATTGATTTTTCGCCTGATAATTTTGACTATTAAATAGATTAATCCAAAAAATCGCACACCCATGTAAAAGAATAAAAACAGCAATAAATTAACAAGTTCAATTAGAATTAACTTGGGTCCAATTCCTTGAGTTAACAAAAAATAGCGAGCGTCGGTTAACTTCCTTAGATAAAACAGGCCAGGGTCTTCGGTAATCGGATGCACCAAAGCAAAAGGAGACAGACTAAAAATAGAGCCGGTCTTTGAATTTAAAGGACTATAAAATACCAAAACAGAAAGCCCAAAACCAAATCCGATTATTGCCAAATATGTTGTTGTCTTTTTTATCCCAAGAGAAATATAATTCAGGAGAATATATAGGCCGCCCAATGTTAAAGTCACAAAACCGCCATAAAACTTCAAACCCATATTGATGAAAGTAATCACCGCAAAAGTAATTATTGTTTTTGTGTTTATTTTGTTTTCTTTGATTTTTATTATGAGATATAAAATGGTAAGGATGGAAATCGCGTACTGAAGATTAAACATCAAGTGATAAATTTGTTGAGACAACAAACCGGCCGAACCGAAGATCGTCTGATCTTTAATAAGGGTAATAATATAGGTAAAAGAGCTGGAAAAATATAGAAAAAAAAGGAAAAAACCGACAAATATTTTGTTGTCTTTAAGTTTTCGCGCTAAAGAAATACTCAACAGGGTAAAAAGAATAAACCATACGATCGGAATGATTTTAAAAAAAATCAGTAGCGGAGAGATTCCACTGATTTTTGAAAATACCGATATCAATAAATCAAACAAGTAGTTATATCCGCTTAAGTTTGCTCCTGAAAAAACCGGAGAAATAAATGGAATTCTCCTAAATGCTGTCTCGATAATTGCCAAATGCCAGATCGCATCATGACCATGAACGCCCCAAAAATAGATACCACATCTATCTTGATAACAATAGTAACTTCCGCTGGGGATGATAACACTCATATATAAAATAAAGGCCGGAACGATCAGAAAAAGTAGAGGGAGATGTTTTTTGATATAATTAAAGGCATGTTTCATGATTTGGCAATAATCACAGCGGTCTTTCAAAACTACATTATACTGGAAGACTTCTTTAAAAGTCTCAACAACCAATCCGATCAAAATTTCACAGTCTTCATTACCGATGTTTCCGATCAAAAGCAAAATATTAGAGTCCCTCAATTATTAAAAACGAATATCGCATATTCTAATAACCTTGGTTATGCCCATAGCATCAACCGCGGCTTGAAAAAAGCCATAAAACAAGGTTTTAATCGTTTTTGTATCGTTAACAGCGATATTGTTTTTGATCGAGATTTTGTTAAATCGGTTAAACGGGCGCTTAATGAAAAAACTGGGTCAATCGTTGGAGGAAAAATATTTTATGCTCCTCGATACGAGTTTCACAAAGATCGCTACCAAAAGAAGGATTTAGGCCGGGTAATCTGGTATGCCGGTGGGTCGGTCGATTGGAACAACGTCTTAACTCCACACCGAGGTATTGATCAGGTTGATAGGGGACAGTTCAATCAAGTCGAAGAAACGCAGTTTGTTAATGGGTGTTTGATGTGTTTTGATAAATCAGTGATTGGAGAGATCGGCTTTTGGGATGAAAGCTATTTTCTTTTTTTTGAAGATTCAGACTATTGCGAACGGGCAAAACGCAAAGGAATTAAATTAATTTATGATCCAAGAATTGTTATCTGGCACAAAAACTCTCAATCGACCGGAGGAGCGGGCTCTGGCATTCACAAAAAATACCAGCGGAAAAATCAGCTAATTTTTGGGCTAAAATATGCACCCTTAAAATCAAAATTGCATCTTCTGAAGAATTATTTATTAAGAAGTTAATTACCGATAACCATAAAGCGCAATTTTCCCCGGCACTTCATAGATAATGAATATTTCATCAAAATTCACCCTTTCCCCGTGGGGAAGAATTAAGTGACCCCGCTCCAATTGACCCTCCATGTAAGAATTCTTGTTACATGCTTTTAGATAACAAAGGATAAAGCTTAATCCCCGATTAGTTACCTGCAAATTGTGATCTTGTCGCAGAAGATATTTGATGCCGGCAATATCGATCGTTGCCGGAAAAACACGGATTCGAAGATGATTGGTTTTTTCATACTCTTTGTGATTTTGTTGTTTATTATATTCCCAAATTTGTTTATGCTGGCTGATAGCGTCGGAAATGCCTTTTTGATAATTGATCGTTGAGACTCCAAAATCACTCGAAAAATACTTGGTCGGCCCGATAATTGCCAATATAAAAACAGTAATAAAAACTCCATATTGAAACCGGCCGAGTTTTTCTACTGCGATAGAATCTCTTTTTTGCTTGAATCGATAGATAATAAATAATTCGGATAAAATTAAAATCAACAGAATAATGGCTACCAAATAAGAAAACTGGCGCGTCAGTGATAAAAGGGGCGTAAAAGTAATTAATAATAAAGCAAAAAAAGTCTTGGTGTTAAAAGAAATACGCGGCAAGAAAAGAAATAGAATAAGAAAGATGATTGATAAAACAGGAACAACATAAAGAGTTAAATTAAGATTGTTAAAAAGCAAGCTTTGTGTTTCTTGTGAAGCAAAAACAAAGGTTTTGTCCAAAAGAAACAAACGCGTCACGCAGGTAAAAATAACTAAAAATATATATACTACCCGTTTTTGATAATAATTCGGTTTTCTTCTTAGGAAATATAAAACGAATAGAACTCCACTGTTGATCATGAAAAACGAATAAAGCAGAATATTCTTATATAACAACTGAAGTGTTTCCATCAAAACCCCATATTTAATATAAAAAACCGAGGTTATCAATAAACCAAAAATAAAGAGATTGACAAGATTCAAGTCTAATCCGACAATCGGAAGCAATGCAAAGATATTTAAGAAATACCAAGGATGAATTTCCCGCGTCAAGGAAAGATATAACATCAATGCTAAAAAAACGAGCATCACCAATGTTTTGATCCTTTTATTGTCTGAAAAGAATATAAAAGGAAGAGTGATGTACTTGATCCCGACTGAAAATACTAGTATTAACCTCCCCCACCACTGCTTATTAGAGAAAACCAAACTCATCCCCGTTAATGCCAACGAGACGCTGATCAAATCATTATGCATTCCGACTAACCCCTCCATTAAAACTAACGGATGAGTGGCAAAAATGATGGCCCACCGACGGTTGCGCTTGTTTAAAAAATATACGGCCAAACAGTAACTGCTAGTAAACAGCAATTTAAAAAGAAAGAAATTCAAGACAAACTTATTCATCGCCAAAAACGAAGGAATTAGAGAAAACAGCAAAAATGATGGTCCGTAAGGATAAGTACGGTGAGTCCAATGCATAAATCTAAGCCATGGATCACCCTTGAAGTGTTCGGGGACGAACCAATAGGGATTTTGATGATAATAGGTAACGATTTTCGCATCAAAAATATAATTGAACAAATCATGAGATAAGGCAGGATATGATAATACCAATATTGCACCGATCAATAAACTTAAACGAAATGGGTCGTGGCGATTGCTGTTTCTTGAAAAGTAATAATAAAATATAAACAGAATAACGACGATTGCTATATAAAGATAAACATTGGTTTGGCGCTGAAAATAACCAAGTTGGATTATCCATTGACGGAATATTTCCCAATAACGATTGTTAAATAGGGTCAAATTAACATCTATTAATGAATAAGACCAAACGGAAACGGCTATTAAAAAAAATGAATAAAAAATAATAATCATGATCGTTAGGGTCGACTAACTATAGAAAATGAGTTATTTTTCTCAAGAATCTTGTAGGGAAGGTTTTCCGCTTTTAGTCCGTCAACTGCCCAGTTGCGCGTAATCATTACAAAATCCTGTTCGTTGGATTCAAATAACTTTACCATTGATTTTTTCTCGTCAGGCAGTGAAATTAATGTGGTTATTGGTTTACTGGAGTAAAAAACGGCGATGGGAAGAAAATCATCATCTAAAAATATTTTTTGCCGATACTTTCCTACCCTTTTTGAAATATCCACATCGTCGGGGACATATCGTGAACCCGGGAATACCTCCTTATAAAATCCTTTCACCTGTATCGTTGTTAAGATGACAAAAAAGATTAGAAAAGGAGCGGTGACTACCAAATTTTCTCTTCCTTGAAGCTTTTTGATGATATTTGCAGTTTTTTTGTGCTTTCTCATCAGGTGTCCTCCGGTTTTTAACAGGTATAAAAAAAGCGTCTCACCCCCTAAAAATAAACCGGAGGCAATAATTAATGACATTGGAAGATATACGGGAATTAAATGCCATATTTGAGTTTTGTCTGATGTTAAAAACGGATATAAAATTACAAAATTCCATAAAAATAAAAGCATATACGATTTCTTGACCAATTTCAGAGTCACCAAAATAGAACCTACTGCCAAAAGCCACAAATAGTACCACTTTCGCACCCCCATATGAAGATAGAATAAGGGTAAGGCTGTGTTTAACTGAAAATATGACAATGGAGACTTGTTTCTTGTTCCGATATTAACAAAGTGTTCCTGGATAAATAACGGGTTTGTTTTCATGTGAGTAAAATACCAAGGATAGACGACAAAAACAGCAACACCAACTCCCAATAACAACCAAAAAATATTTTTTGGCTTGATTATCTGTTGGAAGTTGAGAAAAACAATCAGTGCTCCGGCTGAAAAACCCACTAAAGTTTTTGAGAGAATCAAGGCGCCAAAAGCAGCCATTGCCAATGGAAACCATCTGAAATTTATCGAGGCTTTGATCGAAAGGTAAACCGTCAGGATATAGAAAAATGCAAATACGGAATCGAGATTCCCAGACCTTACCCGAATAAAATACCAAACGCATGTCCCCATCACTAAACCGGAAACAAAGCCTATATATTTGTTTTTAAACAGCAAGTTGGCCGTTAGGTAGATAAATGAAATCGTTAGTGTTCCGACCAAAGCCGACGGCAACCGTGTCGTAAACTCATTTATTCCAAGTAATTTGTATGAGGTGGCCATCAGCCAAAATCCCATCGGCGGATGATCATAATAAGCTTTGCCGTTCCACTTCATCCGCATCCAATCTCCGCTTTTGACCATCTCCCGACTGATCGACCCATACCACGCCTCATCCCAACTGGTAAGAGTCTGATAATCTAGTCGATAAAAGAAAAAAAATCCAAATACTGCGATCAAAATTAAAACCAGATAATAAGCGCGGATAAAACCAATTAATTTTTTTATAATCATCTAAAAATCAATGTATGGATTAAGTTATCGTCTGACGGGATATTAAGATCATCACCCGCAAGTTCATACTTTTCAATCCGGAAGCCGGTTTTATAACGCCAGACTTTAGTTGGATTAGCTTTAATTTTAACCTTCTTAGCCTTCCACCAGTCATCACTGATCGTCGGGTTGCCGCTGGGAGAAATTAAAAGATAGGTGGTTTTCTTTTTTTCGTACGGATAAGATTTTTTGTCGCTAAACTGTTGTTGGGCAAAGTTCATCGCATAACGATTGGAATAACCGAACTGATCGTCGGTAAAAATATAATATCCAAATTCGCTTGGAGCATCATTAAAAATCCGCGCGGCTCCCAGATAATTAAATCGCCACGACCCGCCGTCGCCGCCGAAATAACTGACTGGCTTGAAGTAATCGCGATAGGCGCGGTTAAGATTAAAGGCGGCAACAATGATAAACAAAATAAAAAAAATCCGTTTGTCAATAAACTCATAAGCTAATGCAAAACTTAAGGTAACCAAACTTAAAAACGGCCAGTAATAATAACCCCACATCATCCCCCGATAGGCTACGGTCAGAACCCAGTATCCCAGATAGAAATATACAAGCAGCCAGACGAAGATCCGCTGTTGGCGGTATTTTTTTCCGCTCACCAACCGATAGGTGCTCACTGCCAAACAAAAAAGATAAATTAGTAACAGGCGACTGTCGTTTTTGGTAATAAAGCCTACTCCGTCACTGTAAACCGACTGAATTCTTGAGTTGACGATGTCGTTAAATTTTTTATCGACCTTGCCGCTGTTTTCCTTGCCGGTCAGATAATTGACTACCGAGCGCGCCTGGAGAAACTGGTGTTTTAAATCAAAAAGGATAAAAGTAGAAAGAGGAATGAGAATGATTAAAAGCGAAAAAAAATGGATAAATTTCTTATTTTTTAATATAGCCAAAAGCAGTAGGGGGACTGACAAAATCAATACCGGGACCGCAAATGCCATCTGAAATTGAATCATCAGCCCCAGTAAAAAAACTGCCCAAGTGAGATATTTGTTCTTCTGGCCAATCAGATATTTCCAGAGATAATAGACGTAAACAGGGGCCAAGATCACCGCTCCAACCGGGTTAAAAAAACTGGAAACAGAAAAACACAAAGCCACAGCGGTCAGGGCACCGGCCAAATAGCCTACCTCGTTCGAAAACACTTTTTTCCCAACCAAGTAAACTGTGTAACAGCTTATAACAAACAAGATTACCCAAAACCAGCCGACCACCGCCGGATTACCACCCCCGACAATAAATGCCGGCAGATTAAGATAAGTCCAGGCCGGCCCGTGAAACACGCCGGGAATTCCGCCTGAACGAGGACCAATAAGAGTTATCGGCTTGTTGCGAACTACATCTTCCATCAGCAAAAAATCGCGAGCAATATCGGTATGAAAAATAATATCCCCGTGAAGCGCAAACCACGCTGCAAAAAATAAACTTACCAGTATTATGGCCCCACAGCTTATTCTAACCGCGTAAAAAAGAATTCTGTTGTTGTTTTTTTCCGTTTTTAGCATAGAAAAATTGTATAATACATAATTATACTATGGAAGACTGTTTTTCAAAGCCCGACTATCCAAAAAAAATCTTCAGGATATTGTTTAATAAGTATTTTTTTCTCTTACTGTTTTTTGCAGCGGTTGGTTTGATTATTCGAACCATTCACTTGTGGAATAATGTATTTTTCGGCTATGATCAGGCAAGGGACTTACAACGGATCTATGATATTGTTACCTTACATAAATTAAAACTCGTAGGTCCAGAAACGGATATCCCAGGAGTATTTAGTGGACCGTTTTATTATTACTTACTTCTTCCTTTGTATTATTTTTCTCATTTTAATCCCAATGTCGCCTCCATCGGTTTGGTTTTATTAAACATCACCGGTATCTTTTTTATCTATATCACTACCATTAGTATATTCCAAAGTAAAAAAGCGGGGTTGATCGCCGGACTGTTATGGAGTTTTTCATATATGCAGGCGAACTTTGCTAAGTATATTTCGAACGTTTCTCCTATTCCGATCACATGTCTAATATTTTTTATGGGTTTGTCGCTGTTTTTCTTAGAGCTTGTTTGAAAAGTCAAGCTCAAATATGGTAGTCTGTAAGTATGACTGCTTATCCCTCGGATCTGACAGATCATGAGTGGGAGATGATTACAAAGGAGGTTCCAAAGGAACG
>Ga0172371_10001412_pt1 | contig 38066 bp, 42 predicted proteins | sample Lak12m_FD_114543 | JGI IMG/M metagenome (GOLD analysis project Ga0172371, IMG submission 114543) | Freshwater microbial communities from Kabuno Bay, South-Kivu, Congo - kab_022012_12m | ecosystem: Environmental > Aquatic > Freshwater > Lake | place: Democratic Republic of the Congo: South-Kivu... | reverse complement strand
TTCCTGCTCACGGCTTACTTTACTATTGACAGCAGGGCCGCCATGGGCGACTATTACCGGGGCGGGCGGATAGCTCAGTTGGGAGAGCATCGGCCTTACAAGCCGGGGGTCACAGGTTCGAGCCCTGTTCCGCCTACCAGTTTTTGCGTTCAAGGTTCGAAGTTCAAGGTCCGGTTTTCAGTTTTGGCTGGGGGTTTCCACGTTACCGACTTTGAAATGTGAACCGAGAAGTTATCTCGGGGGCGTAGTTCAGTTGGTTAGAACGCCGGCCTGTCACGCCGGAGGTCGCGAGTTCGAGTCTCGTCGTCCCCGCCAATGAATATCAAGGGCTTAGATGGTTTCTCAGCCCTTTTTCTTTCCGTCTAAAAATCCATACCCCACACTATTCCCCACATGCCCGGCTTAAATGAGGTCAAAAGAGGCGGGCTTGTGCCTTAGCGCCTGGTGGTGGCCCAGGCTGGCCAATGGCGCTCCCGTGCCTGGTGGTGGCCCAGGCTGGCCAATGGCGCTCCCGTGCCTGGTGGTGGCCCAGGCTGGCCAATGGCGCTCCCGTGCCTTAATAGTGGGGAATATGGTGGGGAGTAAAATTGCTCTGAGAGGTAGAGGCCATGCGACATTCAAGAGAAAGGAAACCGGATGAAGGTGGGGAATCCCCCACCTGGTTACGGGCCGTCTTCGCTTTCGGCCTGGCGCAAGCGGTTGATCTCCCGCTCCGGGATCAGGATTTTATGGCCGGGCCTGATCTGGTGATAGCTGATCTTCCCCTCAAGGGTCCAGCGCCAGACCGTGCGCCAGTGCCGCCGCAAGAGCGCCGCCGCTTCCTTAATCGTGTAGTAACGTTCAGAGGTTGCGCTCATCACCTAAAGGGCCTGGCGGGATCATTCCGCCCAGGTTAAATGATCTTGGGGGGCTTCCCCGCCGTTTTCCCCCGGCCCGCCCCCGGACCGGGTTTCCTTAAAAGCAACAGAAATTTCCCTATGTTGCCTGTTTGTTGCCCTATTGTAAACCAGTTGCTCGATATCGGTTTACAATTATCCCAATGTCAACCGTAGGTCAACTTATTCAAATCCCCTTGCACACCTTCCCCGGCTTTTGTGCAATCCGCCTGGCCGGGATCGCCCCGCCGCCGATCCCCTCGTCTTACGGTTTCCTTACGGTTAGCCGTGAGAAACCGTAAGGCGGGAAACCCGCATGGTTACTGCTTATAACGGCCTTATCCTTTAATAATCAGCCGTAAGACGAAAACCCGCATGGTTATTGCTTTATAAGGTGGTCTTACGGTTCTTACGGTTTTGTACCATATATATATATATATTTATATTTTCACTCGCCTCTTATAGGGGCCTATAAAATAAAAATAAGGTCTTATCTAAAATAAAACCGTAAGAACCGTAAGAACACCCCTCTTAGCCACAACTGGCCTGCATTTCCGGTCTTACGGCACCTTTTTCCGGAAAAAGCCCTCTGGCCCTTTACTGGTCTGGGTTTGCGCCTCTTACGGCTATAACCGTAAGAACCGTAAGGAAAACCGTAAGGGCCGGGGTTCAAGCTTCCTCATCTCCCCCCGCCTGATCGTGGCCCAAGTGCTTGCGGGGCAACCAAATCACCCGCTTCGACCCCCCCTGGATATACTTGTTCCGGGTGTTCTCCCCGTTCTTGTCCGGCTCAATGAGGCCCTCCCGCGCCAGGGCTTTAAGCATCTCATTCTTGCCAAAGCCCAGGTAATCCCCTTGACCGCGCACAGCCTCCGCCACGGCCCTATAAGCCGTTTCCGCCAGGAGATAAACCATCTCCTCATCCGCGTACCCGACAAGATATGCATTATGGGCCGGGTCTAATCCCTGCCAGCCCAGAAGGGCTTCTTGGGGAGGTTTGCCGCCCTGGTAGTCCCGGTGTTCCGCATAAATTTTGCTCGTCAGAAAAAGCTCATTGAGGACCTCCAGAAACTTCAAGGTGGGCCTTTCCCCTTCGATGATCCGGGAGTGTTTCTCCCCCAGGGCTTGAAAGACCTTCCAGGCCCGGCGGTTCATCTCATAACCCTGATCCCCGGATATGGCCCCCTGTCGCACGAAAAAGCCCGTGGCAACCTCAAAGCCCACGGCTAACCAGGCCAGAGTTTCAGGTATCCGGGCATGGCCGCCGTTCTGGAAGGCCGCCCGGTTCCCCTGCCAGGCCGCCCGCATCTTCTCCAACTCGCCCTCAAGGTTCGGGGCCAGGTCTGATAAAAAACGGCTCATGGCCGCAGAATACAGGGCCGACGCCGCCTCTTCCTGGGCCTCCGTCAATACTTCCTCGTCTATCGGGGTCTTCTTCAGGTCAAATTCGATCCCGAGATAGCGCGCCGTTGCGCTCTGGCGCTGTCCAGGGAGAAGCATTTCACCTGTAATCACGACTAACCCCCTGGGATAAAAAATTGGCTTGGCGCTCAGGTCCGGGGCCAGGCGGCCCCTCCCGCTCCTATTTCCCACATTGTAAATCAACCTGGCCGCCGCCCTTACGTTAGCCTGGGCTTCGCTGGCACCCCCCGGCGGCTTGAAATCGTCTAAAACAACCATACTATCCTTGAGGGCAAAACAAACCTTTTCCAAAGAATTGATCGTACTTTCCCAGCAAAAGGGCAAGCTACAGTAATCAAAAATCCCAAAATGCGAAAGGGCCAGGGCCGCCAGAGTTGTTTTCTTGCTACTGGTCGGCCCGTAAAGCCACAAAGAAAAGTTCACCTTTAGCAGGTCCGCGAACGGGGCCAGGTAAGCACAGGCGAGAAGCGGGGCGGTGATCTCCCAGGCCGCCACGTCCAAAAATTTCAAGCTGGCCTGGGCCGCCTCGAGGCCCCCAGGCTCGGGCAGTCTGTAGTTGCACACTTTCTCCGCTTCCTGCTTATCCAACATGCTCCCCAGGTCCACTTCTACCGGCTCCCCCGGCCCCAGCGCGCCGCCCCCGTGGAGATACCGCCAGACCCCGCCGATCTTGCGCCAGCCGGTGTGCCCGTAAACCGTCCGCCGCTTGAATCCCTGGGAGTGCGCCTGAATTCCGTTCACCAGGTGCGGCCCCAGGGACCGGCCCGGTGCCACGCTCGCCCCGGCTCCCCAATTCGCCTTGATCCAATTCAGGGAATCGAATTTTTCCGCCGCGACCGTGGCGGGCGGGAGAGGCCGCCCGGTGTCAAGTTCCCCGGCAATTCGAAACTCCTTTACCGCCTTCAAACCATCATCGCGGGTGATCTCCTCCATGATCCGGGCCTGAAAATTCGCCAGGGGCCGGGCGTCCGGCCTCCCCTCCCGGTCTATCACCTCTAAGCACAGCCGCCCCCGGTCCACGAAATAACAATGCCCCACCAGCCAAATTTTTTCCGCCTCCGGCCCGCCCTGGCCCCCAGGAGGCCCCTCCCCTGGGGACCCCGGCCCTTTCCCTTGCCTTGCCCCTTTGCGCTTCTCCTGGGCCGGTTCCGGCAGGCTCCGGGGTTCTTTGATCCCGGAGTCCAAACCGCTTCGGATAGTTGCGCGGGCCTCCACGTCTCCCAGGCCGATCCCCGCCGCCGCCCCGCTCAAGGCCGCCTCCACCTGGCCCCGATCCAGCACTCCCGCCCCCACCAGTTGCCCCAGGGCAAAGGCCGCCTGATTCAACCGGGCGTTGCGGGACCCCTCAGGCGTCCCGGCCAGCGCCACCAGTTCCTCCGCCAGGGCCTTTTGAGCGTAGGCCGTAAAATCGCCGCCCGGCTCCCCCGCCGCCGCCCCTCTGGTGGGGCGGGCGTCTCTGCCCGCCGTCTTCTTGCCCTGGGCCTCGTAAGGTTCAAAGGCCCCCAGGTCGTAAACCCGGTCCGGTTCGCACCAGATGATCTTCACGGGCCGGGGCTTGCCCGTCAACTTCATGTTGAAGGTGCCGGGCAACCTGAGAATCCGGGCCGCGTCCGTGGCCGCCAGGTCCGCGCCCAGGGCTTGCGCCAGGCCCCGGTTGATCCCCTCAAGCCGGGTGATGATCTCCTGAGTTAGCGGCACGGCCTCCCGGAAAAGCCAATAAGGTTGAAAGCCGCCCCCGGAATCAATCACCAGGGACGGCCTCAAGGGAAAGGCTTCAATGGCGGCCAGGGCCTCATCTTTGGTCTGATACTTGACGGCCCCTTTGTGGCCCGCCTTCCCCACGTCCACATCCGCGAAGGCCGCGGTCAGGGCCAGGAGGTTAACCTTGGCCCCGCCCTTGGTGTCCTTTCTGAGGCCCACGCCGATCCAGTAATTTAAACCCGGCCCCCACCTCCCCATGTCTTTGAGCAAGGCTCCGGGGCTGCGGTAGAAGCGCCGGAAAGACATCGGCCCGCCTTCCTTCTTCCCCCGCACTTCCAGGTAGGCCGCGCCCTTGTCCTGGGAGAAAAACCGACCGTAAAGGGCTTCCAGGAATTGCCGGGCCGGGGCCGGGTTAAGTTTGATCTGCGCCATGGATCACCCTCCTATCGGGCGATCCCGGTAAGGACAGGTCCCCGCCTGGCGCTCCCTCTCCATTTCCCGCATGACCTGGCGCACCACTACCGCGATGTGGACAGGCCCGCCCCGCCGTCCCCTGGCCGTTCCGCCTGGGGCCTTCATGACTGCCCCTCCCGCCGGGCCTCCGGGTCGATCCGGCCAGCAACCATGAAGCTCAGGAGGTCCGCAACCCGATATCTCACCATCCTCCCACGTTTAGAATAGGCCGGGCCTCGCCCCAGGTGGCGATAGTTCCTCAGCGTTTGAGGGCTGACCGAAAGAATCATGGCCGCCTCTACATCATTCACAAACCGATCTTTATCCATATTTTTCTCCGTAAAAAAAAAAGGTACAAGCCTTAGTGGGCTTGTACCTCAGGTTACATTAGCTGCTATGAAATTCTACGGTGTTCAGAGTAACCGTTTCACTGCCAGAAACGAGTTTACTAACCTGTTACTATGATAACCGTCTGGCCTTACTTGTTCTTCTTCTCCTTGGCAGTTTCAGATACACAAAATTGACTATACTTTAATTGACTTTCCCGGTACTTATCTGGGTTTTTTTGCCGGTATCTCCGGCTTTTATTGACGTTGCGGCAAGATTTAGAGCAAAATGATTTCTGACGCCCAATTAAGGGGGAGCCACAGATAACACACAGTTTGTCGCCTGCATAAAGCCCGCATGGTGGCCGCGAGCGGTGGGGCTGATCTTGTCTCGGCAGGTTCATTTCTCGCCGGAATTCTTCTCTGATAGTGCTCTCAAACATATCATTAAGGAAGCACATTATTGTCTGCCATTGCGGGTCGTCTTTAAAGTCTTTGCCGGGGTATTTGGAAAGTAAATCATTGCGGACAGCTCTAAGCTCCGCCCAAAAAAGGCGGCGAAGTTCGTTAACTTTGGAAAGTCGCTTCTTGAAATTGGCGAAATCTTTTTCGTCCATGTCCATGCCCCGCCTCCCGCCGCGGCCCTGGTGAGGGTTCCGGGGAAGGCGGCCCAGGATCGCCGCCGTCTCGGGTTCGGGGATCAGCCGCCCCCTATCCCCGGAAATTGGTAGTCAGGACCCATAAGCCCCAAAGAATTAATGCAGTGTAATCTTTTGTGGGTTAAATTTTCTGCTCCTGTATTCTTCCCTCAATTCATTGAACTTTTCAGCCAGGCCATACGCCGCTTCTCGAAGTCGTTCTACCGTGGCTGGCAGGCCGGTATCTAAATCAATAATTGGATCATCACCAGGCGCTGTGAAGATTTCATACAAATCGTCTGCTAATTTGCTTTTTCTTCTTTTTTTCCCCTTTTTGGTAGAATCCTTCTCAACCATGACATGAACCTCCTTGCTAGGTTTGTGTGGTGGTCAGGGCCGGTAGGCCCTGCTCCGGGGCCGGATAGCCGCAATGTCCAGGGTTCCCGCCGCTTCATTCACCCGGTAAATGATCCGCCAGTCCCCCACTCTGGAATAGCGCCGGTCTTTGGCGGTTTCCATTTGCCTTGATAGGCGTGAGTCAAAAGGGGCCTGGGCCAGTTCCCGCAGTCTTTCTCTGATCCGCCTTTCAAGCACCCGGTCCAAACCTTGCAGGGTCTTTTCCGCTTTCCGTAATAATTCTATGCGGTAGATCACAACCCATGCTTCCTTTCATACTCTTCCAGAGAAATGAATTGGCTTCGGTCCCCGCTCAAACTGGCCTGCATCCCTTCCTCAATGGCCGCCAGGTCTTCGGGGGAGAAGTATTCCGGCTCCTGCATCTCCCGCTCATACAGGAGGTCAATGAGCTTTGCCAGCAGGTCGGCGTGGGGGCCGTGGGCTATGGTTTCCACCTTTTCAAACAGGGATTCCAGGTTATCGGGTTTCATCGTCTATTCCCTCTCAAGATTGGCGATCTTGCGGTTGCCGCCGTTCATCACCTGCCCAAGCAGGTCCCCGGCCAGGTCGGAGGCCCGGCGTAGGGCCTCGTCTCTCAGGTGGGCGTAACGCTGAGTCATTGCCGCGCTCTTGTGGGTCAAGAGCTTTTGCAGGGTGTAAAGGTCCACCTGGCCGCTTGAGGCCAGCATCGAAGCGTAAACGTGCCTGAGGCCGTGCAAGGCCCGAAAGTCCCTGGGAAGTCTCGCCGCCGCCTTGATCCGCCCCACCTGCTTGTTAATGTCGGTGCGCTGGTTCCCCCCGCGTCCGGGAAAGACATAGGGTGATCCGGTGTGAGGGTGTCCCGCCAGGAGGTTGCGGGCCTCCTGGTTCAGGGGAATCTTTTGATCTACGCCGCCCTTAGGCTGGCGGATATGGATAAACCCCCGCTCAAAGTCCACGTCCTGCCATTGCAACCGGAAAAGCTCCCCCCGCCTCATGCCGGTAAACAGGGCCATTTTCATAAAGTTGGCGGCCTGATAATTCGAGTCCGCTTCAATGGCTTCCAGGAGGGCGGTTAGCTGATCCCCGGTGAGGTCTTCGGTCTTCTTGTTGTTCACCCTGGGGAGTTCGATCTTGAAGGACAATCCAGGACAAAGGCCCTTCTTCACCCCGAAATTGATAATCCGGTTCAGCAGGGCCATGACGTGCTTGACGGTCTGGGGCTTCCTGGTCTTCCCCAGGCCGATCCTTAGGCGGTCAAGGTCCAGGTGGGCGATCTGCCGGGGTTCCTTGTTGCCCAGGCCCGGCTTAAGATACTTCTCATAGCGGCCCCGGTCCACCTTTAGCGCCTTAGATTCGAATTTCTGGCCGGAGTATTCCCGCCAGAGACGGTCAACCGTCCAACGCCCCGCCTCCGCTTTTAAGGCCGCTTCCCGTTTCTCCCTGGCCTCCTGGCGGGAGGGCTTCTTGCCTTGCACCCGCTCTGCCCGGAGTATGGCGGCCCTGGCGGGCGTCATATCATCCTGGAATTGCCGCCCCGCCTTTTCTTCAATCATCTTTCCGCCCTTGCGATAGCGGATATAAAAAATCTTCTCCGGCTTGCCCGTGGCCGGGGAGGTCCCTTCAATGAAAAAAACCCCCGGATAGTTGGTCTTGAATCTTTTAAAAGTTGGCATCACCTTGGCTCGTCTATTGTCCCCACACTATACCCCACACCTAAAACCAATATAAGGGTAAAAATAGGTATGTCAAGAAAAAAGTGAAACCAGAAAATATCCTGTAATCAAGGGGTTTTAAATCAGATAGGTAAGGGCCGGTAATTATCTCCCTCTGGCCTGTCACGCCGGAGGTCGCGAGTTCGAGTCTCGTCGTCCCCGCCAAGGAATTTCAAGGGCTTAGATGATTTCTCAGCCCTTTTCCCGGTCAAAAAGCTATTCCCCAGGCTATCCTTTCTAGGAAATATCCCAAAAGAAGGAGAAAGGGAGCGTTCGCGTCCTGGTGGTCAAGGGTAGCCGGGCAGAAATTCCCCCCGGTCTGACCGCAGACGCTTAGCGGGAGGAAGTTGTAGTCCCCCCGCCCCCTTTGCCAAACTTGGGTGACCGGTTGAAATCCGTGCTCCGGGTCGGCATAGGCCAGACGACGGTTGAGTTGCTACTCCTCTTGAGGGTTCTCCACCTCCTGATAGACCACGGCGCTCCCATAATAAACCGGGCGGTAATAAACCCCGCTGGCCACATAATAGGTGGCCCCGGCAATGGCTACGGCCCGGGCGCCCACTGGGAGGGTCGTGACCCAAGCGGCGCCCCCTCGAGGGCCCTTAACAGCCGCCCCCCGGGGACCCACATAAGCCTCTCCGCCCCGGGGGCCTTCCACGTAAGTCCGGCGGGGACCCGCGGTAACCGAGGCGCTCCCGTGGTACACATAATTTCTCGGGGTGGCGACCACGGCCCCGCTCCGGGGGCCAACCGCGGCCGCTCCCCTGGGGCCGGCTACCGCCATTCCCCCTCGGGGACCTCGGGCGGCCCCCCTGGCCTCGGCCTCGTTTATCAGCATACTTCCCAGGGGACTGACCGGCAGCAGCCCCGCCAACATCGTCAGGGACAGGAACCATGGCAACGCCTTTATCAACCTCGCCTTAGGCCTGGCAATCTGCGTAGCTGTATCCTCCCTCCTCATCTCTTCTTCTCCTTTTTCTTGGGCGAAGCCGGCGCCGCCGCCGGCAGAATGTCGATTTTTTCGGCCTTTTCGGGGGCTACGAACGTGAACCGGGCGTCTGCCGACTGAGGCGAGGTATCCCACTTGGTAAACACCGCGGTGAATTGCAGCCCCTGGGCCGTCTTATCGGTGATGAGAAACTTACGGGGCGCCGGGGTGGGGCTGTTTTCAACCCAAATTTGCCAATCGATGTCTTTTTGCGTAAAGGCCAGGTGATGGCAAGGGACTCCCTGGACCTTGCTCAATCCCGCGTAAAAACCGGAGATGACCCCCGCGGTGAGATATTGATAAGCCTCGGTATAGATCAGGTCAGCCAGAGGCGCCCTGAGGTTAAAGGCCTGAACACCATGCTCCAGGGCGGCATCGATCTCCGGAGGGGCGGCGATGGTAGTATAAAAATTTTTGCTCCTGTCCAGGAGGGTGATGGTCTTGCCATCGTAGACCAGCAGTCGGTTATCCGCATCTCCCACCGATTCAGCCCGAAACCGGTCGGGGCGCCGCACCGCAGCCTCCAGACTCTTGCCGTACTGAATTTTCTGCCCCGAGGTCAACCGCACGTCCTCGGTGATTTCCGCCTGGACGGAAAACTGCTGAAGATTTTTGAGATAATCGCACATCTGCTTAAGAACTGCCCCGGCCTGAGGCTCGATGTCCGGGACTTCGGCTTTTTTCGGCGCTGCGGCGCTCCAGGCCGGCGGACTCATCAGTTGGCAGAAAAAAATGAATATGCCGATCATTGCATAACATCGCATACAGGACTCCTCCTCTTCATGAAGTCTACTCAGGTCGCGAGAGAGTAGAGAGGGAAATGGCTCCGGAATTCGGGGCCAATCCGGTCACTGGGCCGAAAAATCCTTCACCCGATATTTCTCCTTTTAATGGTAGCACTCTTTATTCTTATCATCAGCCTTATTTTTGGAGAGAAGTTTTGCCGGAAGGAAAAACATAAATAGATACAAAGTATTAACCCCCTCGCGCCAGGGGAGGGGGAATCTTAAGACCAAGACTTAAGGAAGATACTTCTGAAACACGATACGAGAAGTTGACCGGCGGGCGCGAAGAGATCAATCTAAAGCTGGAACCTGGGGGCCGAACGGGTATAATAGCGGGAAAGGGGGCCCAAGACCAGGTCGCGATCAAAGGGGTGGGAGGGTCCCAGAGGGGTCAACCGGGAATGAAAGGGTCAGGCCCGGGGCGGCCGGGGGCCGCTCTGCCGCTGCCCTCTTTTTTCAGGATTTTGGTCGGAGTTTTCACCTTTTCCAAAGGAAACGCAGATGAACCGGAAGGCGCGCGGATTTATGGTTATCCTGGCGGCCCTGAGTCTCATGGTTCCGGCCCGGAGTTTGGCCCAGGCCCGGCTTGAGGCCGACAGGATGTTGGATACAGGCTACAGCCTGCTGGAACAGGGCAAAACCGACCAGGCCCAAAAGGTCTATAGGGAAATTCTCCAAAAAGACCCGGGGCATCCCCTGGCCTTGAACAACCTGGCAGTCATCCTGGTCAAGCAGGGCAAGCATGACCAGGCCCTGGGGTATCTCAAGGAGGCTCTGGGCCGGGCCAAGGGCTACAAGGTGACCCTCAACCGGGTGTGCGACGTCGACGGGATCTGCGCCGCCTGCCGCCTGAGCGAAGACAGATTCGGCTCCGAAGACTTGGAAAGGGTGATCAAGAGCAACATCCTGATGCTGGAAATGGCCAGGCCCTCCCAGGGAAGGGTGAAATAACCGGGATAACCGGGACTCCGGATCTTTCTTGGCAGGGGGTCGGGGGCGATGAGGGCGGGGGGTTCCGGGGCGCCAGACCGGCGGGAGCGCTTTGGGCCTGCAAGTCTTATCTTATTCTTTTGGTGAGGTTAAGGTATACTAAATCATTAAAGGCCAGTCATCGCCCCGGAACGAGACCCGGGGGCGGGGCGGAACCGGGGCCAGCTACCCGGGGATTTATCAAAATGATAATTTTACCCTTAACATTATTCCTGCGTTGCGGTCTATATCAGTGAAAGCCGGCACAGAGACCCCATGACTGACGATCAGCTCGTAGCCCGAGCCCAGGCGGGAGAACTCCCGGCCTTCGAAGAACTGGTGATGAAGTACCAGCGGGAAGTCTACGGTCTGGCGTGCCGCATGGTATCCGATTCGGAGGAGGCTAAGGACTTGGCCCAGCAGGCCTTTCTCCAGGCCTTTGTCCATATCCGGAGTTTTCGCCGGGATGCGCAGTTCCGAACCTGGCTATTCCGGATTGCCATCAATCAGTGCTACAATTTTATGAAAAGCCGGAAAAAATTCGGCAACCCGGTGGACTGTGATGAACTGAACCTGGTGACCTCGGAGGCTTCCCCGGAGGCGGAGTTGGTGAGCCAGGACGACCGCCGGCGGCTCTATGCGGCCCTGGAGCGGCTGCCGGCCAAGCAGCGGGCGGTGATCACCCTGAAGATTGAGCAGGGTCTGTCTTATGAGGAAATCAGCCGGGTGCTGGGTGGGACCACCGGCGCGGCCCGGGTTAATTATTGCCAGGCGTTAAAGACCTTGAAGAAACTTATGCAGAGCGAGGATGACCATGAAGTGGCAATGCGCCCTTCTGCAGCGGTGGCTGCCAGAGTATCCCGACGGTGATCTCCCCGCCTGGGGGAAGCGGTGGGTGAGAGCGCACGTGGAGCACTGCGCCGCCTGCCGCCAGGAACTGGCAGAGCTCAGGGAGGTGATGGCCGCGGTTGAGGGCAACCCGGTGGCGGACCCGGGCCCGGAATTTTGGTCCGAATTTTCTAGGGAGATGCACCTGCAGTTGGTCCAGGCCGCCCAGGAGGGGCAGGCGGCGCCGCCGCCCCGCCCCCGGTGGTTGCGGCTGCCCTATCTCCTGGGAGGGCCGGCCGTGGCCGTGCTGCTGGCCTGGGTGGCGGTGATTCTCACCGGTCCCGGCATCCCGGTCAAGGAACAGGCTGGGGTCAAGCTGGAAGAGGCCGCCACCATGGGGGGAGTGGCGATGAAATCCAAGGCGCCGTCCCCCAAGGCCTCCAGGTTGGCGGCCGCCCCCCAGGGGGGATTGGTCCCCCAGGGTGGGGCCGTCCTTCACCGGGGGCCGGTGGCGCCGGAGGAAGCAGCCCCCGCCATGGAGAATGAACCGATTGTCACGGTGGCCCTGGAGGGAGGGGCGGTCTTGCCGGAGGAAGAAGTGGATATTTCCGGCTGGGACCTGGATGCGGAACTGGCGGGAATGACCGCCCAGGAAAAGGAAATATTTCTCCACAAACTGCACCAACAGAAGAAGGATGGGTCATGCCTCGAAAAATTTTCCTCTTGTGCCTGGTCCTGATCCTGGGCGGATCAAGCTGGGTCTGGGCCCAGCCGGGTCCAGGGCCTGGTTTCGGCGAAGGCGGGTTCCAGGACCGGTTCCAGGAGGTCAAGCGGAAACAGTTGGGCCCGGCCCTGGGTGTGGACCAGCAGACGGTGGACCGGCTGCTGGCCATCGACCAGCGGTATAAGCCGTTGCGCCACCAGTTGATCATGGGGATGAAAGGCGATATGCAGCGCTTGCAGCAACTCATGTCCCAGGGGGTGGCGCCGGAAGAGGAAATCAAGGCCGTGCTCAACGGCATGAAGCAGCGCCGCATGGAGATGCTCAATCTGCAGCAGCGCAAAGACGAGGAGGAGATGGCCCTGTTGACCCCGGTGCAACAGGCCCGCTATCTCTTGTACCTGATGTCATTGATCCGGGAAGCCCGGAGCGTCAAGGGCGGTCAGGGCGGATTCGGGGACATGCGAGGCCCCGGCAGCATGGGGGCGCCGGCCCTGCGACCTCCCCGGGAGGTCCCGGTGTCCCGGACGCCCCGATAAGGGGTGGCAGACCTCCAACCATCGGCCTTCGCCGTCACCTTCCGGAAAACCGGCCGGCTCCCCCATCGGGGGCGAGCCTGGGGCCGGTTTTTGGGTTTCCCTACTTGCCAAATCCCGGTTAAGAGATTTACAATAGGTGTGCCTGCCGGAGTGGTGGAATTGGTAGACGCAGGGGACTCAAAATCCCCCGGGTGCAAGCCTGTGCCGGTTCGAGTCCGGCCTCCGGCACCAAGGAATTTCAGGTACTTATCCAAGGGCTCGGGCCGGACCGCCCGGGCCCTCGGTCGTTTTCTGCGTGTCATTCTTCGGGCGCTTGAAATCTCCCCCCCCTCGACTTCGGGCAGCCGCGTCTTATTCGCGCTTGACAAGTTAAGGGGCATGGTCCCGAAAATGTTCATAGTATTCTCCCAACTGGTCTCCCGGCAGGCGAGATAAAAAAACGATGCCGGAAATCCGGGGAAATTGATGTACAATTATATTGGTTTTCCTTCAGGGAAGGCTCGGCTTCGAGATGAGGGTCTGAAAGAGAGAAGTGAAGGCCGGAGAGGCTCCAAAATTACAGGAAAGCAATTCCGCTGCGGCTGCATAATCTGACTGGGCTCGGGGCGCATGGACCAGAGGGAAGTTTTTTTCGACACCCATGATACCGATCAGGTAGAACGCCTGATGAACTGCATCGCGTTCAGCAAGGTCCTGGCAAGCATTTATGACATGGACACCCTTCTCAAGGAAGTGTTGCAACGCATCAATGCGATCATTCCCGCCAATAATTGGTCCTTACTGCTCATCGATCCCAAGACGAGGGAACTCTATTTTGCGGTGGTGATTGGGGTGGCGCCGGAAGCGGTGAAAGATATCCGCCTCAAGGTGGGAGAAGGGATCGCTGGCGCCGTGGTCCAGACGGGACGACCGATAATTATCCCGGACGTAAGAGAGGAACCCCGTTTTTGCGCCAAAGTGGACTCACTTACCGGATTTAAAACCCGGTCCATCATCGTGCAGCCTTTGATAGTCAGGGGAGAGGTTATCGGCGTTTTTGAGGTGGTCAATGTGGAAGATCACAGATATTTCCGGGAAAAATATCTCCCCCACCTGGCCATGCTGGCTGACTACATCGCCATCGCGGTGGATAATATCCGCAATTTGCAGAAACTTCAGGCCCGCACCTTCATCGATGAAGTCACCGGTTTTTATAACACCCGTTATCTCATGGAAAAACTGGCCCGCCTCATCCCCCAACATCAAGAACGGGGAGAGCATTTCTCCCTAATCTTCCTTGACCTGGACAATTTCAAGGCCGTGGTGGACAGGCACGGCCATCTCCGAGGCAGCAAGGTGCTGTTGGAAGTGGCCCAAGTGATCCATGGGCAGTTAGGGTCGGACGACAGCCTGGTGCGCTACGGGGGGGATGAGTTTATCATTCTCTTACCCCGCCGCCCCCAGGCGAAAGCCCTGGAGATCACCCGACGCCTGCGCCGCACTCTCAACGACACCTTTTTCCTGCAGAATGACGGTCTCAGGATCAAGGTCACCGCCAGCTACGGCATCGCCACTCTCCCGGAAGACGCCCAGGAGTGGGAAACCCTGATGTCCATCGCTGACCGGGCCCTCTTCGGCAGCAAAGGCCGGGGCCGGAACCGCATTATGCTGGGTCGGGACTTGGTGGAAGTGGAAGAGGACTGACACCGCCTGAAGGGGCCGGCGTTAAGTGCGCGATTGATTGGAGAGGCTCATGATGAAAGAGAAAGCCTCCACCGAGACACCCTTGACCGAATCCCAGGCACGGACCCTGGCTACTTGGTGGAGCGGACGGCACCTCCGGCTGAAGTCGCAGAGGGACAGGGCGGAGTCATTACATGGCGTGAAACTGCCCGCAGCGCTGGGAAGTGAGGAGGCAGTGATAATTTTTTTGGAGGAGGCGAAACTCTTGGAGAATCACCGAAATGGCGTAAACCCTGGGGCGCCGGATTGGTTGGGGTGATAATGGTCCTTTCCTCGGCCTGGAAGGCCGACCGAAGAGCAGAGACCGATTTAATTGCAGGCAGCCTCCCTCAAAACCAGGATAAGGCTCCCCTTATTCAAGAGTTATCGGTTATTTTCTCCTGATTGAATGATAATTGCCGTCATTGGCAAGGTGCAGGGGATAACCGAACAAAAGAGGCAGGGCCACGGCAGGCCTTGCCTTTCATCGTTACCTAATCCAGCGTTAAGCCCCTGATCTGGCAGTTATATCCCCTGGCACTCCCGCCCCGGGGGAGGACTATTTTTTCGCGCCGCCGGGGGGAGGCGCCGGGGGCGGGGCCGTTGCGGGTTTCCCACCTATCCCCAGGGAAGCAGGGGACGTCAGTTTGTCCTGAATGCCGCAGGGATCCTTGAACTCCTGCTCGGGCCGAAAGTCAAGGGGCTTTTTCCCACGCTTGTTCAGGTACTTGTCCAATTCCAGGTTGACGTTGACCGGCACATCCACCCCCGCCTGACGGGTCTCTTCATGATTTATCTGTGGCCTAAAGGCTAAGGGGGAACTGTCCTGCCCAGGTCCTGACAGCGCAGGGCCTCATGGTTGGGGTGGCGCACTTTTCTTTTTGCATTCTCCGGGCCTTGTGATTTAATAAACATGGTTTAAGCAAAGGAGGGGACAGGTTTGCCTAATGTCGTGGTGGTGGGCACCCAATGGGGCGATGAAGGCAAGGGGAAGATCGTCGATCTTTTGACCGAGCAGGCCGCGGTGGTGGTGCGCTACCAAGGGGGGAACAACGCGGGCCACACCCTGGTGGTGGGCGGGGAAAAATTCATCTTTCATCTGATCCCGTCGGGGATCCTGCATCCCGGCACCCGATGCCTCATCGGCAACGGGGTGGTCCTGGACCCGGAGGTCTTCCTGACGGAGGTGGATAATCTGAAAGCCCGGGGGATCGCGGTGGGGCCGGAAAACCTCGGGATCAGCGAGCGCACCCAGGTCATCATGCCCTACCACAAGCGCCTGGACCTGGCCCGGGAACGGGCCAAGGGCGCAGCGAAGATCGGCACCACCGGGCGGGGGATCGGCCCTTGTTATGAAGACAAGGTGGCCCGGCGGGGCATCCGGGTGGCCGACCTCCTGGACGCCGGGGTCCTCAAGGCCAAACTGGACGAGGTGCTCCCGGAAAAGAATTTCTCCCTGGAAAGATTTTTGGAGGACGCCCCCTTTTCCCAGGAGGAGATCTTGGCCCCCTACCTGGAGATGGGTAAACGCCTGCAGCCGCTGGTGACCAATGTGTCGGTGCTGCTGGCCGCGGCGGTGGGGCAGGGGAAAAACATCCTGTTTGAAGGGGCCCAGGGCACCCACCTGGATATCGACCACGGGACCTATCCTTACGTCACTTCCTCCAACCCGGTGGCGGGGGGCGCCTGCACCGGCGCCGGGATCGGGCCCGGCCAACTGCACCAGGTGCTGGGCATCGTCAAGGCCTACACCACTCGGGTGGGGGGCGGGCCGTTCCCCACGGAATGTCTGGACGAGGTGGGGGATCACCTGGTGGAGTGCGGGGTCGAATTCGGCTCCACCACCGGGCGGCGGCGGCGCTGCGGCTGGCTGGACGCGGTGGTGTTGCGGGATGCGGCCCGCCTCAATGGCCTCACGGGGTTGGCGGTCACCAAGCTGGACGTCCTCACCGGGGTCAACCCGGTGAAGATCTGCGTGGCCTACGAAGTGAACGGCGTCCGCCGGGAGAACGTCCCCGCCACTATCCAGGAATTGGAGAAATGCCGGCCGGTTTTTGAGGACATGCCCGGATGGGCCGATGATATCCGGGGGGCGCGGCGCTGCCAGGATTTGCCGGCGGCCGCCCGCAGCTACCTGAAAAAGGTGGAAGAACTGGTGGGCGCGCCCATCCAGATTATCTCCGTGGGCCCGGACCGGGAAGAGACCATCGTGGTGGGGAATCCATTCGGCTGAACACGACGCGCCAGGCGCCGGCGAAGGGCTCGGCAGGGAGACAGCTATGGACAGCCGAGGGCGGCTGTCCCACATTTTGTTAAGGGAGAACCTCGATTTTTAATACAGGTAATTAAGGCGCCACCCCTGAGGCGCCGCTTTTAGTAGAGAAATAGCTATGGACATCCAGGATCGCGGTCTTATTTTATTTATTAATCCATGCGCCTGAAAATCATTACCCAGGGAAAATTTATCCCATGTAGGAAAAATTCTGACAACGGAATCGGAAATTCCCCGGCTTTTCCAAAAGGGAAGCTCATGGTATAAGGGAATCGGCAAGTCCGGTCAGACTGGGGCAGCGGCCTGGCCCCGGAGGAAAATTTCCCCCGATACTCGTCAAGCAGGCTACGTGGAAGAAGGAACAGGCCGGTTTTTCCATAATAACTAATAACATCTCGTCGACATAGGAAGACACCATGATTGAAATCCGCTTTCATGGCCGCGGCGGCCAGGGCGCGGTGACTTCGGTGGAACTGCTGGCCCTGGCGGCCATAGGGCAAGGCAAGTTCGCCCAGGGCTTCCCCAGTTTCGGTCCGGAGCGCCGGGGCGCCCCGGTGCTGGCCTTCTGCCGGGTGGACGACAAGCCCATCAAGCTGCGCTGCAAGATCCTCAAACCCGATGTGGTGGTGGTCCTGGACCCCTCCCTGCTGCGGATTCAGAACCCCCCGGCGGACTTGAAGGACGGAGGCGTCATCGTCTTGAACACCGCCAAGAGTGCGGCGGAGATCCGCCAGGAGTACGGCTACCGCCACACCCTGGCCCTGGTGGACGCCAACAAGATTGCCCGGGAGGTCCTGGGGGTTCCCATCGTCAACACCACCATGATCGGGGCCTTGCTCAAGGCTACCGGGGTGGTGTCGGTGGAGGCCCTGGACAGCCCCCTGAAGCACCGTTTCGGGCCTTTGGCGGTAAAGAATTATAACGCTTTGAAAGTGGCCTATGATCAGACGAGCATCGAGGAGCGTAAGCCGTGAGCAAACCATGGGATCAGTTTACCTGGCAGGAGGTCGAGATCGGCGGCGTCCTCACGGAACCGGGGAGCGCCCGGGCTTATAAGACCGGTGACTGGCGGTCCCAGCATCCGGTGTGGACCAAGAGCCGCTGCATCAAGTGCGGGGTATGCTGGACGGTGTGTCCCGAGGCCGGGATTACCGAGCAGCCGGACGGCTACTTCGACATGAACGACTACTGTAAAGGCTGCGGCATCTGCGCCAAAGAATGTGTCACCGGCTGTATCAGCATGGTGCCGGAGGAAGAGTGATGGCAGTCAAGGGCCAACGAGTCGGGATGGAAGTTTCCATTGCAGTCAGCCATGCGGTGCAACTGGCCCGGGCTGAAGCCGTTGCGGCATATCCCATCACGCCCCAGACCCACATCGTGGAGCACCTTTCTTCCCTGGTGGCCAACGGTGACCTGGAGGCGGAATTCATCAACGTGGAGTCGGAGCACTCGGCCATCAGCGCCTGCATCGGGATGTCGGCCGCGGGGGCCCGGACCTTTACGGCCACCAGCTCCCAGGGGCTGGCCCTGATGCATGAAATCCTGTTCATTGCGTCGGCCATGCGCTTCCCCATCGTCATGGCGGTGGCCAACCGGGCCCTGTCCGGTCCCCTGAGCATCTGGAACGACCACGGGGATATCATGGCGGCCCGGGACATCGGTTGGATTCAGGTGTTCGTGGAAAATGGCCAGGAGGCCTTCGACCATAGCATCATGGCCTTCAAGATTGCGGAGAATTACAAGGTCCTGCTCCCCACCATCGTGAACATGGACGGCTTTATCCTCACCCATGTGGTGGAAGCGTTGGAGATGCTGGACCAGGAGACGGTGGATAAATTCCTGCCGGAGTATCACCCCCGGTTCAATCTGGACCCCAAGCACCCTATAACCATGGGGGCCTTTGCCATGCCGGAGATCTTCTCGGAAGTCAAGATGGGGCACCAGCAGGCCCTGACGGCCTCCTACGAACACATCCTCAGAGTTTGGGAGGAGTGGGGCAAACTCACGGGGCGGGTCTACCGCCCGGTGGAGCGCTACCGGGCCGACGGGGCCAAAGTGCTGTTGTTGATTATGGGTTCCCTGGCGGAAGTGGCGGAAGTGGCGGTGGATGACCTGCAGGCCGCCGGGGAATCGGTGGGGTTGGTGAAACTCAGGATGTGGCGTCCCTTCCCCTTCAAGGACCTGAGGGAGGCGGTGGCCGGGGCCGAGCTGGTTATCGTCTGCGACCGGGCCCTGTCTCTGGGGGGGGCGGCGGGGCCGGTGCTGGCCGAAGTGCGCAGCGCCCTCTATCCCCTGGCCCAAAAGCCTGCAGTGCTGGGCTTTACCGTGGGTCTGGGGGGCCGGGATGTCCAGCCCGAGACCTTTAAAGAGATCGTGCGTCTGGCCCGACAGGAAGCCGCGGCCGGACCGACCCAGGAATACTTTCTGTTTGGGGTGCGAAGCTAATGGAAAAATTCGGATACGCCCAGAGCCAGAAATTTGATACTTACGTCTCCCGGCTGCTGCCCCGGAAGGAATATTTCACCTCCGGGCACCGTTCCTGCCAGGGCTGCGGCGAGGCCCTGGCGGTGCGGTGGGTCTGCAAGGCCCTGGGGGAGGACGCCATCATCGCCCATGCCACGGGGTGCATGGAAATCGTCTCCTCCGGCTGGCCCCAGACCGCCTGGATGCACCCCTGGATCCACGTGGCCTTTGAAAACACCGCGGCGGTGGCTGCGGGCATCGACGCCGGCCTGAAGATCCTGGAGCGCAAGGGCAAACTTCAGGGGAAAAGGCCGGCGGTGGTGGCCATGGGGGGCGACGGCGGCACCACCGACATCGGGCTGCAGGCCCTCTCCGGGGCCATGGAACGGGGGCACAACTTCACGTACTTCTGCTGGGACAACGAAGCCTACATGAATACCGGCATCCAGCGCTCCAGCTCCACTCCCTACGGGGCCATGACCACTACTTCCCCCCCCGGCAAGCGGAGCATCGGCCAGTCCACCCAGAAGAAGAACATGGTGGCCATCGCGGTGGCCCACGGCATTCCTTATGTGGCCACCGCCAATCCGAGCTACCTCTTCGACCTGTACTTCAAGGTGCGCAAGGCCATCGAGACGCCGGGGCCGGCCTATATCCACGTGTTGTCCGTGTGCCCCACGGGGTGGCGCTCCGCCACCGACCTGACCGTCCGCCTGGGACGCCTGGCGGTGGAGACCGGGGTGTTCCCGCTGGTTGAAGTGGAAAACGGCCGCTACCGGCAGACGGTGGAGGTCCCCAAGCTCAGGCCGGTGATTGATTATCTCAAGCCCCAGGGCCGTTTCCGGCACCTCCGGGGCAAGGAACTGGACTTCATCCAGCGGCACACCCAGGCCCAGTATGAGCTCCTGATGCAGAAATGCAACGCCCCTTATCCGGAGTTTCCGGTTATCACTTCCGAAGAAGAAGGCCAAGAATAATGGACGCCCAACGCCTTGACGTCATCCTCTCCCACTACGAGTGCGAGTCCTGGGACCTGATCCCCATTATGCAGGATATCCAGGATGCTTACAGCTATCTGCCCAAGGACGAGCTGCAGGAGGTCTCCCGGCGGCTGAAGGTGCCTTTGACCCGGATCTTCAGCGTGGCCACCTTTTTCAAGATGTTCTCCCTGGTGCCCAAGGGGCGCCACCAGATCAAGGTTTGCCTGGGCACCACCTGCCACCTGCGGGGCGGCGGCCGTCTGGTGGAGTCCCTGAGCAACCGGCTGGGGGTGGAGCCGGGCTACACCACCAAGGACATGCAGTTCTCCCTGGAGACGGTGGGCTGTCTGGGTTCCTGCGCCCAGGCCCCGGTGATGATGATAGACGACAAGTATTTTGGGCGGTCCTCGGTGGACAAGGCGCCCAAGATTCTGAAACTTTACAAATAAGATGACAGAGATAAAGCCATGCCAAGATTTGAATCCGTAGACCATCTGCGGGAGTATCGCCGTCAGCTCATGGCCCGCCTGGATCCCCAGCAGCCGCAGGTGCTGGTCTGCGCCGGTCCCGGCTGCCTGCCCATGGGCAGCGAGGAGGTGGCCGCCGCCTTTCGGGAGGAGCTCCAGAAAAACGGTCTGGCGGGCCAGGTGGCCCTGAAAGAGTGCGGCTGCCAGGGTCTGTGCGCCCTGGCCGTCAAGGTCTTGCTGAGACCGCAGGAGATCGCCTACCAGCACGTCACCCCCGAGGATGTCCCGGAGATCGTGGAGGCCACCCTGAAAAACGGCCAGGTGGTGGAGCGCCTGGTATACGAGGACCCGGATAGCCACGCGCGGCTGGTCCGCAAGGCCGACATTCCCTTTTACCAGGGCCAGCAGCCCATCGTGCTGCGCAAGCTGGACGTCATCGACCCGGAGAGCCTGGACGACTACCTGGCCCTGGGGGGGTACCGGGGCCTCCGAAAGGCGCTACTCGACATGTCCCCGGACGATGTCATCGCGGCGGTGGAACAAGCCGGCTTGCGGGGCCGGGGCGGGGGCGGCTTCCCCACCGGCCGCAAGTGGCGCGTTTGCGCCGACGCCCTGGAGGAAGTGAAGTTCATCATCTGCAACGGCGATGAAGGCGACCCCGGGGCCTTCATGGACCGGGCGGTGATGGAGGGCGACCCCCACGCGGTGCTGGAGGGCATGATCATCGGGGCCTACGCCATCGGGGCCCAACGGGGGTATATCTACGTGCGCCACGAGTATCCCCTGGCGGTGAAACGCCTGAGCCGGGCCATCGAGCAAGCCCGGGAAGTGGGGTTTTTAGGGCCCAACATCCTCCGGTCCGGCTTCGGGTTCGACCTCAGGATCAGCCGGGGGGCCGGCGCCTTTGTCTGCGGCGAAGAGACGGCGCTGATCGCCTCGGTGGAGGGCTTCATCGGGGAGCCTTCGCCCCGGCCGCCCTACCCGGCCCAGGAGGGCCTCTTCGGCAAGCCTACGGTCATCAACAACGTGGAAACCTGGGCCAACGTCCCGGAAATCATCAACCTGGGGGCGGACTGGTTCGCCTCCATCGGCGCCGAGAAGAGCAAGGGCACCAAGGTTTTTTCCCTGGTGGGGGCGGTGAACCACACCGGCCTGGTGGAAGTGCCCATGGGCACCTCCCTGCGGCGGATCATCTTTGATCTGGGGGGCGGCCTGCGCCCCGGGCGGGAATTCAAGGCGGTGCAGACCGGCGGCCCCTCCGGCGGCTGCATCCCGGCCCAGTTCCTGGACCTGCCGGTGGATTACGACAGCCTCCAGTCGGTGGGCTCCATCATGGGGTCCGGCGGCATGATCGTCATGGACAACACCTCCTGCATGGTGGACGTGGCCCGCTACTTCATCTCCTTTCTCTATGAAGAGTCCTGCGGGAAATGCACCCCCTGCCGGGAGGGTTTGAAGCAACTCCTCTTCCTCCTGGATGAAATCATCCATGGCCGGGGGGAGATGGGGCACCTGGGTCTCATGGAAGAGCTGTGCGCCACCATGTCCGCGGCCTCTCTCTGCGGCCTGGGGCAGAGCGCGGTCAATCCGGTGCTCACCACCATGAAATACTTCCGGGAGGAATACGAGGCCCACATCCGGGACAAGAAGTGCCCGGCCCTGGTTTGCCGGCCCCTCCTGAGGTACACCATTGACCCGGAAGCCTGCACCGGCTGTCTGGCCTGTGTGCGGGAATGCCCGGTGGGCGCCGTCTCCGGCAAGAAGAAACAAGCCCAGGAAATCGATCAGGAACTGTGCGTCAAGTGCGGCTTGTGCTATGAGGCCTGCCAGTTTGACGCCGTGAAGGTGGAGTAAAATTAATGGTCTGGAAAATTACCGACGAAGTCTTCGACACCATGGTCGAGGAGGTTTACCTCACCATCAACGGCATCAAGGTGCGGGCCCCCCAGGGGCAGAGCCTGCTGGTGACCATACGGCAACAGGGCATTGACATCCCCACCCTCTGCCATCATTCCGATCTGCCGTCGGAAGGGCAGTGCCGCCTCTGTGTGGTGGAAATCGGCGAGTGGCCCCGCACCCGGGTGGTCAACTCCTGCACCTACCCCACCGAAGCCGGCCTGGTGGTCCAGACCCATTCGGAGCGGGTCCTGCAGGCCCGGCGGATGGTCCTGGAACTGCTCCTGGCCCGCTGCCCCCACGCCAAGCTCATTCAGGGTCTGGCCGCCGAGCACGGGGTTTACGAGTCCCGCTTCAAGACCGATGACCCGGAGGAGCTGTGCATTCTCTGCGGCCAGTGCGTCCGGGCCTGCCGGGAGGTGGTGGGGGTGAGCGCCATCAGCATGGCCCACCGCACCCCGAGCAAGCTGGTGACCACCCCTTTTCTGGAGCAATCCGAGGCCTGCATCGGTTGCGGTTCCTGCGCCTTCATCTGCCCCACCGGCGTCATTCCGTATACCGAGAAAGACGGCGTCCGCACCATCTGGGGCCGGGACTTCGAATTGCAGGCCTGCAACGTCTGCGGCAACTACATCGCCCCCAAGGCCCAACTGGAACACTGGGCCAGGATCACCGGCGACCCGGTGGAGTTTTTCCACACCTGTAAGGACTGCCGGTAAAGATTTTTAGGGAGAGGGGCAAGTCGCCGCCCCAAACTTACCATGAATCCCCGCTTCAGCAGGCCGGAGAAACCGGCGCCTGAGCCCGGTTTCCCCGGCCTTGATTATTTCAGGTATTCCTCGCGCCTGCCGCAGCGCAAGGGTAAAACCATATATGCCTCGGGGTGGATCAGGGAAAAGAAACGGGACCTCTTGGGAAGTTTCGTGTAGGACAGCCGTCCTCGGCTGTCCATCCTTCTTTTGGCAAGCGCTCTCAATATCAGGGGCGTCCCGCCGGGACCGGGCCGCCGCTGGTCCCGGTCTGGCGGATCTGCTGGGCGAAACTCCGGGCGACCAGGGAATTCACCCAGGTGCGGTAATGTCCGGCGGAGTGATTATTTTCAAAGGGCAGGGCCGGAATCTGCTCCCGAACCGCCCGAGCCATGGGAAACCAGTCGGCAAAGGCCAGACCCTGCCGCCGGCAGAATTCCTGCAGCCAGCGATATTCCGGGGTCATCTCGTTGGACAACCTGACGGGCATCCAGCTCAAAATCAGGGTGGCGCCCATTTCCCGGGAAAGCTGGTGCAATTCTCTGAAGGCCGGCTCCAGCATCTCGGCGTTATTGCGCGGGTTAACCGTCTGTTGGACCGCGGTTCGCTGCCGGGCCCTGATTTTATGCAGAAAAGACAATCGCTTGCCGATTTCGGTGTCAAATTTGAGCCACAGCCAGGAACGGACCAGGAAGGGAGAAAAACGGGGATTGCCTTCCAGGGGCTTGCGGTGAAGGGCCCCCGCCTGAAAAGCCTGGTCGTCCCCCACGTCGTTGTCACACCCCAGATATAAGATATAGCGGGGCGGGCCGATTTTTCCGGCATACTCTTTGAGCCGCGCGATGGACTGCCTCACCCCGTAGCCGGCCACCCCCAGGTTCACCACCCCGTAATCCATAACGTAGCGGCCATCCCTGACATTGAGCAGTAAATCCACTTGAAAGGGAAAGCTGGCGTCCGCAGGGAGTCCGATGCCCTGGGTGAGGGAATCTCCCAAGGCAAAGACCATGTTCCGATAACCGCGGAAATCCTGCTGGAAATTGGCAACGCCGGCCCGGTTGGTCAGGATTTCCTCCTGGTAATCCGTGGTCCGTAAACTATGGCGGGAACTTTTAAGCCGGTAGCCGGCGGCCGGGTCATATTGGTAAATCCGATAGTTGTCGGGGAAGTGCATCGGCCAGAAGAGGCGCAGCGACCCCTCCGCCAGGAGCAGGGTTAACACCGCCGGGACCAGGATATACCTGAGTTTCATGCCAAACCGGGCCTTCCGGCATCACCCAGGGGGAGCCGGGGGGACCTGCCTGGCGGCCCGCCGCCGGGCCATCATGGCGGCCATCATCAGAGCGGCCTTGAGGGAATCGGGGGCCGCCGCGCCGGTGCCCGCCAGGTCATAGGCGGTGCCGTGGTCCACGCTGGTGCGGATGATGGGAAGACCCAGGGTGACGTTCACCCCGTCCATGAAGTGGAGCAGCTTCAGGGGGATGAGCCCCTGATCGTGGTACATGCAGATGATGGCGGCGAACTCTCCCTGGCGGTGGCGCCAGAACAGGGTGTCGGCCGGGAAGGGGCCCTCCACCGGCAGGCTGGCGGCCTGGGCTTCTTTGACCGCCGGGATGATAATCTCTTCCTCTTCGTGGCCGAACATGCCCCCTTCACTGGCGTGGGGGTTGAGGGCCGCCACCCCCAGGGGGACGCCGCCCAGCCCGAAGTCCAGGTCCAGGGCCCGAACGGTGAGGTGAAAGAGCCGGACCAGGCCTTCCTGGGTCAAGCGCCGGGGCACCTCGGCCAGGGGGCAGTGGATGGTGGCCAGGACCACCCGGAAATCGCCCCCGGCCAGCATCATGGCCACCTCGGGGGCGCCGGTCTTCTCGGCCAACAGCTCGGTATGGCCGGGGTAGGCATATCCCGAGAGGTTCATGGAAATCTTGCTGATGGGTCCGGTGACCACTCCGGCGACTTTTTGCATCAGGGCCAGATCAATGGCCGTCAGGATATACTGCACCATGGCGGCGCCGGAAGCCCTGGTGGGGCGGCCGTATTCCAGGTCAGGGGGGGCCAGTTGGGACAGGGCCATGAGGTCCATGGTCCCGGACTGGTAGCGCCCGGCCCCCGGGCGGTCCGCCAACCGGATCTTCATAGCCGGGTCCAAAGCCAGACGGGCCCGTTCCAGGGCCGGGAGGTCCCCCAGGACCAGGGGCCGGCATACCTGATAGATATGGGCGTCCGCCAGGACCTTGACGATGATCTCGGGGCCCACGCCCACCGGGTCGCCCATGGTCAGGGCCAGAATGGGTCGGGCGGGGTTGTCAGTCATAGCGTTATCCTTATCCTTCCGAAAAATGGAGTGCGCCTTTACGCCGATTTTCCCCGGCCAGGCGGCCTGGGGGCGGGACCGGCCCAGGGTTCGGGAAGCCCCCAGGTTAATGCCAGAGGAGGTTGACACACTTTTTCCATTTTTCCATGTCATCCTCCGGGGAGGTGTGGCACAATAACTATAAGCCATATTACAGCATGATATCTCACTGGGAAACGGGGTTGCGAAAATATCTTACAGCACCTGCAAATATGACGGGAGATGGCGTCCATGTCAATGACAGAACCGGGGAAAGGGCAATTGGCGGAAATGAAGATGGGTTTCATCGGGGCCGGCAGTATGGGCGGAGCCATCATCCGGGGGTTGCTCAAAGGCGGGCACGTTCCCCGGGAGAACCTGGTTTATTACGACCCGGACCCGGCCCGGCAGGCCCGGATGGATGAGCTGGGGGTGCCGGCCGCCCTGGATAACCCGGAGGTGATGGACGCCCCGCTGGTGATGCTGGGGGTCAAACCCCAGGTAATGCCCGAAGTCCTGGCGGGCATCCGGGAATTTGCCCGGCCCTGGCACCTCATTATTTCCATTGCCGCGGGGGTGCCGCTGGCGGTGTTGGAAGAGGCCTGCCCTGAGTCCCGGGTAATCCGGGTCATGCCCAATACCCCGACCCTGGTGGGGGCCGGGATGGCGGCCTTGGCCCCGGGGAGCGGGGTTACTCCGGAAGACCTGGCCCTGGCCCTGGAGTTGTTCCGGGCCGTGGGGCAGGCCGTGGTGGTGGAGGAAAGACTCATGGACGCGGTCACCGGTCTGAGCGGCAGCGGCCCGGCCTTTGTGGCGGTGTTCATCGAGGCCCTGGCCGACGGCGGGGTGATGATGGGGCTCCCCCGGCCCCTGGCCCTCACCCTGGCCACCCAGACGGTCCTGGGCGCGGCCCGACTCTGTCAGGAGGAACGGCTGCACCCGGCCCTCCTGAAGGACCTGGTGACGTCCCCGGCGGGCACCACCATCGCCGGTCTCCACGCCCTGGAATCCGGGGGGTTCCGGGGGGCGGTGATGGATGCGGTGAGCGCCGCCGCGGCAAGGTCGCAGGAACTGGGCAAGGGCGCCTGAGGGGAGGGCAGGGGGGAGATATTTCCGCTCTGTTCTGAAAGTCCCTGATGTAAATGGGGGGACAGCCGCCCTCGGCGGTCCAGGCACAGGCTGGAAGCCTGCGCCACCAACAGTGGCGGGGGCCTCAGGGCTTGGTGGACAGCCGCACCCGGATGACTTCCCGGCAGCGGCCGGCGGGGTCGATTTTCAGCGCCACCCCCTGGAGTTGGAGGTTCTGGGTGGCCACTTTAAAGGGCTGGGGGCGCTGGGTCAAAAAACGTTCCAGGATGATCTCCCGCTTCATGCCGATGACCGAATCCACCGAGCCGGTCATGCCGGCGTCGCTGATATAGCCGGTGCCCCTGGGCAGGATGCGCTCATCCGCGGTCTGGACGTGGGTGTGGGTTCCCACCATGGCGCTCACCCGGCCGTCCAGGTGCCAGCCCATGGCCTGTTTTTCGCTGGTGGCTTCGGCGTGCATGTCCACCAGGATGACCTTCACCTCCGGGGGCAGGGTTTCCAGGAGGCGGTCCGCCATGCGGAAGGGGCACTCCAGGGCGCTCATGAAGACCCGGCCTTCCAGGTTGATGACGGCGACCGGCTCGCCCGCGGCGGTCTCCACCGTCACCAAGCCCCGCCCCGGCGTCCCCGGGGGGTAATTGGCCGGGCGCAGCAGCCGGTCGGTGTCATCCAGATAGGCCAGGATTTCTTTGTGTTTCCAGACGTGGTTCCCGCTGGTGAGGACGTCCACCCCCTGGCTCAGCAACTGGTCGGCCACCGGGGGGGTGATGCCGATGCCCCCGGAGGCGTTTTCCCCGTTGGCCACCACCAGGTCGATGCGATAGTGGTCCACCGCCCGGGGCAGGAGTTCCTCCACCGTCCGCCGCCCCGGGGCCCCCACGATATCGCCGATGAACAGAATATTCATAAAACCATCTGGCCTCAGCGGGCGTATTCCACCGAGCGGGTTTCCCGAATCACGGTGACCTTGATCTGCCCAGGATAAGTCAGGTCCTGTTCGATCTTTTTGGCCACCTCCCGGCTGAGGAGAACGGCTTCTTCATCATTGACCTTCTCGCTCTCGACGATGAGGCGGATTTCCCGGCCGGCCTGAATGGCGTAGGATTTGCTGATGCCGGAAAAGGACAGGGCCACCCGTTCCAGGTCTTCCAGGCGCTTGACGTAGGTTTCCAGCATCTCCCGCCGGGCCCCCGGCCGGGCCCCGGAAAGGGTGTCGGCCGCCTGGACCAGGACCGCCAGAATGTTCTCTGGGGGCACGTCCTCGTGGTGGGCCGCGATGACATGGACCACCTTGGGGGACTCGCCGTAGCGCTTGGCCAGGTCGGCGCCGATGAGGGCATGGACGCCCTCGGCCTCCTGGTCCACGGCCTTGCCGATGTCATGGAGCAAGCCGGCGCGCTTGGCGTGCTTGACGTTGAGCCCCAGTTCGGCCGCCATGATGCCGCACAGGTAGCAGACTTCCACCGAATGCTGCAGGACGTTCTGGGCATAGCTGGTGCGGAACTTCAGCTTGCCCAGGAGCTTGACCAACTCCGGATGGAGGCCGTGCACCCCGGCGTTAAAGGCCGCCTCTTCCCCCGCCTCCCGGATATTCACTTCCAGTTCCTGGGTGACTTTGTCCACGATTTCTTCGATGCGGCCGGGATGGATGCGGCCGTCGGAGATGAGGCGGTCCAGACTGCGCCGGGCCACCTCCCGGCGCACCGGGTTGAAGGCGCTCAGGATGACCGCTTCCGGGGTGTCGTCAATAATGATGTCCACCCCGGTGGCCGCTTCCAGGGCGCGGATGTTGCGGCCTTCCCGGCCGATGATGCGGCCTTTCATCTCTTCGTTGGGCAGGGCCACCACTGAAACGGTCTGCTCGGCCACATAGTCCGAGGCATAGCGCTTGATGGCCAGGCTGATGATCTCCTTGGCCTTGCGGTCGGCGCGCTCCCGGGCCTCGGTTTCGATGCGCTTCACCAGCCGGGCGGCGTCGGCCCGGATGTCCTGCTCGATGGACTGGAGGAGATAGTCCTTGGCCTCGGCGGCGCTCATGCCGGCCAGTTGTTCCAGGCGGGCGTTCTGTTCCGCCACCAGTTGCTGGTAACGCTCGGTCTGGGCCTTGAGATCCTCTTCCTGCTTGGCCGCCAGCTTGTGTTTCTTCACCAATTCGGTGTCCCGTTCGTCCAAAAGAGAGCCTTTTTTCTCCAGATGCTCTTCTTTCTGGAGCAGGCGGCGTTCCATTTGGTTGAGCTCGTGGCGCCGTTCGTGGGTCTCTTTATCGAAGTCCACCTTCATTTGCAGGAGCTGGTCTTTGGCTTGGAGCTTGGCTTCTTTCCTGATGCTCTCGGCTTCTTTGCGGGCATCATCCAGGATCTTTTTGCCCAGGGCCTCGAGAGATTGCTGGTGGCTGTCCATCACATACTTGCGATAGAAAAAGCCCGCCACAAAGCCGAGGCTGATGAGGATAATCTCAACGAAAAAATGCAATAAAGTCATGGAAATTCCCTTGTGCGAGGTCGCCGCCGTGCGGCAGAGTAGAGCACCCGGCTACGGTCGGGCCCCATGGATTTTTGCGCTAATAAACCTGGGAGAGGGCAAGTCGGCAGGCAGTGGCGGCATGGGCCACGGTGGAATCTACGAGGGCGGAAAGGGGTCAGAGCCAGGGCTGGTAATGGACTACCAGCAAGATAAATCATCATTTACAATTATATTAACACTCAGCTTGCTCTTACCTGGTAAAAGTTGGCTTTTAGCGTTGTCCTCCTCACCGAATGAGGACCTGTCTCCCCTGAAGTCGAAAGGCCATCTTTAGGTCTCTTTGTCCGCCTGGGCCAATATTTCTGACCGGACCTTCTTTTTGCTGCCGCCCGGAATACTTTTTTGTCATCCCTGCGTCTTTGCCCGCCCCCAGGCTTTCCAGTCGGATCTGCCGAACCCCTGGGAGCCACAGGACTCCCCGGGGAGCGTCAGGGGCCCGGGGGAAAAGCTGAATCGCTTGCCTCCAATATTTGGATTAAGTGTCTGGATCTCTTTTCGATTTCCGTTTGGAGCTGCTGATAGCCCTCCTTACTTTCCAGGCATTCATATGCCAGGTTCAAGGCCGCCAAGATGGCCAAGTCACTTAAAGGCCTGGTGGGAAAGGCCTGTTGGAGCTCACGCAACTGGGCGTCCACCTCCCGGGCCACGGTGAGCAGGCTCTCCGGCGTCATGCTTCCCTTCAAGATGAAGGTGCGGCCCAATATTTCCACGGGCACCGGCTGAGGGTCCTGGACCGAATTTATGCCGATTCTCCCGTCTCGATGAATTTTAAGCGGTTAAGGATAGTATCAATCCGCTGCCTGACCATCTCCCGTTCCCGGGAGACCCGGGCCAGTTCCGCCTCGGCTTCCTTAAGGGCCTGGTCCTTTTCGCCCAGGCTCTTTTCCAAAGCGGCGTTAGCCTCCTGCAAGGCGTTCAGTTTGGTCAGGACCAGTTCCAGTTTTTGTTCCAAGGTAGTAAAGAGATCAGTGACCACACATAACCCCCGCTATATATTGATTGTGCTCTTGCGATGCGTGGATGTCAAGCATTTTTACCGCCCCGGCGGGACCAGGGTTTCCCGCAGGCGGGCCGCCAGATGGGTGAAGCGCCGGACGGGCCGGTCATTTTTAATGGCCATCCCCAGGGCCCGCCTGGTGCCCAGGATCACCACCAGGCGGCGTCCCCGGGTGAGGGCGGTGTACAAGAGGTTCCGTTGCAGCATCATGTAATGATGGGTGGTGAGCACCAAAAGGACCCCGGGAAATTCATTGCCCTGGGCCTTGTGCACCGTCACCGCATAAGCCAGGGTGAGTTCCTCCCGTTCCCCGGCATCATAGGTGAGCACCCGGCCGTCAAAGTTTACTTGCAGTTGGCCGGTGGCCCGGAGAAACCCGCAGACCTGGCCGATATCGCCGTTAAATACTTCTTTGTAATAATTGTTTCGGAGTTGCATGACCTTGTCCCCCCGGCGGTAAACCCGGCCCCCCCAGGTCCAGCGCTCGCTCTTGGGGTTGAGGCGCTGCTGGAGCTCAAGGTTCAGGGTCTGGATGCCCACCGCGCCCCGGTGCATGGGGGTGATCACCTGGAGGTCCCGTAAAGGGTCCAGGCCGTAGCGCCGGGGCAGTTCTTCGGCCACCAGGTCCAGCAGTTTGGCCTTGATGGCCTCCGGGTCCTCCAATTCGAGAAAGACGAAGTCACCTTTGCCGAACTCCCGGGGCAGGATGGGATGGGCCCCCTGGTTGATGCGGTGGGCGTTGACCACGATGAGGCTCTCTTGGGCCTGGCGGTAGATCCGGGTCAGGCGGGCCACCTTGACGACCCCGGAATCCATCAGGTCTTTGAGGATATTGCCCGGGCCCACCGCCGGCAGTTGGTGGACGTCCCCCACCAGGATGAGGCGGGCCTTGGGGGGAATAGCCCGGAGGAGGTGGTACATCAGGTAGATGTCCACCATGGAGGTCTCATCCACCACCACCACTTCCGCCTTGAGGGGGTCCGCCGGGCTGCGGCGGAAGCCGCCGGTCTGGGGGGAAAACTCCAGGCCCCGGTGGATGGTGGTGGCGGCCAGGCCGGTGGTTTCCGAGAGGCGCTTGGCGGCCCGGCCGGTGGGGGCCATGAGCAGGACCCGGGCACCCAGACCCTGATAGAGGTCCAGGATGCAGCTCACAATGGTGGTCTTGCCGGTGCCGGGGCCGCCGGTAATGATGAGGACCTTGTTTTTAAGGGCGGCGGCCACCGCCTCGCTCTGCTCCGGGGAGAGGGTCAGGCCTCGGGGTTGCTGGACCCGGGCGATGAGGTCCTCGAGATGCAGGGGCGGGTGGCTGCCGGCGGCGGTGAGCAACCGGGCCAGGGACTGGGCCACCCCGGTTTCCGCCACCCAGGCGGGCCGCTTGTACGCCCCCCGGCCTCCCGGCATCTCCGGCAACACCACCCGGCCTTCCCGGGCCAGGGCTTCCAGGGCCTCTGACAGGGGGCCCCGGGGGACCTGGAGCAATTCTTCGGTCCGGCGGAGGAGCAGGTCTTCCGGGACATAGACGTGGCCCTCTCCGGCCAGGGTGTCCAGGATGTGCAGCAACCCGGCGGCCAGACGGGCGGGGGTCCGGGGGTCCAGGTTGAGGCGGCCGGCCAGGCGATCCGCGGTGAGGAACCCCAGGCCGTGGATATCCAGGGCCAGTTGGTAGGGGTTGGTGGTCACCACCTCCACCGCCTGGTCGCCGTATTGCTGGTAAATCTTGGTGGCCATGGTCAGGCCCACTCCCAGGCCCTGGAGGGCCACCAGGACCTGCCGGGCCGTCTTATGGGTTTGCCAGTCCCGGCAAATCTGGGCCATTTTTTTGGGGCCGATCCCCGACACCTCGGTCAGACGCTCCGGGTGGTCGTCGATCACCGTCAGGGTGTCGGCGCCGAAATGTTCCACCAGGCGCTGGGCCAGTTCCGGGCCGATGCCCTTGATGAGCCCGGAGGCCAGGTACTTTTCGATGCCGGCCACGGTGGCGGGGAGCACCGCGTACCACCACACCACCCGGAACTGCTCCCCCCACCTGGGGTGCACTTCGTAGCGGCCCTTGAGATGGAGCTGTTCCCCCTCCTTGACCGACGCCAGGGGGCCCACCACGGTGGCGGGCTGGCGGCGTCCCCTGACCTTGAGGCGCACCACCGCGTAGTGGCTGTCCGGGTCGGCGAAGGTGAGGCGTTCCACGGTCCCCTCCAGGGTCTCCAGGGGCTGCGAGGCAGGGTCCGGCGGTAGGGGAATTTTGGATGGGGCCAAGGCGCCGCCGCGATTTTCTTCTCGTCGGCCCGAAGGGGAACCGGGGAATCCGGTCTCCGGGGGGCGCGGGCGCGCCCACCCGCCTCGGGCCGACCAGGGAGAAAATGGGTAAATTAACGGCATCCCCGGCGCCCGGCGGAATTCCTGCTCAGTGAGAACCGCCGGGGCCCAGGTTATGCCTCAATTAAATTTTTATCATAAACTGGGCCGGTCCGGCCCGTCAACGGGAATCCGCCGAAGGCCGCCGCCCTGGAAAATTTCCTTGACTTCCCGGGGAAATAAGATATTATTGCAACTTATTCTCAATAATACCTCCCTCCGGATTTGAGTACGCAGATGAAGTCTGAAATTCAGGTGTTCCGGGAATATCTTCGCCGACGCAGTCTGAGGCGGACTCCGGCACGGGAACAGATACTCCGGGAGATCTTTGCGATTCACGGACATTTCGGGGTGGAGGAACTCCACCTGGAGCTCAGGAACAAAGGCGAAAAGGTATCCAAGGCCTCCATTTACCGAGCGTTGCCGTTGTTCATTGACTGCGGCCTGATCCGGGAGGTGGATTTCAGCGACGGCCACTGGCGCTATGAACACATTTACGGCCACGCCCACCACAACCACCTGCGGTGCATGAGTTGCGGCGAAATCCTGGAGTTCGAGGAACCGAGACTGAAATTTCTGGAGGAACACCTGGCCCGGGCATACGGCTATCGCATTAAAGGCCACCAGTTGCAGGTGCACGGCTATTGCGCCGCCTGCCAGAAGTCGGAATAACGGGGCTGTCTTTGAAAGGACCTTAACATTATGGCGGAGACAATCGGATCTTTAGAACACTCCCTGGCGTATTTCCCGGCCGGCCAGCGAGTCAGAATCACCGGATACCGGGGCGGCCGAATGCTGCGGGCCCGGTTGCTGGCCATGGGCCTCAACCTGGGACGGGAAATGGAAATCCTGCAAAATAACCGCGGCCTGCTCATCGTGGGTATCAACGGCGGCCGGGTGGCCCTGGGACGGGGCATCAGCCAGAAGATTCTGGCCGAGCAAGTGGTGCCTCTGCTTACCAACCAGCGATCAAAGAATTAGCAGTCTCGCCTGGCCGGACGTCCGCAACCATCAAGATCATGGCCGGGCGGGCCTCCGGGTCCGCCAGCGGTGCACCGGGCCTCCCTGAAGATTTAAGCGTGGTCCCGTGCCTGCGGAGCGGGTTTCGACCCCCCCCACCGGCGCCGTTTCCTGGCTTTTTCCGGCCAGCCCTTCCTTAGGACATCGCCTGTCGGCTCCTTCAAGGCGGCCAGGGCGATGGACGGAGGGGTTATGGGCGTCCCTACGTGAATTGCCGACTGGGGGCGGGAAGCGGTCAAGGACCCCTGACGGCTGGACTGAGAGGAGTCGGAGGCGTTGCGGGGTGCTGGTGGCGAGGCTAGAACATTCTGTAAGACAACGCGATGATTAGTCCCAGGAGGGAGGCCGTTCCCAGGCGCAGCCAGGCGCGGTACCCTCTGGTTAACCAGGAGGCCCGGCCCGGCAATGTGCCATGTTTGCCCGGTGGTAAGGACCATAAATGGGCAAAATTGTCAGGATGCCTGCTCAGGTCGCCCGTCGAAGCCGGAGATTGGGGGGCGCCGACCTCCGGAAAGGCCGGGTCGGGGTTCAGCTCATCGTATGCCGGCAGCGTTTCCCCATAGAGCTTCAGACAGGTTTGGACCACCGCGGCATCGTAGAGAATCCCTTGATTGCCGCTGAGTTCCTCCAAAGTTTCGGCCAGCGACAGGGAGGCGCGGTAGGGACGATGGGAGGTCATGGCGTCCATCACATCGGCCACGCCCAGGATCCTGGCTTCCAGGAGGATATCATTTTCCTGGAGACCTTGAGGATAGCCGGAGCCATCCAGCCTCTCGTGATGTTGCAGGATGATCTCCAGGGTGCAGCCGGGGAAATTGATGGGCTTCAGGATGTTATAGGCCACCTGGGGGTGGGTTTGGAGCAGGGCGAACTCCAGGGGGTTGAGCTCCCCAGGCTTGGACAGTAAACCCGAGGGGATGGCGATTTTGCCCAGGTCGTGAAGGGCGCCGGCTATCCGGAGTTCACGGAGGCGGTCCTCGGAGAGCCCCATTTCCTGGCCAATTGCACAGGCTATCCGGGTTACCCGCCGTTGATGGCTGACCGTATACGGGTCCCGGGCCGCAATCGTTGACTCGATCACCTGGATCAGGGTCTCCATGGTCTCTCCTCCCGGAGTGTCGCTTCACCGGCCTTGGGATTGCTGGAAGGGCGAACTTCGGGCCGGTGAGGTTATGGTCAGGGTAACGGCGATGGCGGTTTCTGGCAATTAGGATTTTCCTGATTTTTCACAGCGTAATACCTTATTTTTTTCTGCAGAGGGGCAAGCCGTTGGAACTTATGGAAAATAGCGCCCCGCCCCCCAGGCGGCCGGGAGGGCGGGGCTGATGGGGGCGGATGAGGCCAAGCTTCCCGCCGATAGGCGGCAAGAACTGGAAGAACTGGCCCAGCGGCTGGGTTACCGCTTTCAGAACCTGGGGTTGCTGGACCAGGCCCTGCGTCACAGCTCCTATGCCCACGAAAAGCCGGAGAGCGGCCCCAGCAATGAACGGTTGGAATTCCTGGGAGACGCGGTCCTGGCCCTGAAGATCTGCACCCTGTTACTGGCCCGGTTTCCCGAGAGTTCTGAAGGGGACCTGTCCCGGCTGCGGGCCGCGCTGGTGAATGCCCGGCAGCTGGCCGGCCTGGCCCGGCGTCTGGGTCTAGGGAACCATCTTTTGCTGGGGCGGGGAGAAGAACGGCAGGCCGGCCGGGAGAAGCCCTCTCTTTTGGCGGACGCCCTGGAGGCGGTGCTGGCGGCGGTCTATCTGGACGGGGGCCCCGAGGCGGCGGCCCGCTTGACGGAAAGCTGGTTCAGCCCGTTGGTGGAAGCGGCCTTGCCCTGGCAGGATTTCAAGACCTCCCTGCAGGAATTCACCCAGGCCCGCTACCAGACCTGGCCCTCTTACCACCTGCTGGAGGAAAGGGGACCCAGCCACGCCCGCCATTTCCAGGTGGAAGTGCGGCTCAAAGACCTGCCCCTGGCCCGGGGGGAAGGCCGCACCAAGAAACAGGCGGCCCAGGCGGCCGCAGGCCGGGCTCTGAAAATCTTGCGGGGGGACCGCCCTGAACCTGAAGATGAGGCGCCCCTGCCTAAAGGAGTCTAGTGGTCGCCTTCCCGTTTCATGGGAACTTCGCAGCAGACCAACACGCCCCCCCGGCCTCCAAGACCTCCACCTGATGGCCGCAAATCGTACAACGATAAATCTGGCCCACTTCTGTCGCCATATCAGTCCTCCCGATGCGATTCTCCTGACTGGCATGCGGGACAAAGGCCCCAGAAGGTCAAGGAGGGGTAGTCAAGCCTGAAGCCCTGCAACTCCTCCGGGCTCACGGAAGGAAGCGAGTCCGGGTCCCAGTCCAGGTCGATGATCCGGCGGCACTGCCGACAGATGAGGTGGGCATGGCGCCTGGTCGTGCCGTCATAGCGGGCCACTTCGTGGAGGGGGTTGACCTTGATCGCCATGCCGTTCTGGCACAGGACCTCCAGGGCCTTATACACCGTGTTGAAGGAAATGGCCGGGAGCTGCCGCCGCACTTCCTGATAGATATGCTCCGCGGTGGGATGGTCGTGCCGGTTTTGCAGGGCGGCCATCACCGCCAGCCGCTGGGGGGTCACCGAAATCCCGCGACGCCGCAATTGTTGGATGAGATGTTGCATCATAAGATTATTTGTTAAGAATAATTATTGAAATGTCAAGGGAAAAAACCGGTTAGCCAAGGTCAGGCCGGATGTTCGGGAGGCCGGCGCCAGGGGCTCGAGGGCGATGGGGTCGGGCGGCGCTGAGGCTAATAATAGTAATTCAAGCCCCCGTGAAAAAAGTGGACGTTAAAAGCAGGGTTCTCCTCATACAGGCCGGCATTGGAAGAGTGTCGGAACCGGTAAGCCACGGACAGGGCCAACTGCGGGGTCAGGGAGATATCGAAGCCGGCGCCCACCTGGGGGGTGAAGTTGAAGGCATGGGCGATGGCCGGGCTGTTGATACTCTCGCTGATGAGGCCGGCGCCTCCCTCAACAAAGGCCAAAACCGAGGGAAAGAGGAGGCAACTGAACTTCACCAGGGGGGTGATCCCCACCTCGAAGCCGGTTTCTTCCGCGCTGGCGACGCTGATGATGCCTTCCGCCACGAAGGAGATGCCGAAGGGACCCAGTTGTTTGCCCGGAGGGATGAGAAAGATGCCCCAGCGGGGCAGTAAGCTGTAAAGGTGGACTGAGGCCGTCTTGGTATTCTTCCCATACCCGAAGCGCAGTCCCGCTTCCCGGTAGAGCTTGGCGACGTCGAATTCCGCTCCCTGGACCATTCCCGGCAGCAACACCAATGCCGCCAGGAGCATGACCATCAGGCCATTGCCCCCCATGCGCCGCACCATGTCCTCCCCCTTCTGATGCATGCCGGTTTAACATATCCTGAAAGCTAAGGCACAATAACACCGCCGAAAAAAAATGTCAAAAACAAAAACTTGTAGTAAATGCCGCAGGAATCTTGCTTGACCATGACTTTCCCCCGGCCTGGTTGTTATTTTATCAGGCGCTTGACAAACCGGCTTTATTGCTCAGGCTGAACGGAATCCGGAATCGCCGCTATCTGAACCTGCGGGATTCTCCGGGGGGCTCAGCTCCGTTTCAGCCAATAAGGGTCTTCCCGGAACCGGGCCGCGGCCCCCAACTCGGCCTCGATGACCAGGAGCCGGTTGTACTTGGCGATGCGTTCGGACCGGGACGCCGACCCGGTTTTGATCTGACCGACGCCGGTGGCCACCGCCAGGTCGGCGATGAAGCTGTCCTCGGTCTCCCCGGAGCGGTGGGAAATGACGGCGCGATAGCCGTGGCGCCGGGCCAGGGCGATGGTGTCCAGGGTCTCGGTGACGGTGCCGATCTGGTTGAGTTTAATAAGGATGGCGTTGGCCGCCCCCAGTTCGATGCCGCGCTGTAAGTATTTGATATTGGTTACGAAAATATCGTCCCCCACCAGTTGCAGCCGGCTCCCCAATTCTTTGGTCTGGTGCACCCAGCCGTCCCAGTCATCTTCAGCCAACCCATCTTCCAGGGAGACGATGGGGTAGCGGGCCGCCAGTTCCCGGTAATAATCCGTCATGGCCGCGGCGGTGCGCCGGGAGCCGTCCCCTTTCTTGAAGACGTATTCCCCGGCGGCCTGGTCGAAAAACTCCGAGGCGGCGGGGTCCAGGGCCAGCACCACGTCTGTCCCAGGGCGGTATCCCGCCTGCTCCACTGCGGCCACGATCAGGTCCAGGGCGGCTTCATGGCTGGGCAGGTCCGGCGCGAAGCCCCCTTCGTCCCCCACCCCGGTGCCCAGTTTCCGGGAGGCCAGGACCTTTTTCAGGGTGTGGAAGACCTCCGAGGCGATGCGCAAGGCTTCCTGGAAGGAGGGGCCGCCCACCGGCATGATCATAAACTCCTGAATATCCAGGTTATTGCCGGCATGGGCGCCGCCGTTGATGATGTTGAGCATGGGCATGGGGAGGCTGGCGGCCCCGGCGCCCCCCAGATAACGGTACAGGGGCAGTCCAGCGACCGCGGCCCCGGCCCGGGCCACCGCCATGGACACCGCCAGGATGGCGTTGGCCCCCAGTTTGCTCTTGTTGGGGGTGCCGTCCAACTGACACATGGCCTGATCGATCAGGCCCTGCTCCAGGGGGTTGCGGCCTTGGAGGGCCGGGTGGATGATTTCCTGGATGTGGTTCACGGCCTTCAGCACCCCTTTGCCCAGGTAGCGGGTCCCGCCGTCCCGCAACTCCAGGGCTTCGTTCTCCCCGGTGGAGGCGCCTGAGGGCACCATCGCCCGGGTGCGGATGCCGTTGTCCAGCCGGACTTCGGCCATCACGGTGGGCTGGCCCCGGGAATCCAGGATTTCTTGGGCATGAATGGCTTCAATGTGGGACATATGTCCTCCT